>VFSW01002104.1_pt1 | contig 30196 bp, 30 predicted proteins | sample 5358111 | NCBI WGS metagenome assembly VFSW01 (sample SAMN11554181, study PRJNA540505) | mine drainage metagenome | isolation source: sediment from site ElyBrook_90M | place: USA: Ely Copper Mine, Vershire, VT | collected 2017 | reverse complement strand
ACCGGTGTCACCGGAAGGTTCCCCAGCTTGAAGACGTAGTTGTTGACTCCGTTGTTAGCCACTGATGTGTATGTCCAGCTTGAAACTATCGGCGAGTTCCTCGTCTGGGTTAGGGCAGAATCTACGTAGTAGCTCTGTCCTGAAGGGACGGTGACTACCGCGTCAATGGTTCCGCCGTATGCGGGCTGGATGGTGATAGACTGCGTGTTCGAGCCTATCTGCTGGTATGCTCCGTTGACGTATGCGTCCCACAGGGTGTTGAAGTTCGTCCCCGCGGTATAAGTAGTGCCGGGGTTAAAGTGGTCGTAACCCGTGGTTGCGGCTGCAAGAGCGTATCCTTGGCTGACTGAGGTGGACGTCGAAGTGGTTGTGTGGTGTTGTCCGATATTCAACATCGGTGCCACGTAGATTGTTCCTACTGCGAAAATGACGATCATTGCGATGACGGCGAGCACCGCTGCAAGGGCGGCGGTAATCCCCATCCTAGATCGTCTATTTCCGAAGTGTCTTTCTTGAAGCATTGTCTGTGCGAATTGAGGGCGTGTATGTGATGTTTGGACCATGTTGGTCGTAATAAAAAGGGAAAATGCCCGAACCGATTTCAGTTAGTTGAAGTATAGAGGACTCTCGTACTTCAGCGTGGTGGAATATCTCTTCGTTGGAGGTTTCGCCAATCTTACCCTTATTCTTCCTTGTGAGGCTCTGTGCTGGCAGTTGGGAGAACAATATTTCTTGCGTCCAGTGTCTTCGGGAATCGGCCCTCCGCAAAAATCGCAGCGGACTTCCGCAGGAATGACTTTCGCCATAGCTACCGCTTCCGCATGGATGCGCCGATAATCCCGGCCCCCACGGCGACTATTATCAAAATTAGGATCCAGTTAGCTTCAAGGAAGGTTACTATTGGATTTGATGAAGAGCCAGTGAAGAATATCGTGACGGAGGAAGGATCCGCGTTTATGGTCAGTACGCCATTGGTGTAAGTCCAGGTGGAGATCTCCGTCGAGTCAGCCCAGACCGATGAGGGTTTTTGGGGAACTTGCAGTGATAACGAGACCGCTCCTGAAGACGCGAGTTCAATTTGGACTGCGTTCGAGTCAAACGCAATGTTCGAGATTGTGTTCGAAGACTGGATATTGGCAACTGAAAGCCCCGGCGATATTGCGATTGGTTCTGGCACCGCGCTTGTCCCAATGCTCATGTTTGAAGACGCCCACGCGAAGGGAAGACCCGGCGGCGTATTGGGGAGATGGCAGCCGTTCACGGCGTTTAGGATGAGGCACTGCGAAGTTGCAAAGACAGTCGTACCAGTCACTGTATTTGTTGTCGTGATCGTGGACGTTCCAGATACGTAGGTCGATGTTTGTACGCTAGTGTAAGTGCTTGTCTGCGTTGTCACTACGGTCGTGGTCGTTGCAGATGAAGAGGTCTTCGGAGTCACCGAATTAGCCACGACTGTATAAGATGCCGATGCTGTTGCACCTGTCGAATCTGTTACTTTGAGTTGTGCAAGATAAGTCCCCGCATTCTGGTAAGTGTGCGAAGGAGATGCGGCGGTGCTCGTCCCAGAATCTCCGAATGTCCAGGAATAAGAATAGGGTGCTGTGCCGCCAGAAGCAATCGATGCGAAAGAAGTTGAAAGTGGAACATTGCCTGATGATGGTGAAGCTGACACGGAAACCGACAGAGGAGTTGTTGTTGTCGTAGATGAGGCAATACTTGTTGAGCTTGACGACGTGGTAGCTGTTGTGGTTGTTAAGCCGGGTCCCGAAGCCCAAGCAATCAATCCAGGAGTTTCCGCAGAACCGCTCCCCAATGAGAAACTTTCGGGCAATGAGCCCCCACAGCTTTCAAAGCGCCCTGCGGGTTGAGTGAGAGGGCTGACGTAATCTACGGTGCTCGAGAATACCGCGCCGATGAAATATTGTGTGCCCGCAGTCACTTGTGGTTGTGTTACAGTTGAAACGGTGATATTTGGAAGTGGACTTGGGAAAACTGGAATTGTCGCCGATGTTGATCCAGAGGTTATCAGAGGTCCTCCCGAATAACTGTTAGTGTAGCCGTAGAGCCCGAGGTAGAGAGTTCCTGAAGTTGACGGTCCCACTTGCTGGTTGTCGAGAGTTATACTCAGCTGGGTCACAGTTCCAGATTGTTGTGCAGTAAACGGTTGGAAAACACAAGTGCCACCTTGCTCCTCGTAATTGCCGTTTGTGGGACTTGCTTGTCCCACAAGCAAAACGAAATAAACCAAAACCGAGATTATTATCACGACGCCAACCGCGATGGTCGCTACTGTTTTCTTGTCAAATTCCAACTGCTAACACAAGAGAAAAACAGTTTTTCTGTCGATGGATTCATACGAGACCCACGAGATAGCTCTCATCTTCCTGTTTGTCGTATTCTTTATTCTCAATATTCTGGACGCATTCAGTACGTTCGTCGGGATTTTTTATCATGGCTTCCTTGAACTTAACCCGATAGGAGCTTACCTCATTGCAAAGATTGGAATCATCTGGGCGATGGTGCTGCTGAAATCCTTCTTCCTTTCGATTATTGGCGCCACACTCTATTTCGTGCTGAAAGAAACTCCCTTTTTATTCCTCGACGACGATATTCTGACAGGTGGGCTTGTCTTATTGAATGCGTTGGGGTTCTTTGTTCTATCGAATAATTTCGGGCTGCTTGGATGGCCGTTCTTTTTCCAGTTCAAGTTTTGACTTTTTCTTTCGTTCCTTTTGATTGACATCCCTCCTTGGCTCGGGTCTCTGATAATATCCTTCGTCATCGGAGCGGTCATTGGGATGTTGATCAAACATTTCTTGAAATTTGGAATAATTCTGCTCGTAGTCGTGGTAATTCTTTTGAGTCTCGGCTACGTGCAGTCAGAATATTTTGGGCTCGTCTTGAATCTGATCTCGCCAGAAGTTACATCAATATGGAGGGATTCCGTGATCACCACGTCCAGTGGAATCCTTTCCTCAATACTGTTTTTCGTAGGACTTGGTTTGGCGATATGGAAAACTTGACCTAGTATTGGGCCGCCCATACTAGCTGCGTTTCGCAATTACGATTGCCGTCACCGCGAGAATGGTGACTATCGCTCCAACTAGTTCCAGTTCTTGCGTGGACGTGAGGTTCCACTGAATCGCGATCGAGTGACTGCTTGTAGTGCTCAACGTGCAGGAAAGACAGGAGCCACCAGGGGAGTAATTGAAATTCGCAAGAAGAGAAGTGTATGCATTCCCTGAATTATCTGTCACTGTGGACTGCGCTGCCCAGGTCCCAGCAAAGCCAGTGTAGCTCGTGGAACTGGGGTTGATGGAATAAGTGTAGGTTCCGGTGTAGGAAGTCGGCGTGTTAGATGAGGATGCTGTCATCGAGGAGGCGCTGATCGGATACGCACTTGTGCCAGGGATTGAAACCGTGATCGCTTGCGAAGTGATATCGTAGAGTCCGAACGCATCAGAGACTGAAACCGTCGCGGTCGAAGCTCCTGTCCCTTGGATGTCTGCAGGCGAGAGAGTTAGAGAGTTGACGGTGACCGGTGCAGTTGAAAGTGGTATCTGAACATTTGTCGGTTCAGCACTGGAATCAAAATAGATTGTGAAAGTGTACGGATGCGTAGTGCCTGGATTGACATAGACGATCAAATGCAAAGTGTAGTCTGAAGGTATTGTTGTGACCGATGATGCTGTGAGAGTAACTGAATATTTGGTAATGGTGGTAGTCGGATTGATTGTTGTTGTTTGCTCGCCACCGAACAATGCGGTCTCTGACCCTAGATTTCCCTGTGTTACGTTTCCATTTGATGGGGAAACAGGTACTTCATTGACCTGAGCGCCCAGCGTGACGCCTGTAAGCGACTGATTGGCTGATATGTAGACATTGAATGTAATTGTCCCATAGATATTTAGTGGGCCAGCTGTGTTGTATTCGTAGTACGATGCCCATGTCATTTGAGAAGACGATGTTGTCGTCGCGTCCTGTGCCGTGTCTGCAGAAGCTTCCCATTTCTGGGTGCTATTTGCGACTATTCCACTATTGAGCAAGTTCGCTCCGGCATCATGATGGATGTAGAGCGTCGTAGTGTCTACCGTTGAGGCTGCGTAGCTCCGGGGAATTGACGAAATAGATAGGACTGTCAAAGAAAGCAGTAGAGCCGTAACTATCAACAAAGGCCTTCGCGAAGTGGATTTCATACAATAAAAACAAAGGATTGGGATTGAATCCGTCCGGCGGAATGAACTAAATTTCCTTTTTATTACATGAAATTCTCCGTTGGGAAAGTTTCAGTATCGAAAAGTCTAACGCTAATGTGTCTCCTTGTCTTCAGTAGTTTCCTCGCAGTTCCTCCGGTGCAGCAAGCACTCAGCTCCGTCACCGGGGTCGGTACAACAGTTTCAGCGTATGCATCCTCACCATTGATCCTCACGATCAAGAACAATCTGAATTCAGATATCGTAAGCTTGGCAATAGCTTCTGATATGGCATGGCAACTTGACAATAATGCAACTTGCGGAACTTTCCTGAAATTGGTCGCTCAGTCTTCGTCTGCAATTGAATGTTCAGGAGATCTTCCAGTTCATGCAACCGATGTTCTAAGTTTAGGGCACATCAGCCATAAGCAAAATATCGCGGCCTCTTCACTGGAGAGCGCAGTCACAATTGTGCCACAGATTGTTTCACCGGACAACAAGTCCGTTGTAATCCAGGGTTCTGCAATTCAGGTTCCAATAACCGTTCCAAAGACCTCGGTAAGCTTCGCCCTTGACAACTCCACGGGACACATAAGGGCAAGCACGATTTCTGCCAAAACTCCCGTAAATGAAGTTGCGGCTCATGTGCCATATAGCTCGCCTTTGCTTGTTTCGGCTAACAGTCAAGTCTCTGGCACCTATCCTCTTGGCGCCGACTACTACTTCCCGTTGATGTCAAATGACTCCGCAATCTACTGGCAGAGCGGACAATGGTTGAACTATCCTAACTTCGAGAAATACTACCCACAGTCACCAGTCAACAACTGCTCGAATTGTTCGCCATACGAAACGATCAACAATTCACTAGGATTCCAAATGAAGGTATTGGGAGGAGATAACGGACTTTGGGATCTCAGCGGCTTCAATGCAGATCCTTCGCAATCCAGCTTCACCACTGGTTTCACATTATCAGCTGCTGAAATTGCTAATAATCTAACTCAATCCAATCCAAGTGCGCCCTACGATCAATTCAATCCGACTCTCAATTGGTACGGTGGCACGTATCCATACGGCTTTGCACCATTCTGTGAGTCTGGTTATGCACTCGATTGTTCTCCAGACCTTGATCTCTTGATAAACAACGGCCACCCACAGATACGAATCAACGCTTCAGCCGTGTACACAATGCCAGAAGTATCGTTCTTCGCAGCATGGGCAGCAAGAGTCTCGTGTTCCTCTCACACAGGTCCATGCACACTCGCAGTCTATCTGGATACTGGAAGCGGATTCAGCCAAGTGTACACATCGAGCACGGGACTTGCGTGGATGTCAATAGATGGCGGCTATCTGTATGCCACTGTCAATGCTGAAAACGGCGCTGGTTGCTGTCCATCTCCACTGCCCGCTGGCTTTCCATACATCTCCTTATGGAGCCCAAACAATCCAGTATCTGAAGGAACTTTCGACATGAACATGTGGTATCTTGCTCGCCACTATATTCAGTTCCCAAGCGGAAGTGGCTTTGCAAACGAAGCTGCTATTGTCGATTCAGATCCGACTCCAATCTGGATCACTTATGATGGGCAGACTCTCTACTCCGGAATGGCAGCGAGCCCGACTCAAGAGGATTATCAGCGACTCCAGATCCAGACTCAAACGGAAGCGCAATGGACACAACAATACTTCGCTAGCGGTCAGCTTGGTTCTGCTCTTGGCCTACTGGTGGAGAACAACCAATCCAGTGATGCTCCAGTCGTCAACTACACTGTAACAGCGACCAGTTGCAATCCCTCCGCGGGTCCAATCAATGTCTATGAATCCAGCGACTTGCTCTTCACAATTCCACAGGGGGCAACGTGCAGCAGCAACTACAAAACAACCCTTAGCTTTACTGCAGGAGCTGGCGGCTTGAGATATGTTTCGCGTCATGTTACGGAAGTGACCGGAGATATTCTCAATGAGATCGGGTACGGAGCATATTCCACACGCCATAACTCAGGCGGTCCAACAGGAGCTAATTCCGCAGGCAGTACGTACGCACCCGACTATGCAGACCCACTTCTCAACTTCATGAACACCGTGCTCACTGACTGTTATGATGCAGGGACCTGTACGGCTTCTACCTACACGGAATATTACTCTCCGCTTTTCCCATCCTCTGTTGACACGTATGGAGGAAACGTAGCCGACAACTGGTACTACCAATATTCAACTTTCCCACAACAAGGCTTTTACAAAGTGCAATACTACGGCACCGTAAACCAGCCCAATGATTTCAACAAGACAAACACGGTATATGCAGACCCTTACGTGAGCAGGCTCTCCATAACTGCCAACCCGTTATATGCTGATTTTGCTCCGTATGGAAGTGCAGATAATCTGTGGACACAAGGAGTGATGGAGGATGGTTATACCCCTACGACGCAGTCACTTAGAGCACTGCATCTTGTTGATAAATACGGCAGTACAGACTTGACGCAAGCAGAATCTCTCCTTAACAGTGTCCAGTGGAACGGCATTGGCACGAGTTACCTTACCTGTGCGTATGGAGATCCGTCATCGTCATGGCATCGCTTAGCTTGTTTTTCAGAGACTTCCTATGCGACTTATGCTACTGGATCCTTCCTGGGAGCGGCTGCGGTGGTCGGATCCGTTGCAGGTGGTCTCTATGAACAATGGGCCCGGCAGGCGGCAGGGGTGATCGACCAAGCGATGTGGTCAGGAAAGGGTGATGTGTTAGGGCAGTCAGAACCCATGACTCTCTGGCAATCAATAGGAGGAGAGATAAGCGCTTACGCGGGCTTTCCCGATCCAGTTCAATACGCAAGCAACCAGGGAGGACTCATCAAGGTTGGGACTGACATCCTTTCATTCTTCGGTTACGAAGGAATTCAAAGTGATGAGAGCCCCGCGGTTCAAGTGGCAAACACCGAGTGCACTGCGATTGCGGCGGCGGCTATGCTGCTTTACTTAGAGTACCTCCCCGGCGTTCAAGCATCACCACTCGAGACTTCAGGAGTTTCTTCGTCACAGGGGACCTTGTCACTGGAATCTCACTCCTGCACGGGAACGTGCTCCTTTGACTTGTCTAATGTCGGTGTGGCAGAGTTCCAGGTGCAGTCAGGTGGAGGCGAGGGCACTGTTTCGTACACTCTGCCGGTGACTTTCAACAAGTCGATGGGACCTTCGACCTTCCAGGGTGGTTTCTGGGTAAACGGCACGCTGGGGTCATCGAGCTACGACGGGAGCCTGACAGTGGCTCTAAACCTCGAGAACTCAAATGGACAGAGCGTGACGGGCTATCAGGTGCAAATCGGACCATATCTGAACAATTACAAGATCAACCAATTCGTTCCTGTTCAAGGATTATATCCTGATAACATATCAACAGGACAGTACAAAATGGAATTCGCGATGACGTGCGATGGGATCTGTGATTTTGGCGGCACAAGTGGCGACAACAATTATGTTCAGCCTCAAGGCTTCGCAATACTCAATAATTCAGCAGTAGAGCCCTTCATTACTGATGCGATCTACAACATCCCATACGGAAACTGGTGGAACACATACAACTACGGTCCAACACAGCACTATGCACAGAGTCTGAGTGATGTCGTGGGATTGAATATGCAAGCAGCGTCTGGCACAACCGGCACAGAATCTGACTACGGCATCGTGTCGCAGACGCAATACTCTTTCGCCACAGCACCACTTTCACTTACAGCAGAGACGGGAAGCAGCTCTGTTAGCGGTACAAAAGCATGCGTCGGGATCAGCCCAGAAAGCGCGGGCGGATTGTATTCGCTTCTCTCAAATCCCGATTTCATCATTGCATGTCAGAACGGTGCGACTCTCGCCATCGAAACCAGTGCAAATCGTGCGACCAACACCTATTCCACCTCGATCTCCTCTCACAACGTCAGCATATCTCTAGAACTCACGCGGAGTGGCATTCTTGACGTGCAGTACAACACCGGGAGCGGCCCAACCGAATTCTCGTCAAGCTTCCCGATATCAGTAAATGTCACCGCATGGCAATCAAAGAGTGTATACGTCTTTGATTACATGACAACGACTTCGACAACGACCACTAACTGCTCCTCTACCGCACTGGCTCTTCAGATAGGAGCGCCGTAAAGGCAAAAATACCAGGGCCAGATACTTCCTCTTGAGTGGAGTCTGTGCAGTCTTCCATCGAAGAGAAAGACCTTTCGTCTGGTAGAAAGGGTACTGCCATTGGGATCGTAATCACACTGGGGCTTTTCGGACTTTTCTTGGCAGGATTCCTGCAGTATGCAATATCCTTGCTCGAGTTCTTGGGTTTCTACGCGCTCATGATAGTCATAGTCAACCTGTCGTATGAGCTCTCCGAAGGAAGGTACAATGCCGCCGCACGTGGATTCACGAAAGGTAGTGTTGGTGTTTTTCTCACCACTGTTTTGCTCGGCGGCGGTCTGTACGCTGCTCTTGCATTCGTAGCTGGCACTGGCGGCCAGTAAGCGCTTTTTCCTCTGATATGATTTGGCTTGAAGAAAATTCTGTCAGTCGCCATTCTGATCTTGTTCGTTTTCACGCTTGCAATCCAGCTTCCGCTGTCCCCTTTATTTTCACTTCCAAGAGCAAGTGCATCAAGCTGTACGTCTATCTCTTGCAATCCCAACACAAATTTTCCTCAATATGATCGGTATCTTGAATCGATGTATCAACCAGGTCTCGGGTTTCGAGCCTATCCGACTCAAGACACTGCTGGCGGGAATGACTATTGCAACTACTACATGGACGATGCTGGTAAGATGCTAATGGCGTTCTCTCAGCTCAATGATTCGACCTATGCCAATCGCGCAGCGAATTTCATCATTGATAATGCGATTACTGAGAGCGGTTACACCTATCTTCCAAGCCGCATCGTCGGCGGCTGCAGCACCTACCTCCACGTAAATGACTCTTCGCTAGCATCTCCCACTTACAACATCACTACAAATCTAGTGCAGAATCCTTCCTTCGAAACGATCAATTCGTCAAGCAGCTTACCATCAAATTGGATCCTTAGTGAGGCGACCGGCACCACTGGAGGGTTGACCTCTAACGCTGCGACTGATGGAATATATTCAGTCTATGCCACAACAAGCGGCAACGCTGGCGCCTCCGCTTTCTATCAAAATATATCGGCGCAAGACATCGTTATCTTCGCCCATTACGATCCAGCGGCCCCGGTTAACGGAGGAATAGTGGGCAACTACACGGCGAGTTACTCGACAACATCGAGGACCACGCAGTCGACGAGTGTGTCCTCTACGAATCCTTTCACATGGTCGTTTTACGGCTATCCTACTCTAACCTCGGAAATTATCGTTCCCGCGAATTCCCAGATATCACTAGGAGCATCTGTCTCAGCGAACACCACGCTGACCGGGGTCACCCTTTCAGGGAGATTGAATGAGACCTGCAGCGGCTACTCTGTAGAATCAAGCCCCTGGGGTGCTGCCGTGTCGACCACCGTGAACCTCACAACGACCCCGACATTGTACAAGATTACTGTTCCGACCGGATCTTCTCCCGTTGCCGTCGCTTCGGGCTGCGCATTTCACCCAGTCTTCACGGTGAATACGAATACAGCTCATCCCTACACTATCACTTTCTCCTTTGATTCCCAAACAAACGAGGCTGTCGCAAAGATACCGATCTCTCCGACGCTGGGAGAGCTGGGCGGCACACAGAACGCAGTTGGATTTGCGGTTGAAAGAAGGACAAACTCCTCTTCAGGGGGTGGATACTTCGTCGCTATCGTAACTAGTGGAGGCACAATACTCTTCGAGAACGGGACTGTCACTTCGACGGATGTCCCGCATGTCATCGGGTCCCCAGTGGTGGAGACAAGATCATTTGATCTGCCCTATGAAAGCATCAATCAGCAATACGGGACGGCCGTCTACAACTATGCAAGTCTGAACTTCAACATGTCGCAAGTGCTGAAGAGTAACATAATTCCGCTTAGTTCGGTGGTAAATTACGTCGAGGTCGGGGTGGACACGAGCAGTGCCGGCGCCAATTTCTCTGCATATTTCGATTCCCTGTTTGTCATCGATAATCTAGGAGCGGCGAACTCCCCCAATCCCGGACCAGGAGTGTACATGCCAGGAGGCTACTGGTATGCGAGCAACGGCATCTTGGGGTTGACAAATCATTCTGCCCTAGCGGGTCTCGGCGTCTACGAGCAATCCATCTCCATCGGGGTCGTGAGTCAGGATGAGAATGCCACTAATTTTCACCTCACCAGTAATTTCACGTCCATCAAGCAACAGGAGAATACTGTCAGTGGATCGGCCCCTTATGCGACAGATCTATTGCTGTGGGATATCCACACGAACGCCACGGGTACAAACAGCAGGATCATCTTTCCCTATAGCCTGTACATTGGCTTCGCGCCTTACAAGCTCTACTTGTCGGGTGGCAACGGGTCAGCCATACACATAGACGAATGGATGGGCATCGACACCCAGGACAGCCTCTATTCATGGTTTAACATCACTCTCGGCTTTGGTCAAGATTACGTGAATCCCCAGTATCAGGTCTATGATCTGGGATACTCTCCAGTGCAGATAGACGATGTCAATTGGGGCTTTGGTGATTTCAATCTCTTCACGCCCTATATTCCCTGGTGGGCTTGGATGAAAATGGCAAATGGCAACGTTGTCTCAGAGACCTTCAACAACACGAATCCAGCGATCACGAATTCGCATGTCTACAATTCCACTATTGCAGGGAGTTCATACATGACTTCGATGTATTGGACCGGATTCACGAACCCCGAATTTGCGACCGGGTTCCTTATTCAACCATCGGAGCCACAGAACCTCACCGAGATCGACTACGTCTACAATTTCTTCGGACAGTCTCTGAGGTTTGTGCAACAAAACAACTGGGGATCGGGAAGTGGTGCGCTTAATGCCTTTGGCGGTACGAGCCATTTGTTTGGATACGACATGGTCCTCCAGAGTGGATCCGATTGGACGATGCCAGATCAGATGCTTGGGCTCCTTCCAACGGCGCTCGCAACCAATGGGACTGATGTTTCGATGTCGGTATCGTGGGGGATCCCGACCTATGCCCTAGCTCTCTGGGGACAGAAAACCAACAATGCTACTATCCTAAATTTTGCAAGAGAGCTCTGGAATTCACAATACCAGGATGCCGAACAAAGAGCTAATCCAAATCCTATCTATTACGATCCAACAGCGCAGCCATACATTTACTTCAGGGCTCTGTACGCGTTCATGTCGGCTGGGTTCTTACTCTATCCCGGCAATCAAACAGTGACGCAGTTTGGGATAACGATTGCCCATACAACGATAGGAAACCAGATCTCCTCGAGCGGTGATATTTTCGGCATTGGAGAATCTGGATGGGGCGGCCTTTTTCTATCCCTGTTAAGACAGGCTACAGGAGTGTCTTCGCAAGACCAAGTACTCTACGATTCCTACATAGCGCAGATCGAGAAGAATTTGTATGGAAATACTACCTACGTCCCCGTGACCACTTGGCCTTACTCTTTCTCCAGCACGGATTCGCCCGCGGTTTGGAACAATAACAAGCAGGGAACTGGGGTCAATGCGTACTGCAATTCTCCATCGCAAGTTTTCAACTGTGGAGAAATGCTCTATGGTCTGAACGAGCCCACTGGCGGTCCAGACGCAAATTTTGTGAGCAATTGGAACAGTTCGGCTGCCCTGGCATCGGCGTCGCTGATCTGGGAGCTCTCAAACCTGCAAAGTAGCGGGATGGCGGTCGATGTGAATTACTTCCCTTACAGCACCGGACCAAGCTCAGGCAATTCAAACACCGAGACCCAGCCGGAAAGTGTTGTAGGATTGCTTGCGTGGATGTCAGCGATGCAGACGTCCACGGGAACCTATGTCTCCAGCCTCAAGGGCGCTGGTATCAGTTCGATCACCGTCAATCCGTTTTACGGAAATGGTTACGACGCCGTAATCATCAACCTGAATATTCCCGCCGGAAAGACTGCGAACATGACTTTCAACGTGGGAACGCATGGAGCACCGGCTCTTGTCACGGACAATGGAACCCCTGTGAACTACGCCTATGATTCTGCTACTGGTGACATCATCCTTACCAAAGTTGCGTCAACAATTGTGTTCGGTTTCCAGAACTCTGTCGGTTCCAAACAGAGTAGCAGTGGAAGCTGCACTTCCTCCGGCGCTCCTTCGATCTCGATCACTCCGATCTACGCGCAAATAGGAAAGACAACGACCAAGCAAGCCCAGATCGACAACTCGAACAACAACGCTTCCGAGACCGTGACTGGGGTCACGTTCAGCGCTCCGGCAGGGATACTGCTGGGAACGCAGTCGGGGATTCCCCAGACCGTGAATCCATACAGCACTGGAACTTTTCTGATTTCCGTCTCAGTGCCAAATTCAACGCAACCGGGAGAGTATAAGGTGACTGCCACGGCTCCGTTTACGGAAACTTGTGGTGCGAACACGAACCCCGGTGAGATAGGCTTTACCGTGCAGGTGATAGCGCAGCTGGGCAGTGGAGGACCACCGCCTTGGTGGCTTGCATTCCTCGAAACATGGTGGTGGGCGCTCGTAATTGCGATCATCATTGTGATTGGCGGTGTGGTCATTGCCGTGAAGCGGAATCAGGACGAGTGGTAGCCGCCCAGGACTCATTTCATCCTACACTGCTCCAGGGCTCGCCTTGCGAGCTTCCAGTTTCTTTCGAGTAGCTCATCGTTGTTGCGTCTGTCGATATCGAAATTGCCATCCAGCTTTAAACAAAGGAAATTTAAGATCCTCAGCTCGATCATCAAAGTTCCGCTCTTTCCGAAAATCGAAAACAGTTTGGCGTGCAGTTCCAGGGGATGTTTCAACTCGAGCAACTTGAGTTTGCGGGATACTGCTTGCATCGCAATGTCGCCCAAAACAGATCCCAGACCTTCCATCACTGCCTCCTTGAAGAGCTCCACAAATGGCGTCTCTGTCGAATTGACCTCCAGGATTCCATGATGGTATTGCAATGTTTGTTTTAACAGAATAAGATGGAATGCCTATCGAGAAAAGCCTTCGGGATTTCCAGTACATATTGGTACAAGTGAAGATTGTTTCTATCAACAGTCGGTTCGGTTCCTTGTTGTAGAAGCTTCAAAGCAAACTGGCGATATCCGGGTCCCAGGGCTAAATGGAGTTTTTTTATTCAGTCCTCCATATGGTAAATTCGATTCTGGTAACTTCAAGTGACACGAACATCCGATTTTTCACTGTTAACTAGCCTGACATGAGAACACTATAGAGTCAAATTGGCCCCAATACAGTCAATGGCAAAAGGATAATAATCACGGCTGGGCCCCAAATCCCAACTTTTAGACAACAAGTGATGCACTTAGTCTATTTGTGAGAGCTCGGATAGCTTTGTGGATTCCCAATATGGAAATACGACATGATCACCTATATATCTCAACTCCAACACAATCATACTGAAATTACTTTATAAGGGAAAAATTGAGGAAGTTAGAATATTATGAAGAAGGTTGGTGTAGCAATATTTGGAGCTACAGGTTCTATCGGTCAACAATTCGTCCGATTCTTGGATAACAACCCAATGCTGGATGTTCGTGCAATAACCGCTTCCAAGGACAAGATAGGCAAGCGATACTCTGACTTTGGTTCGCATTGGTTAGCTGACACAAAGGGTGTTCCAGATTACATAAAAGACATGCCTCTTTCAGAGAGTAGCGTAAAGTCACTCAAAGAAATTGGCGGAATCGATATTGTCTTTTCCGCACTTCCGACCGAGATTGACAGACCACTTGAGCTGGAATGTGCACAAGAGGGCTATACTGTAATTTCAAAGGCAAGTTCCTATAGAGATGATCCGCTGGTTCCCTTACTGGTTCCAGAGGTTAATCCAGAACACTTAGGTCTTCTTCCACTTCAAAGAAAAATGAAACATCTGCACAATGACGGAGCGATCATTTCAGATCCAAATTGTACAACCACAGGATTAGTACTCGCATTAAAACCGATACTCGATAATGTTGGCTTGAAGAACGTAGTTGTAACTACATTACAAGCAATGTCAGGGGCTGGCTACATGGGAGTTTCACCGATGGCGATTATGGATAACGTTCTTCCATTTATCGGTGGAGAAGAACCAAAAATGGAACGAGAAGCCCCGAAGATTTTCGGCAAGTATCACAACGGAATAATTGAACAAACCACATTCCCAATTCACGCGAGTTGCATAAGGGTTCCCGTAGATAATGGACACATTGAAGATGTGTACTTTGAGACCGAGAAAGAGTGCGGCGTAGAAGATTTGAAAAGGTTCATGAGGCGTTTTAGAGGAGAACCGCAAGAACTCAACTTGCCTTGGGCCCCTGACAAACCAATCGTGGTCAAAGAGGAGATAGACCGACCACAACCCAAACTTGATGTGAATGAGGGTAATGGAATGAGCATTGTTGTGGGCCGAGTAAGGGAACAAGGCGATGGTTTCAGAATGACTATTCTTGTTCACAATACGATACGCGGAGGCGCAGGAATGGCAGTTCTTAATGCTGAACTCTTGGTTAAAAAAAACCTCACGAGAACAATACTCAAAGGACTAGTCAATTAGCGCTCACGGATGCAAACAGAACCCATTTCCAACTAGCTCTAAAGAGCGTGGGATGGTAATCATGGTAAAAATCATTCTTTCCCAAAGATCTTCCCGACTCTGTAAGCTTCTAGGAACCGACACTAAACATGTACGAAACCCAGAGCCGGGAACTGCTATCCTACCACGCCCTGAAATCAGCGCTGAACATGATTTACCCTATTCGCAAAATAATCCCCAATTCCGGTTGGGGCTACTTCAATTATCTTTAGATTCCAGGGGTTTTTACCCCTACTCTGATGCTGCAGCAAGAACTGGTCCCTTCGAAGAACGGGAAGCCTCGTCGAGTGGACTATCTTTTCGAGTTTCCGAGCATCCGGCGCTGGCTCGGCGAGCTGAAAGAGGGCCCAGGGAGAAAGATCAACGTCTATATTTTCCACCGCTACATGCTCTACGTCAAGAATCATTCTGGTTTCAAGACCCCGGAAGACCTTATCGATAACGCTCTGAATTCCACGGTCAAGCAGTTGCAACAGCATTCCGAGATTTTGAAGGATTACCTGGAGACGCTCGATACGGTCGGGGACTCGACTAGATCAAAGCACCGCGACGTGGTCGTTTCCTTCTATTCAAACAACGGAGTAGAAGCAATCCCTTGGGGGAAATTCAAGAAAAAGAATTCTGGAATTGAAATCTATGACAAGTCAGATGACAGCGCAGACTTTGTCGCGATGATGCGCGAGGTCTGCAGGAGAAAGTGTTCGACTCTCCAACTCGCAATATTGCTGACTACGTATCAATCATTCATGGATGACAGCACCATAGCGTACGTCTTCAACTACTTTGGCTTTCCTCAGCTGGTGAAACATTTTGGCACTGCTGAGTGGCGAAAGTGGGATGAGAGCAAGGTTCCTGTGAGGATAGATCTTGTCCGCCCCAAGAGTGACGTCCAGGGTTGGACATGTCTACACCGGGATGCAACTGCAGCAATCAAGGCATGGCTTTCGGCCCGCTACAATCTGACTGGAAGGGAAATCCGGATCTATCCCAGCCCGAATGCGCGGCATCTACCCAGGTCGGATCCCCTGTTCATAATTGGACGTGACAACCATCCGATCCCGCCAGAATACATTTCGTATGTCTTCCGTCGCTTGGGAAAGAATGCCGGGGTGAATGTGTACTACGGCCCACGTCCCGCGAAGACTCAGGGCGCCTCGATCAGATACGCGTTCAGAAGCCATGAGGTCCGTGATAATGCGCGGTCGTTAGCACATCCATTGAAAATTGGCGAGGAAGTAGAGTTCTTCATCAGTCATAAAATGGATCGCCATGGTTACAACAAGAGCCCCTGGAAGGATCCTGAATACTTCCTAGAAGCGTATGACAAATTAGCTCCTTGGTTGAACGTGTTGTCCTGTGACCCCGAGAAGATGAAACTGGAAAACGAACTGAAACAGAAAGGTGCCGAATTGGAGGAGAAAGAAAACAAGTGGTTCGTCCATTCAAAGAAACTCGAGGCTGAGATTGATACGTTGAAGAGGGTCAATCGTTTGAGAGCCGAATTCGATACCGAAGAGGATCCGGTAAAGCAGCATGAGATTGGGGAGAAGTTGAAGAGGCTAATGTCTGAATGACAAAATTGGCAAGCGCAGATTCTGAAAGGATTTACCTCTGCCTGCTAACAAAACCTGAAAGAAGAAAATGGGCCGGTAGCTCAGGCGTAGAGCGGTGGTCTGAAAAACCAACGATCCCGGGTTCAATCCCCGGCCGGTCCACTCGATTCTGAAAATAAGAAAAGTGCCAAGGGCTTCGCCGCGACCTTGCGGTTATGCGACTCCATTTCTGGAGCTGAAACTTATCCCTCAGCGGATCTATCTCAGGCGTAGATCGCGCTTGCGCGCTATGCGCGCTATGGTCTTTTCCACTATTTACCCATTGTGCCCTTTTATATTTAAAGAACCCGTTGCCAAACCCGCACTTTGGATCGGATTTTGCGATTGGGAGAAAACTCAAGAAATTGGTGTTGGGGCATTGAAAAACGTAGTGTTGATTGATCGGATTTACTTTATTTGTCCTTAAAATTTAGCCAAAACAATTATAATACTGCAATGTTACTGTAACCTCACCATGGCTCGAACGGTTCTATCGCAGTTTGATTTTGAGCGCGCGTTAGAGGAAAGAATTGAACAGATCAAGCCTCTGTTGAAGCAGGAGTTGATGCTGGATGATAATGAGGAAGAAATCAACCGCTTGGCAGAAGCTATCGCTGCCAGGAAAATCGAGCCTATGTTCCGGATATTGGAAGAAAAAAATCGTGTGATAAATCGACAATCATTAGAGATTGATCTGTTGGAATCGCGGGTATGCGATTTGCGCAAAGAAATTCCGCGGGTCATTTCAAAGGGAGAGGCCTATTCTACTCTGGAATCTTGACCTTTCGGCCAATCAGATGTTTGCCATTCTTGTCCTCTACGGTGTCCCATTTTATCAAATCGCCATCCTTCCATCCCAGCTCTGAAATCCTCTCAACCGGTATCGTAGCTCTAAGCGTATTCGATTTCGTGTCTCCTTTTGTTAGCACCGTCATTGTCTTTCTAGCCAATCAATTTACAGAAAAAAGGTGTTTCTTTAAATATCTTTTAGGCTTTGGTTATCCTACAATACTTATAGGTATTGTAAGGCTTATAGCATAGGACTTTCAGGGCTTACCTGTCCTATAAGTTGAGCAAGTCGACGACTGCTGCGATTTCAAAGAAGAATATGGAGCGCGTCAAAAAGATTGCTTCCGAACTCGGTCTAGCTTTCTGCTCCTTCGACGATGCAGAAACTAAGATACTCGATCTAGCTGAGCAGAAGATCGCAGAGATGAAAGCTCTGGAGGTTGCCGTGTAATTGGCAACCATTCTCCAGCAGCAGCAATCCATCCAGAAGCTCCCCTGCGGTTGCACCCCGGAGGAGCACATTGAATATCAAAAATCAATTGATCGCGATGTTGCCGATTTCATGGCAAGGAAACTTGCGTAGGAGTTCTTGTCGTTGCCAACATTTGGAATTCTCTACAATGGTGCGAAGATCGTGGAACAGCGCGATGGAGTGACAACTCGAATCAAGGTCAACCAGCTCATGGACCGGCCCGACATGGAACGGATTGAAATCGTAAGGGAAGATGAAGTTTGATGCTTAGTGTTTTGCTCCTTCCAGTCCTTTGCGTTGGCAGTTTTCTCGTAGGCGCCGCAATATTCTATGGAATTGGCCGCGTGGCTGGAATCGACCGTGCCGTTGCCGAGCTCCGGCTCCACCAGGAGCAGCAGCGGTTGAAATCATCGATGATACCCGACAGGGTCGACAACGGAAATGATCCTTCCTGCACCTTTTGCCAGTTTGTAAGGAAAAACATCCCCATGGAAGAGATGAGCGAAGAAGACCAGCGCAATTACAGATCTCACTTGTTAAACTATCACGGGTTAGCAGTATGATGTCGCAACAAAGACCCGTGTCGGTTTTCTGTCAGGAAAACAAATGCGATGTTTGCGATGGTCGCGCCTGGAACCTTTCTGAAAATGCGCTGACGAGTTGTGGTTGCCAGTGTCATAGTTATTCGAAGATTTTTGCGAATGTCCTGGGCGGACCTGATTTCGTCCAGGGAATGTCAAAAGCCATTGCGAGTAGTGTGGAGTAAGGACTAGAGTAAATGCAAAGTATGCACCAAATGGAGAGAGAAAGGAACGGGATCGCTGTATCGAATCCGGACTGGATTGAGGCGGACAAAGAGACCGAGTTCCACAGAGAACTTGAGCAGTTGGATGAACAGGCAATGGTGGCCGAGATACAGGGCACCACTGTCTTCGAGGACATGTTCTACGAGACTAAAGACCACAAGGCCGCACTTACTTGGAAGGGCACTAAGGAACTTCGCAATTTGATGCGCCAGCAAAAGCGACCCATCTCAGTCGTTAGCGTCGATGTGGTGGAAGTCCACTACCATGACTATACCCAGTACGGCAAACGGCCGCTCGCTGATTTCCCCTGCACGAAATACTGCAAATACATCGGCAAGTCCGTCGCTGAACTTTTCGGCGAGCGGTCTCCAGCTGAGGCGGAGCAAACCGTCCTGATGGAGGTCTATGACCGCGACAAGGAGGGAAAGAGGCTCGAGACAACTCATTTTGAGGTGGACCCATTTGGGCGCTCAAAAGTCGTCAGCAAGTCAAAGCGAAACTCGATTAGAGATTTCATTCCAGAGCTGGTGATCACTACTGGCTACGAAAAATGGAAGGCCTTGAAAGGAGGCCAGAGAACGAAGATGGTGGGACACGGCGAGGCAAAAGCTGCAGACGTTGGAAATGGCGCGGCTGCTGTTCCAAAGATCATCAAGTACTTCGAGACGTCAGACAAGAAATTCGTCAAATTGCCTCGGGGTCATCCGCTGTACGACGAATTTGCCGAATCCTGCGCCAGCTTAGTCCAAGATCATCCAGAGGTGGAGTACGAGATGCGTGCCGACCAGAAAGCGCCTGATTCCATATCTTCCGTATTGTGGAAGAATGTCCAGAAGGGAAGTGAGCTCGAGAAGAACATCGACGACCTGATCAAAAGCATTGCCGACGGATTGGGTCAATTGCTTTAGGAGTCAAAGGTGAAGTAGATTGAACGAAGATTACCGACTTTTCAGAGCCTGTAAATCGTGCGGGGCCAATCGCAATCCAGTAGAAATGCACGAGTCGCAAGACCAACAGGGAAACAAAACCTACCAGTGTAACATTTGCTTCCACTTGACGCCGGAACAGCTTCGAATCGTCGAGCGGGCGAGGTGTTAGACAGTGAGAATCGTCACAAAGATCCAGTCACTTCCGCGACGATACTATGCGATTTTCTTGGTTCTCGCCGTCATCGTCGTGGGAGGAGGAGTAGTTGCAGCGCAGGGCATTTCCGGTACGACGACCTCAACAACCATAGTTAGCAGCACGACTACTTTCACTACGATCACTCAGACGGTCAGCGGAGCGGGAGGAGTCACTACCACAACCATAGTGGAGATGGTTCAACCAGCGGTTGCGTATTACATTAGCACGCAGACAAACACTGTTACCGTCGGCGGATCCACCAGCACGGTTACCACTACGACAACTCTGTCGAACAGCACAACGTGTTACATTTTTGAAAATAACGGAACAACAACATGTTAGCGAGGAATTGAAAATGCAACATATTCCATTAGAAGCTGCTGAAAGGTTCTGGTCATATGTCCAGCGAAGTCCAGAATGCTGGAACTGGACCGGTCACAGAGTAAGGGACTATGGTCAGTTTTGTCTGAGGGCTGGTGGAACTGTCCTTCACTTCCCTGCGCATAGGCTTTCCTATGTGCTCCTGAAAGGCCCAATACCTGTAGGATTAGAGCTTGACCACCCATGCCTTAACAAGGGATGTGTCAACCCCGCACATCTTCAGCCTGTGACTAGCAGACAAAACACATTGAGATGTGAAAAGGCGTTGGCGTCAATTAATGCAAGAAAAACCCATTGCATCCGCGGACACCCGCTGGAAGGAGAAAACCTAGGGGTGTATGCTCGACAGATCTTACAATATCTGCTGCCAGCATTTGCGATTTCCAGATGGGATAAAGAACATCCGGAAAAACGCAGAGAGCGTGCTCGCAGACACTGGAAGTCCAAGAGGTACGGAGAGACTCAGCGGAGATGGATTGAACTACATCGAGACCAGCGTCGAGAGATTGAACGAAGATGCAGCGAGAAGAAAAGAGCGCGGCTCCTTGCAGGCGTGCGTACTATCTTCGAGAACAATGCGACTTCTACTTGTTAATGGAGTTTGTTGAAAAGTGGAAGAATTACAGGTTTTCTCGGATGAGAGTATCAGTGACATCAGAGTTCTTTCAGTCAAGGAAGTTGTTTCCTATCACCAGGCAAAGAAGCTCAACCTGCAGCCGGACTTTCAGCGTAGAAAAGTATGGCCGAAAGCAGCAAAGTCCTACCTGATTGACACCATTCTCCGTGGGCTTCCGATACCAGAGGTCTTCGCCTACTCCACAAGGGACGGCGGGATGGCAATCATTGACGGTCAGCAGCGCCTCTCCGTGATCATTGATTTTGCTTCTGCAGACCTTCATGCCTGGACTGCTGGGAAGATTGTTTCTTTCGAGGATCTCTCCAGCGAGCAGGCGCAGGCGTTTCATTCTTACCGCATTGTCTTCCGCGTTATCAAAGGATCAGATTCCTTCCTGGTTCGCGACATCTTCCAGCGTCTGAACAGATACGTGGTTGCGTTGAACCACCAAGAGCTCCGGCACGCCAGGGCAGAATCTGGAATCATCAAGCTTGCAGAAGCCTTGGCTACGGAGGAATTCTGGCGAACTAGTGGATTCTCGAGAGTTCGTACCGTGACGAGGATGAAAGACGTTGAATTTGTTTTGGAGCTTCTGATTGCCGCCTCACTGGGTCCGCAGGATGGGACGCGAGAGGCTCTCGACCGCGCGATTGAAAAAATTCAGGATCTGACAAAGGTGCAGACGGAGTATACGGCGACGCTGGACCTCGCAAAGAAAATCTTCCGGGAGGACAGTTTGTCAGGGAAAATTACCCGTGGTGATTTCTATTCGCTTTTCCTTGTCTTGAAGCAGCTCAAGGGAATGAAGATCACGGAGAAGGAGTGTGCGAAGGTCAAGCAGGCGCTCTATGAATTCAAGGAGGAAGTTAAGAGTGATTCACCGCGGAAAGAGGCGCTTGACTATTTGCGCTCCAGCGCGTTGGGCTCGAGCCACATTGAGCAAAGGCAGGTCAGGGCAGAGATATTGATGCGCATCGTGAAGAACGCGTTGAGGCATTAAGGCGGTTGCTCGTGACAGGCATCCTGATCGGTTACGAAATTGGCACGGGCGAACCAATTGGCGTTGAAGCCACCCACATGGTCGTAACCGGAATCACAAATCAGTCCGGGAAGACGACGATGTTGGAAGGCATGGCGAGCAGAGCCAAGGGTTTCAGGTTTCTAGTCTTCAAGACAAAGCCCCACGAGCAGCAGTTCGTCACCGCCAATGAAGTGAAGCCGTTCTTCCGGGAGCGTTGCCTGGTCGCAGGAACAAAAGTTGTTGCAAATCCGAAGATTAAGGACATTGAAACACTTCAAGTTGGCGATAAAGTTCTAGAGTCGAGTGGTTCTTTCACAAAGGTAGTCAACACATTCATTCATGATTTCCAAGGTGATCTGGTCCGCATCAAGCCACAAGGTCTGCCGGAGATACAAATGACTCAGAATCACCCTCTGCTTGTTGCAGAGCGATTAACTGTATCTTGGACAATGGGTGAAGGACATTATTCGTATGGTTCACCAACGTGGGTTCTTGCAATGAACTTGAACAAGAATCACTACCTTCTTGTCCCCCGAATAAAGAGCAAAGAATCTTTCCAGATTAACTTGAAGCCCTATCTCAAGAGAGGTCACACTGGAATCAAAGGGAATCTGGAAATCACAACCAACGAAGATGTTGCATGGATGCTTGGGATTTATTTGGCTGACGGAGGCAGCTGGGTCGGCAAAAAAGGAGGTGGATTTGTCAGATTTTACTTAGGGCCTCATGAAACAGGGAAAGCGAAAAGATTGCAAAGAATTTTTGAAAGGTTTGGCTTTCATGCCAGTGCGAATTTACGGAAGTGTCTTGAGGTTCAGATCAAATCCCTTCCACTCGCAAGATTCCTTAGAGAATCTTTCGACTCTGGTGCCAAAAACAAAACAATCCCCCATTTCGTCTACCTACTTCCAAAGGAGCAAGTCAAGAGCTTCATTCAAGGATGGTTCGATGGCGACGGTTGCATAGTAAAAAGTGGTCGCTACGACCGCTTCGTTGGCATTACTGTGAGCGAAGATATTGCATACGGACTCACCGTCTTAGGAGCAAAAATAGGGATTCCTATTTCTATCTCTCATTCAAGGCCCCCAAAGTCGGGATTCCCAAACTATAGCAGCAGCGAACGGTGGTGCGTCGAAATTGCTGGCGATTACGCGACAAAATTTGGTTTTCCAGAGCCTCGAAAAAGAGTACGATCAAGGAAAGCAGTAAAGGTCGATGACAATTACCTCTACATTCCAATCCGGTCAATCTGTTTAGAACCCTTCAAGGGGAAGGTCTACAACATAGAGACAGACGCGCACAACTACTGCATACCAGTTGTATCGCATAACACTGACTGGGAATACGTGGCAGGAATACTTGAAGCTAGCCGCAACGAAAGAATGAAGTTTGAACGGTTCTGGATAATGCGGGCTTCGAAGGGTGCTGAAAGCCTTCGCATTGTGGACAAGAACTGCGTCAAGCTGATGGAGGATGAGAAGGAGGGCGGTCTCGCGTATTCGATGTACTATCAGCTCCATGAATATTTCAAGAATATTCTCCCGGAGCTTGAAAGCTGGAATCTCGGCGATAATTTTCCTGCTCTAACAGAAGGCATCAACGTAATGGACCTGGGCGAAATGTCAGACGGTGTGCAGATGCTGATCATCGAGTCCTGTCTCGCCCATATTTTGAAAGGCGAGAAGCGGGTCATTACTCTGATCCCTGAACTTTGGAAATTTTCGCCGGAGGGGAAGCGCTCTCCGGTGAAGGAGCACCTTGATCGCTTGATCCGTCAGGGCGCTGCTGGAAAGAACTTCGTTTGGTTTGATTCGCAGGACATGGCGAATGTCGACAAGGGACCATTGAAGCAGTGCTATACTTGGATTCTTGGACTCCAGACTGAGCGCAATGAAATCAAGCATACACTAGACCAGATCAACGTTCCGAAGAAAGCCCGGCCTACAACTGATCAGATCGCATCGCTGAGTCTTGGTCAGTTCTATCTTTCAACTCCAAAAGGTGTCAAGCATTTTTACGCTGCGCCGATCTGGTTGCCAGCCGAGAGAGCAATTCAGGTCGCCAAGGGCGAACTTGCATCGGATCAGAAAGAAATCAGTGATTTCAAAGAATCCTATGAAAGCGGAGTTCAAACTACTCAGAGCGCGACCAAGACAACTGTCCGAATCCAGAGTATTGCGCGAGCTGAAGAATCCGACGAGGACCGATTCTTGACGAGGATTGACTTTGCTGCGCATTTAGCGGAGCAACGCAAGAATTCAGTAAGCCACGAGGAATTCATAACGCTTCGTGACAGTGTTGCGGCGCTGTCTGCCAAGATTGGAGACCTCCAAAGGGCAACCGCGCAGCAGGGTGAAGCGCTTCGCAGGTTGGAGGAGAGAAAACCGGCGGCCGCTACTGTATCATCTCAGATACAGATTGACGATTCTCGTATGCTCCTCTCAATCACGGATCATAAGGATCCGCATCCGCTTTCCACGAAAAATCTTGAAGGGAAGATCGCATACATGGTCTACAAGATACTCGAGGGAAAAGCCTCCTTGCCGTGGGAGATCGCGAAGGCCGCAGCTGATACCCGAGGGTGGACTATCAATCCGAAGAACTTCAAACGCGATTGTGGCGGGTTGCTCGAGTCCGGAGTCCTGGTCATGACCGACGACGGGCACTACAAGGCGCCCAAAGAAATCGATGTGGAGTTTCCAGTTGAGCAAGCATGAAAGACATCATAAAGTTTGATGAAAAGTCGGGAGTGCTGACCTTCTCCTGCAAGGGAACGGAACATACTATACTGTTCGATAGGATTGAAGCAGACCAAATCCTTGAGGGCAAGAAGATAGTCGACGTGGGAAACGGACCCGGTGATTATCTCTACGTCTATCTCGAAACTCACGAATTAATCTTGATCCCCTACACTCATGTGATCTACTATCTCAGGAGAGATGAAAAGAAATCATGAGTTCCGTTTCAGAAGCCGAGCAGACTGCGGCTAAATGCCTAGTCTGCGAGCTTGACCAATACACCGACGACGTAGGGAATGCAATCATCCAAGAGGCAATAGCAGATCATGATTGGAAAATGATTGAGGTCGACGGGAAATATTTCTGTCCGGTCACACACGAAAGAATATGCGACGAAGAAGAGTGGGAAGAGATGCCAGAAGAAGAATTCGCAGTAGCTGGTAGGGAATACGTTGTGAAAGAAGGAAATGGTTGGAAAATCATGTTGAAACCAATCGAGGTAAAGAAAGAACAATGAATTCTTTGAGTTTATTCGGAAGAGTGAGCCCGGTGACCCAACCTTTCCCATCATCTCCGTCGGGCAAGCTCAACGAGGCGTTGAGCAGAAATCAAGGGCTCAGTGAGACAACTGGACGAAATTCACTGATCTACTCTGCATCAGCTATGAAGCTGAAGGGACGCCTACACTCTTCCAGAATTTTTTCTGACCGACATGGCACAAAGACGGCAGGGAGTTCTCAGTGGTTAGTTTGGACGCCGACCACTGAGGCTTCCGCCGCCGTTGCTCCCACCGTTCTCACAACAGGAGTTGACCCATAATAGTGTCCGCCCCCTCAAATAAATCTGTTCAATCGGAATCTTCTGTAACGAAGTTCCCTTCCAGTGAAGAGGTTCGTTCGCAGTGAGCAACCAGAAGCTCACTGATGAGCAGGTTCTCGTTCTGCTTTCGCTCGAGCCTGGGCTCACGATCAAACAAATCGCGGTAAAGTTACTGGTTTCAGAATCGGCTGCTTGCAACCGCGTCGACGAACTGGAGCTGTCTGGAAAGCTGGTTCCTCTGGGTCGGGATGGATGGCGAAGAAGATGGGCTGTGGTTTCAAGCGCAATGAATACTGGAGCTATGGTGATCGCGTAGATGACGCTTTCTCCTCCAGATAGATCCGATGCGAACACCCAGGACTTGCTCGTTGATTTCCTAAAGTCCTTCGACGGGATGAAGTATCGCGCGAAAATTTCGGCGATGCCCCCGAGCGGCTCGAGGAGTCTCGTGGTTGATGGTTTAGACATCGTAGCGTATGACGTGGGGATAGGCGTCGAAATCCTGCAGCACCCAAAGCAAATTCTCAAGATTTTTGATGCGGCGCTCGTGGAAGTCCTCAGCATTGAAAATTCCAGGTATGCTGAAAAATATCATAACGAGATGCACGTGAGGATCAGGAATGGGCAGGAGAAGATTTCGCTCCGGCAACTGAATTTCTCTTACGTTGGGAAACTCGTCACCGTCGCTGGAATCACTCTGCGATCTTCCAGCATCAAGTCGCTCGTGATGAATGCTGCTTTCAGGTGCTTGCCCGACGGGCATCTGAACATGATGTCCCAAGATCTAGGCAACGGGACGAAGATGAAGCGTCCTTTCCAATGCCAGGACTGCGATTCCATGAGGTTTCAGCTGGACAGAGAGAAGAGCCTGCTTTCAGACGTCCAGACAATTACCATCCAGGAGCTACCTGAAGATCTTCCGCCGGGCGAAATTCCAAGGTCGTTCGAGGTGTTGCTCATTGGAGATCTCGTCAATTCGGCGAGGCCTGGAGACCGGATATATCTCACAGGAATCATGGAAGCTGAAGGAGGCTCCGGAAGGGAGCTCTCCCAGATCCTGGAAAACAAACTCTTCGGCAACTACGTCGACATCATCGGTCGTAATCTCGAAGATTCGAAGATCTCTGCTGAGGAGGAAGAACACTTCAAATCTTTCGCGCACATGCCTGGAGCTTACGACCGGCTCATTAGGTCATTCTCTCCCAAAATCTGCGGGCACGAGCCAGCCAAAGAAGCGCTGCTGCTCGCGCTTGCTGGTTCACCGCAAAATATGCTGCCCGATGGTTCCTCCATGCGTGGAGACATTTCGATTTTACTCTTAGGCGATCCCGGGACCGGAAAAAGCGAGATGGTGAAGTTTGCACATCGAGTAGCCTCGAGATCTGTTTTCACTGTCGGACGCGGCTCATCAGCTGCTGGACTTTCAGCTGCAGTAGTCAAAGACAAGGGCGGTTCAATGATGTTGGAAGCGGGCGCTGCCGTCTTGGCCGATCTCGGAATTCTCTGCATCGACGAATTCGGAGATCTAAGGATCGAAGACATGGCTGCCCTGAAGGAATTGATGGAGCTGCAAACTGTCAGCATAGCAAAGGGAGGGATAACCGCCAACCTGAACGCTAGGACCAGCATACTCGCCACGATGAATCCAGTTGATGGAAAGTATGATCCATACAAGAACATCGTCGACAACATTTCCGTCGTTCCCATTGCTCTGCTCACCCGCTTCGACCTGATTTTCATCTTGCATGATGCGATGAGAGAAGATGAGATAGACGCGATAGGAGCGCACATAGGATTCCTGCGCGAGAACCTGACTTTTCCCGAAGCCCCACCGGTTGATTTTGATTTCCTGAAACGCTACCTGATGTTCTCCAAACAGTTCAAGCCCAAATTGACCAAGGAAGCCTACTCTTTGCTTTTCGGGGCATACAAGAAGCTCAAGCGGGAAGCAGATCCAAACGGATTGTCCGTCACCCCCCGCTGGCTTGAGGGGCTGGTCAGGTTGACACTCGCAAGGGCGAGAATTCTCTTGCGCGAATTTGCGACTGAAGAGGACGCGATGGCGGCGACAGCCCTCCTGAACTCGATGTTGAACTCTGTTGCGGTTGACACTACCACGAAGAAAGTCGACGTCGGAGTTCTCTACAACAAACCGGTCAGCGAGAAAGGACTTCGAGAGGCTGCGTTGCATACGTTCAGAGAACTCTCAGGCGAGTCAAAGGATCCCGTAGAGGACAAGGCCTTCTATGACGAGATGGAAAAGCTAGGCAAGTTCTCCAGGGACCAGGCCGAGAAAGTTTTCCAGGACATGTGGAAGTCCGGAGTCATCTTCGAAGTTAGGACGCATTTTTTCAAGAAGGCATAGATAAGGATGAACAGCAATCTGGAAAATTTCATTTACAGTAAAGAAGAGTTGAGCCTTCCGCCTAACGAGCTCAAGATATGGAAGCTGCTCAAGGCGGCAAGTAAAGGAAGAATCGAAGTCCAGAACGGCGCAAGCATCCTAAGACAGCCCATGTGCGCCGATCTCACAAGAGTTTTGGGAATTTACTGCAAGCCGAAAGACGCGGAGCATTGCGATCTTCACATGGCTTTGCAATCATTGCGGAGGAAGAAGTTGATCTCCTACCAGACAGTTTTCACGACACAAGGGTGGAAGTTTGTACTGGCTTACCATCCTCTTCTGAGGAACAGTCTGAAGGAAAACAAAGAGATGTTGTTAGTGTGATGACAAACGAATTACAAGCAACAACTGCTGAGCAGAGAACGCTCAAGCAGTTCGTACATAAAGCGACGAACCTTAACAGAGATTCGGTCAAGCTGGGCGCCCTCAGGGCCCTGGTTGAAGGAGGGGAACTAACCTTCAGCCAGATCTTCGATTGGTTACCAGATGATAGGACCACCCGCGGTTCGTTGTCCGTAGTCCTGTATCGCCTGCGCAAGGACAGGATGGTAGTCTACGATGAGAAGTATCACCTGTACTCCGTAGACCCGATTGCCGATGATAGGGTCATCGCCTGGCTCGGAGGAGGATCGTCGAGCTCCGAAGCCGTCGTTCCTTCTTCTTCCTACCCCCCAGGGGTCGAGGAGACTCCCGCCCTACCTACTACTACTGAAGAAAATAGCGTTGGGCTTGAGCAGTTCTTCGAAGATCACACACGATCTGAAGAAAATGATTCCGATCGCTTATCTTCATCTTATCTTCATCTTAACATTGCATTAACATCATCTGAACATCAGATTAACAAAGAAACGGAAGATGGCACAAACAACGAGCAGATCGCTCGGGAAAACAACTATCCACAAGACATTCCAGCTGGTGATTCCAGTAGTAGTAGGTTTCCGTTAGGCAAGAAACTCAGCCTCACTGAAGATGACAGGTCCAGAATAGCTCTAGCACGAGCTAAATGGCAAGAGGAAGCGTATCCATCAGAAGCACAGCTGAGTATCATAGGGCAGTTAATCGCCCACACTTATCGCTCTAATATTCTTGGCTGGGAATTTGAATCAATGGAAAAGGCGGCCAATGCCTTCGATGTTCGGGTTGATGAATTCAAAGTTGCTTTGGATGCGCTGAGGTTGGATCACAGGAAGATTTCAACATTTTCATTCCATGGGCGCTTCAAAATAGGCATTTCTTGGTCGTGGATGCAGTTGCTCAAGAAAGGGGAATGGAGGCAGTTTTGATTTGGGGTCAGCAGAAGACAGACATGTAAAATCATATCTTGAGAGATTCGCGAAGGAAATAATCAACGAGTTCAAAGCGTACCTTGAGTTGGATGTTTATGATCAACATATCGAAGCGTTCAGTGAACCGGGTACGTGCTATTATATTTCAGTGGATGTCATCATCACAGTCAACTCACTTGAACTTGAGCAACTAAATCGTCTGTTGGATTGTTGTAAAACATCTCCTCACATTCGGTTTGGTCTGATATCTGCGGAAAATGACAAAATCAGACTGTCATTTGATTGCGCAGGCGCTGGCGGATTTTGTGAAACTACATCACGACCTGACTCAGTTACAAAATTATTGCATGTTTGCATCCTAAGCAAAGACCATGCAAATGGACACAAGTGCATCTGTGGGAAGGAATGGAGTTAACTGCACAGATGCAGAAACTCGAAACCGATCCGCAAAAGCTCAGGCAGTCCAGGATCGACGAGATGATCCTGTACGCCGAGAGGTTGCTTGCAAGGAACCAACCAACCACACACAAGAGCATGTGGTCATTCGTCGGCTGGGTCGAAGACGAGGCAAGCCGCCGCTACCTTGCAACGACTCAGACTTGCAACGACTACGCAATGACTGCCTGTAGAATCGTCTTTGCGAAGAGAGGTTGGAAACTTTGAGAGCAGATCAGAGTAGAGACTACGATGCGATCCAGAGAGAGTGCATCGTCTCCCACATCGACGCTCTCAAGGTTCAGGCTTCAATTTACTCGCCGCTCGGCAGCATGCGACAAGTGCGGCTCTCACTTTACGAGCCCACCGAATCAAAAAATGTAGGGAATGCAAAGATCGCGTTCGACTTCGATTCAATTTCAGATTTGCAGATTTTCTTGACCCGTGTCGGCAAGGTTGCGACCGCTTTCGAAAGAGGCTCGGACTCGATAACTACGGAAGAAGTTGAGGTTGATTTCAAATGAGAGGCAAATGTCCTAACTGTGGGACTGTCGTAGAGTTCCAGCGAAGGCCCCCTGGGACTGGCTCGGAGATTGATCCTTCAAAACCCCTTAATCAAAACGAACAACAATTGCTGGACGCACTGCGAAAGATCGGCGGCCGGGCAACGATTAGACAAATCCTGTCTTACCTATTTGCAAACAAAGTTCAGCGTAGTGGGAGGCCATACAACTACCACTATTGCCAGAGGGACTGTTCGTACCTGGCAGGAAGAGGCGTGCTCTCGATGGAGCGGGACGGCAAATCCTTCGTCTACTCACTGTGCCGTGAGAAGTTGTTGG
>VFSW01002103.1_pt1 | contig 30206 bp, 28 predicted proteins | sample 5358111 | NCBI WGS metagenome assembly VFSW01 (sample SAMN11554181, study PRJNA540505) | mine drainage metagenome | isolation source: sediment from site ElyBrook_90M | place: USA: Ely Copper Mine, Vershire, VT | collected 2017 | reverse complement strand
CCTCTGACACGTCCGCCGGTTCTTCCCCTCACCCCTGCCTCTGCGCGGGGGTGTCTGTCTCTCAACAGTGGTTGGCTATTTGAGTATTCAAGCGAGCAAGACTTTGATCCAGCTTTTCGATCGAATGTGACCTGAGAAACAGGAATTATGTGCTAGATCTTCCCCGTTGGGTTATATGGTATGGTATAATGGATCATATCAGCTTGTTGAAGCATTCGCGCAGCGCCGCGCGCCCTTGGCACTGATCTTGCGCCTCAATCGTTCTAAACTTGTGAGGGCATATGCCGGGCAGCGTGCGCGCGTGACAAGCTCAACCGGTCGGGTGCGATTCGCGTCACACAGTCGTCCATGTCTCGCACAGGTTGACAACATAACGTCGCCTCAGACGCACGCGCTCCTGAAACGATACGCTCGCTGTGACGAAACGCCACGCCGATGCGTCTCATCCCTTGTCCTCATGAGCTTGGAGCCAAGATCGCGCTCTGCGCGGCTTGCCCGCCGTGGGGTTTGCGCGTCTGACCAGCCGGGTGTCCGCCTTCGTATTGTTGTCCCGTTAGTTCATCTCGGTCTCATCCGCCATGTGCGAGCCAGCCCGCAAAGCGCGGGCGCGCGTCACCAGCCATCGCAATCGCGTCACCGACCTATCAACGTCTTGAGGCTCCTGCCCGCATGAGGGCGTGCAGTCGCAGCGCCAGACGACCGGAAGAAACATCATGCCACGCAAAAAGAAACAGGAGTTCACAACGACAACGCGACGCCCCAAAAAACAGGTGGCAAAGACCACTCAGGCGCAGTCGCAACAGCCGTCACGGACGCAGTTCGAGCATCTGCTCGAGCAGGGACGTCAGCGCGGGTGGGTACGACGTGAAGATGTCGAGGCGGCGCTTTTCGCCTCGACACCGCGACACGCCGCCGGTCAGCAACCGACCGCCAGGTCCAGGTCGGCTGCCGACGTCACCTTTGAGATCGCTGAACTCGTTGATTTGAACGAGGCGATCGACCGGTTGCAAGCCGAGGACATCGACATCATCGATGACGATGACTTTGCCCAGATCCGGGACGATGAGGACCTTGAGGATGAGATCCAGGCCATGGAAACCGATACCACCTCCCTCGTGGAGTTGCCGGATGAGGTCGAGATCGGCTTCGATCGGTTGCATCGCGGGCGCGACGGCGCACACGCCGCCGAGGCGCGCAGTGAGGGCGAAATCGACGCCATCACCGCCTATCTGCGAGAGATCGGTCGGGTGCCCATGCTCAGCCACGCTCAAGAAATCGAGCTGGCGAAACGCATAGAAAAAGGCGACAAAGACGCCGTGCAGCAGTTCGTTTTGGCGAATCTGCGCCTGGTCGTCAGCATCGCCAAGCGCTATGTGGGTCGCGGCCTGACGCTGCTCGATCTGATTCAAGAGGGCAATATTGGCTTGATGCGCGCGGTCCAGCGCTATGACTGGCGTCGCGGGCATCGCTTCAGCACCCACGCCACCTGGTGGATTCGCCAGGCGATCAGCCGCGCCGTCGCTGACAAGGGCCGCGCCATCCGGCTGCCGGTCTATGTCAACACGGCCCTCAACCGGGTGCGGCGCGAGCGCCAGCGGCTGGTGCAAGAGCTGGGTCGCGAGCCGACCGAAGAAGAGCTGGCCGGCGCCGTCGGCATTGAAGTGCACCGGCTGCACGAACTGGAATCGGCCCCCGGCGCACCGATCTCCCTCGAGTCTCCCGTTGGTGAGGATGAAGAGCAAGAGCTAGGCGATGTGTTGGCCGACGAGGGCAGCACTTCACCCGAAGAAGCCGCCACCGCGCACACCCTCACGCAGGAAGTGCGCGACGTGCTGGCTGACGTGCTGACGCCCCGCGAGCAACTCGTCCTCGAATTGCGGTTCGGCTTGGGCAATGGCCACACCTATCCACTCGAACAGGTCGGGCGCCAGCTCGGCATCACGCGCGAGCGCGTGCGCCAGATCGAGGCCGGCGCGCTGGCCAAGCTGCGCCAGCCTAAGGTGCTCGAGCGCCTGCGCGGCTAATCCTTTCGACAGCGATCAGCGGGTCTTTCCTTCCGGCGATGGAGGGATCGGCCCGCTTTTTTATGAGACGGGAAGATCACGCTTCCCCTCGCCGTGGCGATGAGAAGCAGGCTTGTGTGAGAAAGAGGCACTCAGCGTGATCGTCAAAAAGCTCTCACTAGCGGGGATCGAGCAGTTCGCTTATGCGACGCGCGTCGTGGAGCAAGACGCCACGACGGCCGTCGTCACCGCGCGCTGGGAGCGCGCCGCGCTCGATCTCGGCTATACTATCTTCGCGCCGGGGGATGTCTTTATCGAATATTATTACGCCGATCGCTGGTTCAACATCTTGCGGATCGACGAGGCGGCGACCGGCGCATGCCGGGGGTGGTATTGCAATATCAGCCGCCCGGCGCGATTCAGCGCGGACGCGATCACGTTCGTGGATCTCTATCTCGACCTGTGGGTAACAGCCACCGGCGAACAAACGGTGCTCGATGAGGAAGAATTCGCCGCCGCTGGGCTGGATGACGAGACCCGGGCGGCGGCGCTGGCCGGGCTGGCCGAGGTGACGCGCTGGGCGGCGCACGGCCTGGGTCCTTTCGCTTCCCTCGCCTTGTGCGGGTAAATGAAGCATTTTAGGCAGGCGAGGATAAATAGTCACAATTGTAGCGGAACCGCCTGATTGCGAACCTTTTGTGGCCCTCGCTCGTAATAGGCGACAGCACGAGACCAAAGGAGCCAGCCAGCGCGTCCTATGCACGAGAGAAGCGACGAACAGCTGATGGCTGCCGCGTTGGCAGGCGATCAGGCGGCGTTAGCCGCGCTGGTGACGCGCCACCACGCCCCATTGCTCGGCTATCTCTATCGGCTGGTCGGCGGAGATCGCCCGCTCGCGGAAGATCTGGTGCAGGAAACGCTGTTGCATGTGCTGCAACAACCCGCGTGCCCCGCTGATCGCCCCTTCAAGCCCTGGCTCTACACGATTGCCACCAATCTGGCACGCGACTATTTCAAGTCAGCCGCAGTGCGCCAGCGCTGGCGAAGGGGTGATGATGAGGAAGCACTGCTTCGTCTGTACGACAGCGCTCCTGGCCCGGAAGAACACGCCCTGGCGGCGGAGCGGGGTAGCGAGGTGTGGATTGCGCTCTCTCAACTGAGTGAGGAGTATCGCGTCGTGGTGGTGCTCCGCTTTTATCAAGGATTCAGTTTACAAGAAATCGCTGAGACGCTGCGGATCCCGCTGGGCACGGTCAAATCGCGGCTCTCGGTGGGTGTTCACCGCTTGCGCACCGTGCTGGCCCCAGTACAGAACGGAGTGGACTAGATGCTCCATCCCCCATCATCCTGGCCGCTCGATAATGACGAGCACTTGGCCGAGTCCTTGCACGAGCAGGGGGCCACGCCAGCAGAGATGGCCGATCTGCTTCCCACCTTGCGTCGTCTCTCCGAGGTGCCGGCACCTCAGCCGTCGCCCGCAGACACACAACGCCTGCTCGCCCGGCTCACGCCTGAGTTGCCTGGGTACTCGCCGGTGCGCCAGGCCATCCGCGAGCACCGGCGGCAGCAAGGCGACGGCATTTCCTGGCTGCTGGCCACGGCACGCACGCAGGTCAGCCTCTTCGGCCTGGAATTCTGGCTGGTGAGCGCGCTCGTCACCCTGTTAGGCGCCGGGGTCGTGTTGAGCACCGCGCTGCCCGATCAGGAATTGCTGCTGCGCGCCAGCGGGCCATTCCTGGCCTACCTTGGCACCATCATCGCGTTTCGCGGGACGGGAGCGCGCGTCCTGGAATTTGAGCTGGTCTGCCCGCCTTCGCCGCTGCAACTAGCAATGGCCCGGCTGATGATTGTGCTGGGCTATGACCTCGGTCTGGGACTCGCGCTAGGACTCGCGCTCTGGGCAGGGGGCGCCGCGCAGGTGCTGGCGCTGATGCTCTCCTGGTTCATGCCGTTGCTACTGGTGGCCGGGCTGGCCCTGCTGCTCTCATTGCGCCTTCCGGTCCAGGCAGCCGCTTCGCTCGCGTATGGGAGCTGGCTGGCCGTATTGGCCATCGATACCACCTCCACGCTCCAGGTGCTCCCGCTCGCCCCGCCGTCAGAAGCACTGCTGGGCTGTGTCGGCTTGGCGCTGCTGGCCATCGCGCTGCTGCGACTCCACGCCGATATGCACCGCCTGCTCCCCAGTCCATAAGGGTCGCGCACGCAAGCAACCGTTCGCGAACCTTTCCCAGCGTACCAGGGTCCGTGAAACGCTCGGAGCACCCACCGACTTCAACGAGCATAAGGAGAGCCCCATGAGTACCACCGCACTGACCAGCCCCCGCCAGCAAACACAGGCCATCCAGCGCACGCATCCGCTGCTGAGCGTCCTGACCTGGGAGCTGCGGCGCGTGCTCGCCAGCCGCCTCTTCTGGTTGCAGGCCCTCGGTTTATTCTGCTTCTTGCTTCTCTTGACATGGTTCCAGGGAACATCAGCCGTATATAGCACCCGAAGCGCCAATGGCTTCATTGCTGGAACCAGCGCGTGGGGGTTGATGTTGACCCTTCCCACAACGTTGACGTTGCTGGTGCTCTTCCTGCCTTTTGTCAACGCCGACGGCGTGACGCGCGACCTGCAACGGCACACCCATGAACTCCTCATGACAACCCCGCTACCAGGATGGGCCTATGTCTGGGGACGCTACCTGATCGGCTTGATGATGAGCCTGAGTCTGGCGGTGATGTTGCTGGCCGCTATTCTAGGAATGGGCGAGGTGCTCCATCTGACCAACCCGGCATACCCCTCGCCCCAACCTGGCACCGTGCTACTCTTGTGGGGAGGTATGGTGGTGCCGGCGACGGTGCTGGTCAGTAGCTTCAGTTTCGCGCTTGGCACCCTGTTCCCGCGCCGTTCCGCGCTGGTCAAGATCGGCATCCTGGTGGCATGGATTGTCGGCGGGGAGGTGCTTCTCACCGTGTTGTATTTCCCATCGGGTCCGACCCACCTCCCAACCTGGTACAGTTCGTGGGACCCGACCAGCGCGCTAACTGCGCTCGTGATGTTCTCACAATATTCCACTGATGCCTACAAGCAGTCCAGGATGACAACCAGCACGGCGCAATTGCAGCACCTTCTCAACTCCATTGCAAACAAGATGCCTGACATTTCGACCTGGCTGGCACCGCACCTGATCCTCGCCGGATTGAGCCTCCTGCTGGTCGTGCTGGCGGCCTTCACCTTCCAACGATTCCGCACGGCATTCAGCGCCTCGTGACTGCAAGACGAGAAAGAGAGAACAGCGATGGAATTGACGATTGAGCACCTGAGCAAGCGCTATGGAGAGCACTGGGCGCTGCATCAGCTTTCGCTGCGCTGCGAGCCAGGCATGCTAGGGCTGGTCGGCCCTAATGGCGCGGGTAAAACCACCCTGATGCGCATGATCGCGACGCTGCTGGACCCCACCGAAGGGACCATCCTCTGGAACGGGCAGGACATCCGCACGCATGGCGAGACGTTGCGCCAGGTGCTGGGCTATCTGCCGCAGGAGTTTGGCGTCTATCCGGAGTTCTCAGGCCGGCAGTTCTTGCGGTATCTCGCCGCGATGAAGGGGCTGCCCACGTCGCTGGCGCAACGGCGCGTCGATGAGGCGCTGGAGATCGTCCAGATGGAGCAGGTGGCCGACCGCAAGCTGCCCACCTATTCCGGCGGTATGAAGCAGCGTATCGGCATTGCGCAGGCGCTCTTGAACGACCCGGAACTCTTGATTGTCGATGAGCCGACGGCGGGCCTCGATCCCGCCGAGCGCGTGCGCTTTCGCACTCTGCTTGCCAACCTGACCAGCAATCGGGTGATTATTCTGAGCACCCATATCATCAGCGACGTGGAGGCCGTTGCGAATCGCCTGATGATTCTGCAAGAAGGCCGAGTGCTGGCCGACACGACACCAGAGGCGCTGCTAGCCACCGCCGCTGGGAAGGTCTGGAGTGTGACCACCGATCGGGCCACCGCTTTGCAGTTACAGGCGAGGTATCAAGTGAGCACGATGGTCAACCAGATGAACGGCATCACACTGCGTCTCATCAGTGCCACGCGCCCGCACGAGGCTGCCGTCGTCATTGACCCCAGCCTGGAAGACGCCTATCTGCTGGCGACGGACAGGCAAGACGCTCGTGTCTGACAGCCGCGAGCAGCGCCTTCTGTATCAGTTACTGAACATTGCGTAGAAGGCTAATTCGATGCTACGCTGACGCCATGAGCACGAAGACGACCCAAAGGGACTGGCACGAAGGATGGCGGCGACGCACCTGGAATTATCTCTAGCGGGTCGAGCTCGCCAATCTGTGCTGCCCTGACCTGTCCGCGCTGGCCCTAGCGGACCGCGCTACAAGCGCACGGTCATCCAGGTGTGCTTCCGACAGGCAGGCTATCTAGACGGCGCGCCCTCAGCTCACCGCTTTCTTCACGAGCGCGGCGATCTTCACCTCTTCGGCAGCGGTCAACTCCTTCAGCGCGAAGGCGATCGGCCACAGGCCGCCGTCGTCGAGGTTCGCCTTGTCGCTGAAGCCCAGCGTCGCGTACCTCGTCTTGAACTTCTCCGCGCTTTGGAAGAAGCAGACCACTTGGCCGTCCTTGGCATAGGCGGGCATCCCGTACCAGGTCTTCGGCGAGAGGGCTGGCGCGCTGGCCTTGATGATCGCGTGCAGCCGCTCGGCCATGGCGCGGTCAGGTGCCGGCATCGCGGCGATCTTCGCGAGCACGTCGTGCTCCCCGTCCGCCTTGCCCGCGCCCGGGCGCGCCTTCTGCTCTTGGGCGCGCTCCCTCATCGCGGCTCGTTCCTCGTCCGTGAATCCCTTGATCGCCTTCGCGGGCTTCTTCGTCGCCTTCTTGTCGACTTCTCCCATGTAGAACTCTCCTTTGCGGTGTTCGACGTATGAACGCCGTCGGGATGTAGAACGGAGCGCCGTGGCTCCATCATACCCGACCATTCTCTCTGTGGACGCTCCAGCCGGTAGCCCAAAATGTATCAATCATTCCCCCGGCGACCTCGCCCGGCGAATCTGACATCAGTTGGGGGCTATCCCCCGGCGATCTCTGGCCGCGATCATTCGCTCTGAGCGAAAATCCTATCAATAATACATCGCCGAGCCGAGTGAATCGCTGGGATCGGCAAACGTGCCTTGTGTGATGCTCTCGACGCGCTGGCAGATGCGCGTCACGCGGTTGCCGAGATCTTCGATGTCACCGATAATGACGCTGATTAGCGTGAGCCGCAAGGCAGACTCGACGTTGACGGCGATCGCCTGGCGCAAGGCGGCCAGCAGCCGCAAATAGGCGTCGTCAAGCACGCTGTCTTGCTCGATGACGCGCGCGGCCATCGCCGCCTGGCGCGTGCTGAGCGCGACGACACAGCCGCGCAGCTGCACATAGGCGCTGTGCACCAGTTGGTAAAACGCTTGATGGCCCTGAGGTCCCAGATAGTTGGCGAAAAATGTCTCAATATCTTCTTCGAGCGAGCGCGCCTGCTCGGCGATGCGCTGAATGACGCTGGACATCTTCTCGAATTCAGTTGCCGCCTCTTGCAGCGCCATAACGGTGCGCAACCGATCGGGAGTGAGCGCCCAGCGGTGCAATAAATGAAAGGCCTGGCCCACCAATGTCACTGGCGCGATGTCGGGCGACGACTGAAAGACCGCCAGCGCGCTGCTCCAGTCGCGCGTAAAAAGCAGAGCGATGGCGTTTTTGAATGATTCTTCGACCGAGACGCCCAAATCGACCACTTTGTCGGCCAGCGCGCGAATCTCGCGGTCACATAACTCGTGTTCTTCGAACATAGTGTCAATGATCCTCATTCAGAGCGTGCGGGGCGGGTCGCAGATGGTCCCATCCCACAGTCGCGAGCGGCTCGTCGCGCCCCGCGCGGGCGAGCTGTAAAGCAGGCGTGGCGCTCACCACGCCGACGATGGTGCCGGTGACGCCGGTGGCGGCGGCCAGCGCGTCGAGCGTGGCGCGCGCGTCTGCCGGCGGCAGCGTGAACAACAATTCATACTCTTCGCCGCCGCGCACAGCCAGATCGAGCGGATCGCGCCCCACTTTTTGCGCTATCGTGACGGCATGCGGCGCGATGGGCAGATCGGCGGCCTCGACGCGGGCGCCCACGCGACTCGCGCCGCACAGATGCCCCAGGTCAGCGGCAAAGCCGTCGCTGATGTCGATCGCGGCGGTGGCTCCGTGGCGCGCCAGCCATTGGCCCGCCGCCACGCGCGGCGTGGGTGAGCGCAGATCGGCCAGCGCGGCGGCGGCCGTCGCGTCATCCAGACTCTGGCGAATCGCTCTCTGTTGTGAGACGATCAAACCGGCGGCAGCGCCACCCAGCGCGCCGGTGACACAGAGCGCGTCGCCCGGTCGCGCGCCGTCGCGGCGCAAGAGCGCGTCACGCCGGCCCAGGCCGAGCAGCGTGATGTCAATCGCCAGGCGATCGTTGCGGGCGACGTTGCCGCCGACGATGGCGACATCGAAGCGCGCGGCTTCCTCGCTCAGGCCGGCATAGACGCCATCGACGATCGCGACGGGCAGCGCCGGCGGCGCGAACAGCGACACCAATGCAAAGCGCGGCGCCGCCCCCATCGCGGCGATGTCGCTCAGATTCACCGCCAGAGCGCGCCGCCCGATTTCGACCGGCGTCGCCTCGCCCATCTCGAAATGGACGCCTTGCACCTGAGCGTCGCACGTCGCCACCAGGTCAAGCGGCCCGCCGACATCCAAAATCGCCGCGTCGTCGCCCACGCCCACGACCACGCCGGCATTGGCCGGCAGCGACGCGGCGATGCGGGCGATCAGCCCGAATTCACCGAGATCCGCGATCGTGGTCATGGCTTCCCCTCTCAGCTTTCTCACATGCGACAAAAACACGCGGCGGAGCGGCTCTGGATGATGGTGTCAATTTCGGGCTAGAGCATCCGGGTTGCCGGCGCGGGATGATGTGGGATTGCGCGCTCAGTCGATCCTATAATCTTGTTTGACACTCCGCATAGCCTCAAGGCGTAGCGGATTCTTCCTGGCCGGTCAGCCGTCGTATCTACGGGCGACTTCAGGGCGTCGGATTCTCACTTGCGTGAGCAACGTGCCGCGTGTCCGGGCGGTCTACGCTTGCCCGGCGAACCGGGTGACGATACTTGAGCTTGGTAGACGGGAGGCGTTGTGCCAGCTTTCCCGTCTCGTACTTGCTCAGGATATTGGTGCTGCCTACATTGTCCCGATGGCCGACATACCCACAGTGGGAGCAGGCATAGTGTCTGCCCTTGGGTTTGTTGAGATGACCACACGCAGGACACGTCTTGCTCGTATACGCTTCGTTGATCAATTCCACGGCGATGCCCACCGCCGCCGCCTTGCAGGTGAGATACTGCCGCAATTGCCCATGCGGCCAATTGCTGATCTTCTGCCGGTTCTCCCGGCTCAGGCGCTTGGTTTCCTTGGTTTTGTCGGCCACATCGCGCACATCCCCGATCACGATCGTGCCCGCTTCCATCGCCTGCGCTTCTTCGATGACGGCGCAGCTCACTTTGTGGAGCATGTCCCGTTGCTTTGCTTCCGTCTGCGCTTGCAACGCTTTGCGGCTGCGGGTGAGTTTCTTCCACCGCCGTGACCCAGGCGTACAGCGGGCGATCATCTCCTGCAAATCAGCGGTTTTCTTGTTGCGGTGTTGCGCATTGGCGCGCAATTCCCGACAGGCGATGATGGTGGAGTGCTCCCCATTGGTACAGGCGGCGGGATGTATCTCTCCCAAGTCCACCGCCATTGCCTTGTGATCGGTGTTTGCCGAGGGAACGCGCCCATCCTCAACCGTGATATGCCAGTGATTGCGGCGTGTCGCAATGTTGTAGACCAGTTGCACTTGGCGAAAGGCAACAGGTGGGAGGGTGGCAAGAGGGGCCGGCAATTCCACCCAGATCGGATCATATCCTCTGGCGAGCGCCAATCGCATGCGTCCCTCTTCCACCATGATGCCGGTGTTTTTCCAGGTTGCCGTGTGATACCACTTGCGCTTATAGGGATAGCGGGCGAGCGGATTGCTGGGCTTGAGGGCTTTGGCGGTGGCGCATGCCTCAGAGAAGTCTTGTTGCGCGGCATCGACACTATGGGCATGCAAGCAACTGGCCCCACAAAACACGTCCAACACCCGATTGTGCTTCATGGGACTCAGCCACACCCCCAAATGCCGATAGGTGCGGTAATGGTGTACCAAAGTTGCCGTGTAGATCCGTCCTGCCTCATGACTGATGGCTCGCGCCTCTTCCGCGGGGAGATGACAAGCCAGGATATGGGTACGAATCATGATCGCACCTGCTCTACATAGGTGAGCAGCATAGGGATCACCTGGGCGTTGAAGGACCGATGCTCAGCCTCGGCCAACGCTTTTATGCGCTTGACGAGTTCAGACGGGAAGCGAATCCCGTACATGATGAATGCTCCTGGTTTCATACTCGTATTGTACGATATGCTGACGATACCGTCCAGGGCTGACGCCACCGAGAAACCCGCCTCTCCGCATGGTCTCAAGCCCCCGCGCTTGAGCCGGGAGTATCTGACTATAGCACATCATTCCGGCGCGGCGCCATCCAACCATTCGCGGGCGACGGCGCCAAGCATCGTCACGCTCTCCTCGCGCTGGCTCGCGGGGGGCAGCGTGTGCATAATCGTCGCGCCATACTCTTTGACCACCACGCGGCGATCGTAGAGCACGATCACGTTGCGGCTCGCGTGCTCCCAGGCCAGACGATTCAGCGCCCGGCGCAGGCGCAGCGCGGCATGCGGCACGAGGAATTGGCGCATGGCGTCGGCCAGCCCCTCGGTGCGCGCGGCGATGAGCGGATCGCTCATCGTGGGCAGCGGCAGGCGCGCCACAAAGACACACCCCGGTCGCGCGCCATCCGATTCCCAGCCGTCCCAGATGCCGCCGGCGCCGAGCAGCACGACGCGCTCTTGGGCGCGAAAGTTTTGCCAGAGCTGGCGCAACGATCCATCGATGCCTTGCGCCAGCACGAGAATGTCGCACGCCTCGAGCGCGGGCTTGATGGCGGTGTAGACCGTGCGCAGGCCCGTGTGTGACGTAAAGAGCGCGACCGTGCGCCCGCCCAGGGCCGTCGCTACCTGCGTCAGCGTATCGCCCAGCGCGCGCTGATAGCTGTTCATATTCGGCTCTGGCGCGTCTGAGGGGATGAGAATGAGCGTCTGGCCGCTGAAATCGACGCTGGCGCGGGCTGTCGCCAGTGAATGGGGCAGCCCCAGGCGCTCGGCGGTGTCGTCGAAGCGGCCGTCCACCGCGAGCGCGGTGCCGGCGACGGCGACGCCGCCAGGCAGGCGTCGCAGCGCGGCGCTGATGATGGGCGCGACGCGCGCGGGCGCGCTGTGCAGCGTCGCGTGCTCGTCGCTGTTTGGCGCGGGCCGGCCTCGCGCGCCAAAGCGATTGAAGGATTGCGCTGGACGCGCCCAATAGACGCGATCGTCGCGCGGCTGGGTGATGATCTCCGCGCCCTGGCGCGCGATCTGGCGCAGCCACTGGGCGCGGGCCGCCAGGTCGAGCGAGAGCGCGTCGGCCCCCGCCACGCGCTTGAGCTTTTCCGCCGCCTGGGCGGTCGTGTCGGCCAGCGTCGCCAGCCGCCGGGCGAGCGCGTTCCAGGCTTCGGCCAGCGCGCCCCAGGCGTGCAGCGAGCGTGACGTGTCGTCGAGGCGCACGGGCGCGCCGACGCTGTCAGGCTGATTCGCCGCCTGCGGCTCGGCCAGCAGCGTGGCCAGCGCGTCGAAAAAAGCGACCGCCGCCTCACGCGCGCGGCCTGTCTGATTGGCCCATCCCTCACCGGCGCCAGCGGGCAGCTCGCGCGCGGCTCGCGCCAGCAAGCCCGACGCGCTGCGATCGTCGCGCCGCCAGAGCAAGTTGAGGCCGACGAGCAGTGATTCGGCGTCGAGCGTGACGCTTTCCTGCGTAGTGCCGCGATCTTCGAGCTGGCCGGCGTCGAGCATGACGTAGCCAGCGGCGGCGGGCACGTAGGCTTGTGGTGGCTGGCCCATGGGCGCGGCGGGAGTCGCCAGCAGGGCGGCATGGGTCGTCACGACCACGCGCGCCTCAGCCGCCGACTCGCGCGCGCGTCCTGCGAAGCACCAATCCCGGTCGCGATAGGCACAGGCGGGCATGGCGAGCGCTTGCGCGTCGGCGCGCACCGTTTCCCATGCGATCTGCTCGGTGGGATTCAGCGAGATCTCGTCGCGGGCGCCCTCCTCGGTCTCATAGAGCCAGTGGGTCAGCTTGGCCAGCCCGCGCAGTCCGTCGGGGCTGAGGCCCGACGCCGAGCGCGCGGGGCCAAACCAGCGGTGCGGGCAGAGATAATCGTGTGGCTCGAAAAGCGTCGCCACCGTGAGCGATGATTCCCCCAGCGACGCCAGCACGCGCGGCAGGTGCGTCTCAGCCAGCGCCCGCGCGCCGCTCATCGACGCGGCGGCGATGACGATGCGCCGGTCGCCGGCCAACGCCCAGGCCAGTGCCGGTCTGAGAGCGGCGTCGACGCCGGTGGCTCCGGGGGCTAGCTCGACGAGCGCGCACTCGCCTTGATCGAGCGCGGTGGTGACGCACTCGGCCAGCGCGCCGCTCTGGGGTGTGGGCCTGTCGCCCGCGATGGGCGAGATGGTCCGGGGCGCGGGGTTGCCGAGCTGGCTCACAGGGGTGCCCAGCACCGCCGGATCGCGGTGCAGCCGCGCCGACAGGGCGTTGCCCACCGTGGCGCGGGCGGCACGACCGCCGACCAGTCCGCGCGCCTGTTGCTCGGCGCGCACCAACGCCATCGCGGGCATGACCGCCGGCGTCGCCAGCTCGCACAGGGCGTTGACGGCAGGGTCGCTGAGCAAGGCGATGCGCCGCTCGAGCGCCAGCAGCACGTCGCGCGCCAGCAGCGCGTCGGCCAAAGCGCGATGATGCTCCGGCGACGACGCGATGGCCAGGGCGGAGGCGACCATTTCGAGGGAATAGCTGGTCAGCGCGGGCAAAAGCAGCGACGCCAGCTCGAAGGTGTCGATGAGCGTGTTGCGCTCGGCGACGCGCATCTTGCGCAAAAAGCCGGCGTCAAAGCCGACGCTGTGCCCCACCAGTGGCAGCGCGCCTAGAAACACGCGCAGCCCCGGCGCGATCACGCCAAAGGTGGGCGCGCCCGCCAGCATGGCCGGCGTGATGTTGGTGAGCCGCTGAATACGATAAGGAACGGGGCGACGTGTCTCAATCAGCGATTGGAAAGTCTCTAAAATCTCATCGCCGCGAAACTTGACCGCGCCGACCTCGATGATGCTATCGGTCTCGACTTGCAAGCCCGTCGTCTCGACATCAATCGCGACGCGCACCGGCTGGGCGCTCGCCATGCGGCTCGAACCTTTCCAGGCGATCACTGCCCCCTGGCGGCGCACGCCGCGCGCGGGGCACACAAAGCGTGAGGCCCGACATTCAGAGCCGCGCGCCAGGCGTTTTCCGCGCGGCGCTCGTTTCCCAGGCATCTCGCTGAGTGTATCACTCCGGCTGGCTCGGTCGCAAGGCGCGAGAGCGGACCGGAGTCATCATGCGCTGGCTCCGGCTAGCCGCGTGAGATCGGCCAGCGCGTCGAAAAGATACGTCGGGGTGGCGGCGATGAGCGGCGCGGGGTCTGGCGCGCCCCACAGCGCGGCTCCGCTCGGCGCGCCCGCGGCCCGCGCGCAGGCGATGTCGGCCACGCTGTCGCCCACCACCAGCACGCGCTCCGGCGGCAAGCGCAGCGTTTCGAGCACGGGGCGCAGCGCCCAGCCCGACGGCTTGGGCCGGGGCATGTCTTCCATGAAGACCACGCACTCGAAATAGGGCGCGAGGCCCAGGCGCGCGATCTCATCCAGTCCCCAGACGCGCAGCTTATTCGAGAGCAGCGCCAGGCGCAATCCCGCGTGGCGCAAGGCGTCAAGCGTGGCAAGCGTCCCGGCGAAGCATTGCGCGCCGTCGCCCTCGCGCGCCGCGTAATAGCGCAGAAACGCCCGCGCCAGCTCGTCGATCTGGCCGCGCCCGTCGCTGACCACGCGCATCGATTCGGGCAAAGGCCGGCCCAGGCTGCGGCGAATGGCGTCGGGCGGCGCGGCGACGCCAAAGACCACCAGGGTCGCGGCGGCGGTGGCCGCCACGTGCAGCGCGGCGGTGTCAACCAGCGTGCCGTCGAGATCGAAGGCGACGGCGTCACAGGAGCGCGGGGTGTCGGGCATGTCGTTACTCTCGCTCTCTGCCGGGATTATGACGCGGCGCTCATGGCACGCTGGTGAGTCGCGGAGGCCGGCACGGTGAGGTGAAACGTGCTGCCGGCCCCAGGCGCGCTCTCGGCTCGGATCGTGCCGCCCAGCGCCGTGACGAGCAGATGGCAAACATATAACCCCAGCCCCGTGCCGCGAATGCCCGGCCACCTGGCGCGGTCGTGCACCCGCGCGAAGCGCCCGAACAGCGCGGGCATCTGCTCTGGGGTGATGCCGATGCCCTCGTCGCTCACCGTGACCTCGACCATCCCCGCGCCGTTGTCGCTGGCGCTGATGGCGACGGCGCCGCCGCGAGGGGAATATTTGAGGGCGTTGCTGATCAGGTTGGTGAAGATGTGGCTCAGTGCCTGAGAGTCGGCGAGCACGACGAGATCGGGCGCGACGCCGTTGCGCAGCGCGTGCCGGGGCGTCGCCAGCGGCGCGCAGCCGGCGATAGCGTCATCCACGACGGGGGCGAGAGCCACCGGCTCAGGTGCGGGCAAAACCTGACCGGCCTCGAGCCGCATCGCTTGCGAGAGCAGGTCCGACAGGTGAATCAGATCGTCCGTGGCGCGCAGCGACCGCTCGATGAATTCCAGCGCTGTGTCGGGCGGCATCGTGGCGACGCCTTTGCGCAGCAGCTCCAGGCTGCCCACGAGCGTCATCAGCGGCGTGCGCAGCTCGTGGATGACCAGTGAGGTGAAGTCGTCGCCATCGGGCGCGGAGGGCGTGGCTGCCATAAGCGTCGATCCTTTCGCTCTTGCCGATCGTCAGAAGTATATGATCAACTGGTGAATGCCGCGTGATGCCATTGGGCCGGCGGCTGGAAGCCACGAAAGATGTACATCAATCCGCGCGACGGGCCTCGGCGGCTGATGCTCAGCTCACCACGCGGCGGCGAAACGTGCGCAAGCCTAGGATGTAGAAGATGACAATCGTCGTCGCCAACCCCAGCAGCACCCACTGCATCCCTAGCGTCTGCACCGTGACGAGCGCCAGACCGAAGCGCAGCGGCGGTGTCATCGTCGCCCGCATGCCCTCGGCGGCATACGTCAGTGGGTTGAAGAGGGTGATGACCTGAAACCACTTGATATTCCCCAGCTCGCTCCAGGGATAATAGGTGCAGCCGGTGAAGATCAGCGGTGTGAAGATCAGCGCGAACATCAGGCCGATCTGCTCCGGCTGCACGAGCGTTCCGATGGTCAGGCCCAGTGAAGCGCCAGCCAGCGCCGTCAGCACCATGAGGGCGATGATGCCGCCGATGGCGCCTGTTCGCACGTGATAATCGCTGCCCAGGATCCACCACGTCAGGGGAAAGATGATCGCGCCAGCCACCAGGCCGCGCAGCGCGGCTCGCACCGGTCGCACTGGTCGCACCGGCTTCGTGAACCCAGGCGCGGCTTCCAGCCCTCTCTTTTACCCACATCTTTTCGCCTCGCTTCGGAAGAGCAAAGGAAGCCAGCGCACCAGAGAAGGCCGGCGGCAAGATTGATACAGATCTTGTCGCTGGCGATCCTCGCTGGCTCGGACACCTGCATTGATCTTGCCTCTCAAGATGTGGGGAAAAGACAGGCTTCCAGCTGCCGGCTGGACCCTCTTTCGGGGTCTGGCCCGCCAGGCCTTGCCGGTGTATACTATGGACAATTGGAAAAGAACCGGCACGGGCGACACCAGAGCAGGGGGAACGCGAGCATGACGGATTCGGCGGCACGCAAGCCAAACGAGCAGCGCCAGATGGGGTCGGACAGCGCGACGCAGCACGACAGTGAGACCGAGCACAGCGCCGGCAAGCGCGAAGTCGAGATGTACGTGCGCACCTATCGCTCGCTGTTGCGCAGCTCGGGCGACGTGGGACTCAAAGCGCTCATTCAGGCGCACTATAACATCGACTCAGTGCTGCACCCCGACGCGCGCTCCAATACGCCCGACATGTCCGCCTTCATCTACACCATACTCCGCCTGCCGCCGGAAATCTTGCGCTGCGGGCGCGTGCTGCTCGGCCAGTCAGACGACGTGTTTCGCCAGCACGGCGCACCCATCGATCAGTGGCAGACGGTGACCGCCTCGGCGCGGCGACGGCGCTGGTATTATGACGGCAAGGCCACGCTCGCCGCCTATATCGCCAGCGAGACCGACATCGACGACATCGTGCCCACTCTCGTCGCCTTGCAAATCGAATGGAACAAGCTGCACTGGCTGCTCAACGTGGACCCCACGACCATGCAACTGCTCGAAAGCCGCGTGGACCGCTCGTCGCCCGTCTTTGGCGAGATGACCAAGGTCGTGCGCGAGCGCCTGCACGTCACCACCGACGATTGGCGCCGCCTGGAATTGATGTGGGGCGATCTGCTCTGGCCCAACCTGCTCATCATCGGGCGCGACCGCAAAAATATGTCGCTGCGCATGCTGGGCGGCTCGTACGTCGATTTCGCGCGCACCGCGCGGCGCTGGTGGGGGCCGATCGAAAAGCTGGCGGCTGACCTGCGGCTCGAAAAGCGACCGATCTATTTCGTTTCCAGCAACATGCACACGTTTAGCAACCTCACCGGCGGCCTGGCGGCACGCCGGCAAGACGAGCTGACGCGCTTCGCCTTGAGCGGGGCCGATCCCTTTCTGGCCGAGGAGTGCCGCAAGCTCAAAGAAGGCACGTCGCAGGGCAATTGGCAAAACTTCCTCTATTTCGTGGCGCGCGAATATAGCCGCACGCCGGCGGGGCGCGATTTCAGCCGCGCGCGTCCCATCGACGACCAGGAGCACGGCATCTGGTCCGTCGCCGGGCGCAACGGGCTTGAGATCGACGCGCAGGTCATCGACCTGGCCAAGCTGCGCCTGAATGACATCGACGAGCGCTGCCAGGTCAGCGGCCAAGAGCGCATCATCGATTCGCGCGCCGTCATTCTCAACATCGACTATCCGCTGGGCATCGCGGCCTACCGGATCTTGCGCGAGGTGCTCACCAACGCTGACGAAGTGCGCGGCGTCTACGTGCTGGGCAAAGCGGCGACGCTCAACGCCAGCATCGGCGACGTGATGATCTCCAACGTCGTGCTCGACGAGCACAGCCAGAACACCTATTGGCTCGACAACTGCTTCAATCCCGCTGACATCAGCCGCTATCTCGTCTTTGGCTCGGTGCTCGACAATCAGCGCGCCGTCTCGTCCAAAGGCACGTTCTTACAGAACCGGCAATATCTGGACTTCTATTACAGCGCCAATTACACGGTCATCGAGATGGAGGGCGGGCCGTATCTCGACGCGGTGTACGAAGACATCTATTCGACGCGCTATCCCATCGGCGAGAACATCAATTTCGCCAAGATGCCCTTCGATGTCGGCATCTTGCACTACGCCGCGGACACGCCCTATACGCGAGGGCGCAACCTGGGCGCGGGCAGTCTCTCGTATTATGGCATGGATGCGACCTACGCGGCGGCGATCGCCATCGTGCGGCGCATCCTGGACCGCGAGCTGGCGCTCCTCGCGCGCGGTGGACCGACACCGGGGCCGCGCGCCGGCATCCCCGGCTACCTGGACCCCAATTCACCAGCGGCGACAGGCGTGCTCAAGGCCTCGCGCATCATGGGGCGGCCCGATCAGGCGGGCCCCACGCCCAATCAGCCCGGCACGGGTCGCATGCCGTCCTAAGGCGCGATCGCGCCGGGCGACGCTACCAGCGATAGGCAAGCGTCTGTGCGATCGGGCCAGCGTCACTTCAAAAAACAGGCAAGCTCATATGAGAGGTGTCATATGAGAATGATGAGAGTCGTCACTACATAAGCCGATGATCTCCTGATACGGTTGAGAAGAGCGAAGACCGCGCATCTCAACACGAGGGAGGCACGTCATGTCATCAGCCACCAAGCCCACCGTTAAAGACGGCTCATCATCCACCTTCCAGGCGACTCCGGCGCTTCGCCTTCGACGGATGGCATTTTTCCTGTTGCTGCTCCTCGGGGCGCAATTCTTTCTCGGCATGTGGAACAATCTCTACACCAGTATTCCAGCGTCACACCCGGGGACCAATGCCGGCAATTATTTTGTCGGCGTGGGTGAAGGGATCGTCTGGTCGATCGCACACAGCGCCATGCTGGCGCTGCAATTGCACGTCATCTTGGGGTTGCTCCTGCTGCTATTCTCGATTCTTTTGATTGTGTCCGCGTATACGGCGGGCACGCGCGTGTGGAAAATCGCCGCGCCTATCGGAGCCTTTGGCATCTTGGGGGCGGCCTTCAACGGCGCCAGCTTCATCAATTACGGCCATAACATCAGCTCGCTGCTGATGTCCACCGGCTTTTTGATCGCGCTGGTTGCTTATATCATTGGCTTGTATCTTTCCGTGGATAGTGCCACCGGTCACGAATAACGCGGGCAACGGCCACCGCACCGGATCGCCGGGGAGCGATCGCACGGGCAAAGGTATCAGGACTTTCGCTGAGGGCGCGTCGGGCGCCGGCAGTTGGAAGCCTCTCTTTTACCCACGCCTTGGAAGGCAAGATCAATGCGGGTGTCGGAGCCAGCGAGGAGCGCCTGCGGTTGAAACCGCGCCTCAGGGCGGTCTGCGGACCACCGCCAAGTCCGCCTGTGCGGAATAGGACGAGGATGCATTGATGATTCTTGACGACTCGGTATTAGACGTGCAACTTCCAATTGTTGAAGCAGGATATTCCCTAATTCACCTGATATTCATTAAAATAGTCATGATCTATGCGCTTGATAGTGTACGTTTTTTCAACTGAGACGCCAACATTGTAATCAATCATCAGTTGTGCGAGCATTTCTCCATCAATGAGCACGATCCTTTTTTCAATACGCTTGACATACTCTCGCGCCTCCGGGGTAAAGCGAGCTGTTGTCAGTAAGATGCCTTTACGTGCACGTTGTCCCTCAAGACTTCCAGCGAATGCCTGGACAACTGGCCTCCCCACTGGATTTTCCCAACGTTTGGCTTGTATATAGACAACATCTAAACCAAGCTTATCTTCGTTGATGATGCCATCAATGCCATCGTCTCCGCTTTGGCCTAAGACTTTGCCAGCATCTTTCAGTGGCCCACCATATCCGATAGCCACGAGTACATCGATTACCAATTGCTCGAAGAACTGTGAGGGACAGCTTTTCAGCCGCTCAAGCAAATCTTCTTCCAACGCTTTTCTCAAGAGTAGAAAGTTCATATCAAGTTGCTCCTCAGGTGTTTGAGCTATATTGTTCCCCTCAGGATCGATTGCTTCACTTGGCTCACCCACAGAGATGGACGCTCGGTGAAACTCGGCAAAGCCTGGAAATTGTCGCAAATAGTGTAAATCAATACGTAGAGGATTCTGCTTCAGCGTGCGTAAGCCTTCCTCGGTGATACGAAATTTACCACGCTCTGAATTCGCAATGAGGCCGGTCTTCTTGAGGTACGTTTTCGACCAGCCTACGCGATTTGCAAATCTCGCTTGCCTGCCGCTCGGTAGCTTAATATTTCGCTCATCTTTAGAAAGTTGAAAATGGTTTGACAAATATTGTGTTGCTTCGCGGAGTGTATGCTCTTGACCGTCAGATGCAAATTGCAGCAAAGGAAGCATGATGTCTTGAAAACCAGGGATGGGCATTGTTGTGTCCCTCACTTTTTATTAGCAGCCTTATCTCATTGTAGCAAAAACATCATACCATTTCGGCTATCAAACGATGATCTAGCAACACAAAATACCACAGAGCCAGAGGTTCAGTATTGCCATAAAGTATAGAAGATAGGACTTGCACTCACGCTTGCTTCCCCGGAGCGAAGTCGTAGCGGCGATCACTCAGGCCGCCGGCGCAGCCTCGACTCAGCCCCGCACAGGCGGGGCTTCGTGGTCCGCAGACCCACAGGCGCGGCTTCCAGCCGCCGGCCTACCATGCGCTCTGAGCGAAAGTCCTAGAAGATAAGCAAATAGTCCGTAGCTGTGAGATCTCTAAAGCCGTGTTTCCATTTGCTGGCTACTTGATGCAATAGATTGACACACAGCCGATCTTGCTCAAAAGAAGTCATCCAGCCCAGGAAAATCGGCGACGGCCTGATCGCGCATCTCGGCGGGCAGCGGCAAAAACGCGCCCTCGGCTTCGCAGATCACCGTGTCTGGCTCCGCGACGGGCGATACCCAGCCGCGCACGCGCACCAGTCGTGGTCGCGAATCGGTGGCGCGGGCGGCGACGCGCAGCGGCACACCCAGGCGCGCGGGAGCGCGATAACGCAATTCCAGCCGGGCGGTCATCACCCAGCGCTTTTCGAGCACGCTCACGCGCCCCATCGCCTCGTCGAGCAGCGACGCCAGAATGCCGCCGTGCACCACGCCAGGGAAGCCCTGGTGGCGGCTGTCGCCAGTAAATTCCGCGACGATGAGATCGCCTTCATTGCGAAAGTGCAGGTGCAGTCCGATGGGGTTGCGCGCTCCACAGACGAAGCATTGCTGGAATTCGGTCGTGTCGTTGAGCCAGGGGCCGCCGGGCGCGCCGCCGGTGGCTGGAGCGTTGGTGTCGTCAGGCACGTGAGTGTCGCCTTCCTGTAAGCAGGCTACCTACCATATCACTGTGAAAGTGTGGACTGGGAAGAAATCACCAGCAAAGTGATCATATCACTTTGACGCATGCATTGAATGCAGGAAAACTAACTCCCCCTACGCTGGAAAGGGTCTCTGTGACCGCAGCTATGATCGTGAGCGCCGTAAAACATAAAGTTATGGTTGCTTGAAAATGGCGTGTGTGCCAATTCGTCGCCAGATAATGTGAACATCGCCTTGGATAGGTGAGGTACTATACTCAAATGTCACTCGCCCGTCCCCTGACCAGGTCATCTCATAGATCCAGGGATAGCCCTTAACACCCTTGATGCGCAATCCTGCCCGAAACCCCTGTCCAGATTTGAGATCAGCCACCATTTTTGCGACAGCAGCCATAAAGAGAAGTTTTTGCTCATCGCTCAGTAACGCCCAGTCTCGCAGGAATGTCGAGAGCTTGTCAAAGGTTGGCATTATCTTGAGCTTGTTGAATATCCGCAGGTTTCATACCTAGTTCGATAAAAAACTCATCAAACGTCTGATAATGTGGTTCAACATGGGGATCATGTTGCAGGGCGACCGATGCCCAGGCTTCGATGAGTTCCTCCGGTGTTTGGCCACGCTCAGCCGCTAAAGTGGCTATGGCCTGATACGCTTTATCTGAGATCATGACTTGGTGACTCATCACTTCTCCCCTATGGCTTCCATAGATTCCCAGATGAAGTATAGCACGCGCTCCGAATTGGGAGCAGGCTACCTACCGTATCACCGTGCCACTGTGGACCGGGAAGAAACCCCCGTCGAAGTGGTCCTATCACTACGATGTCTGTGTTTCTGCGGAAAAACGGACTCCCATTATGCCGGAAAAGGTCTCTGTGACCGATGTTGTGGCCGTTATCGCCGAAAGAACGCAAAGAAACAAAACCCCTGATTATGGAGATCGCTCGGAGCTTAAAACAGGCTTTCTTACCACTACACCCGCTCCCACTCTGCAAGAAATTCGGGATTGTCTTGCGTCTCAGGATATGAAACGCTGAAGTATATAGCATACGATGGGGTGCCACGCCGGTGCCATCTCTTCTCGAATCCAATCGTGGCCATTTCTCTTATGATGTGATTTGTTCCTAATTCTTGTGGAATGTAACAAGGACCGTCGCTGTCAATCGCAACGGCTCTGGACAGTGGGAGGGTATTTCCAGATCCCATCATTTGCTCCATTTTTATGTCACTTTGAAACGACTTTCCGTAACATTCTAGATAGAAATAGCGGGGAATTGCACGGATTATCCATGCCTCAAACCAGGGGGTTTCGCGATGTCTGTTTTCACATTCAAAGTGCTTCAGTAGATAAGGCCCCACCAACTCACTCTCGATGCGAAAGGGCTTGCCGCAGACGCCGCACGTCCAAGGAAAAGGGCCGTGCCCCTGGCGGCAACGGAGCTCCTTCAACCTATAATCTAGGAAGAGATGCTTCCCACAGGTTGGACATGCTCCAGTCATTGAGTACACTCCTCACGAAAAATCTATTCCTGAGTCGAGTCTTGCCCTTGATTCAGGGATACGATGCGACTCCCTTATGTCGAGCGAGATTTGGCGAGGCGTCATCTGTATTGTAGTGGCAACTCATCCCCGTTCTCGACGTATATCTCTGTAGCTCCGAATCTGGTTGATTCGATATAAACCTCCTTTGCTCCGAAACGCGTTGAGGATACACGCACTGAAACCGCACCTGTCCGATAAGAGACTATATATACTGGAATAGCTCCAAAGCGAGTTGAGGAAATATAGATTGAATCTCCGTTTTGTAATGAGTTGGGGTTCATAGCCCCTGACTTCCTCTCAATCTCAGTGAGACTTACTGATTTGTCCAAGTTTCTGTGAGTTATGATGTTTGCCAACAGAAACTTACGATAATAGAATACATTCCAATGATTAAGGAAAAAGTTACAATTCAACAAAAGGGAGATTACTTCGCAATTTATTGCGCATCTTCCTTGCCCTGCCTATAATTGAAAGGCGAGTCTGCTACCCGTGGCTGGCTTCTCAGGATTTCTCTCAATGCAAACCAATCGTTATAATCGCTTAGATAGATTTTGCTATCCCTCGCTAACTCCTTAATCCTTTGCTCGACCTCAAGAGAAAATATTATCACCCATGCTGATAACTCGGCATTCCTCTTCAGAAAATGGGCACTTGAGGGATCTAGAAAGCTGAAAATATCTTCGATATAATGCAAATCCTTTCTTGGAGCAACAGCTCTGATATTCCAATTAATATCCATTTCATCTGTACTAATATAAGCAATATATGATCTGCTCAATCCGAATGGGGCACTATTTGGGGACAAGAACTTAAACTTAGAGCTTATTCGGAAAATGTGGTAGAATAGGAGGGACACCACGAAGGAGGAAGGCACGCTATGAGTCGAACCAAGCCATGGGAATTGAGCGATGAATTGTGGCTGCGAGTCGAACCCCTGATTCCCCCGCGCACCGGCAAGCGCAAAACGGGGCGACCCCACAAAAGCGACCGAGCGATGTTGGGAGCCATGCTGTTTGTCTTACGAACGGGGATTCAGTGGAATGCGTTACCCCGCGAGGTGGGAGCGAGTACCACGGTGTATGATCGGTTTCGGTTGTGGATGGAGACGGGCTTCTTTCAACGGATGTGGGAAGCCGGGTTGTACGAGTTTGATGAACTCGTGGGCATTGAATGGGAATGGCAAAGCCTGGATGGAGCGATGACCAAGGCCCCTTTAGGGCGCGCCGCGACCGCCGAGGAGAACGGGATCGGGCACAACCCGACGGATCGCGGGAAGCATGGGACCAAGCGCAGCACGTTGAGTGAGGGGCATGGACTGCCCCTGGCGATCGCGGTGGCAGGGGCCAATGTCCATGATACCAAACTGGTCGCCGCCACGCTCGACACCATCGTGATCGCGCGCCCGGCGTGTGAGCAGAATCTCTGCCTGGATGCGGGGTATGTGGGTGAACAGACGGCCCCGGTGGTGGCAGCGCATCAGTATACCGCTCACGTCCGTCCACGGGGGGAAGATGCCGCCAATGCTCGCAGCACCGATCCCACCACAACCCCGCGTCGCTGGGTGGTCGAGCGGGTGCATTCCTGGCTCAATCGCTCCAGGCGGTTGCTCGTCCGTTGGGAGAAACGCAAGGATACCTATCTGGCCTTTCTCCAACTCGCTTGCGCGCTCATCTGCTTTCAGCAGTGTGATCGTGTTCTTGCCGCTCGTGTTTCCGAATAAGCTCTTAGGTAAAATAATTATTCCAGTAGTATTCAGTAGTTTACCAGAAACGGCTTGATGGTTAAACCTAGCGAGATAGTCAATAACAGTATCTTCAAGGTGTCTCCTTACTGCCATAATTTCAGTACCCTTGATTTCCCAGGGAACAGATTCAAAGTCTTTTTCTGAGTTTCGTTCTAATTCTTCTCTGCGTTCTGCTATAGTAGTGATTGAGTCAATGGCATTTCTAATTCCGTTTACAACCTCTAACCATGCCTTATCCCTATTCTTCGCGGATTTAACCGGCTTGGCATCAAGCGGTAGGGCTTGAATTCTCGCAGGTGGACTGTGCTGCCAGTCACAATATTGTAAGATAATCGGTATTACTATTGCTTGCCCTTCATCATGCATTTCTAGAGCTTTATTCATTTCTATGGAGTAACAATAGCCTGAAGCAATAAAGTCAGCGCTAACTAACAACAAGATAAGTTGTGAGTTCTCTAAATTCTTATTGATTTCATCATTCCAATCATCTCCTGCATTGATATCTCTGTCATGCCATGTTTCGATTAGCCCTTCATGCTGAAGCATTGCCAGGTGCGTTTCTAACTCTCTGAGTAAATTGCTATTCTTGTGGGCATATGAATAGAAAACCTTAATGGGTCTTTTGGGTTTTTCTTCCACCATCGAATTCCTTCCAACATTTGAATCACTCGCAGGGTAGCCCAAGCAGCCTTGGCACGGAGATGTCTTCGTCGATTTCTTCCCAGTGAATGCCAACCCCGCCGCCCATGAGTTCCCATTGCTGGCGCTGTTGAGGTGTGGCCCCTTGCAGACGAGGAAACCAGGCAAGGGGAATGCTGATTTCACGTCCATCTGTTAACTGTACGACAAGGTGTTCATCTCGGAACGTCACATTTGCTGCAATGGGGGCCAGTGAGTTAGTTGGGAAAGTGGCCATGCCAAGCCTCCATCAACTTCGTATGGTTCTGTCGTATTAGTGATTCGATGCGTTTGAGCTCCTTTGAATTATGTCCGATATTCTCAGCCAGTCGGATAGGGTCTAACCAGTATTTTGCTAACTTCTCTGTATGCTGTACATGGATAAGTGGCGGCTCATTGCCTTCATTGCTATAAAAGAAGAAGCGATACCCATCAATTCTCAGGACTGTTGACACGAATCTATTCCTTTATCAGTGATTCTTTGTTTGAACCTCTAATAAGAGAGGCGAAGAAACGCACAAAGACCGGGACATGGTGTTGCCTTCCTTTGGATGAGATGATCCGGACGGAGATGAGCGCCAGCGCGGCGCCGATGCTCGCGGCCAGCGACGCTCGCCGCAGACGGCGCGCCGCCAGCCAGAATGGCACGCGCGGCACGAGCCGCCCCGCCCGCGCGCCCGCCTCGCCGCGATCGAGCACGTCGAGCACCAGCACCGCGCCCGCGTCGGCCAGTGTGTCGGCTGACACCTGGCCCCAGTCAGCCCGCGCCCGCGAGGGATCGCCGAAATAGCCTTGCCACGCCGCCGGACGGCGCCCGCGCCAGCCCAGAAACGACGCCCGTGGGCGCGGCGGCAGCCCGGCAAAGCTGGCGTGGACGAGATCAGGGCGCAGCGCGAGCATGATGGATGTCTCAAGCGTGCCGCTGTGCGCCGCGCTCATGAGCGCCGATCGCTCGTCCGGCGTGAGACGCGCGGCCAGGCGCGGCTCGATCTCGCCGCGCAAGATGTACGTGCGCGCCAGCGCCGCCGAGGGGGCGATGGCCTGCACGCGAAAGCGGCGGCTCACCCAGCGCGCCGCGTTTTCCAGCGCGATCAGGTGCCACAAGCTCATGTGCCCGCTGGTATAGACGATCGTGCGAAAGCCATCGCGGGCCAGCGCCGCGCCCATCTGACGCGCTACGTCATAGACGAGATCGACGCTGATGTTGACGCTGCCTCTCATGGGGATGGTTCCCGCCCCGATGGGCACCGCCGGGGCGAGCACCGCCGTCACGCCGGGCCGTCGCTCCTCGATGAGGCGGGCCACTTGCTCGGCGAGCCGGCGCGCGATGATCAGATCCGTCCCGATGGGCAGGTGTGGCCCGTGCTCCTCGAGCGGGCTGATAGGAATGAGGACGACCGCGTGGTCGCGATCGAGCGTGTCAAGCTCAGGCCAAGTCAGCTCTTCAAGCAGCCGCATCGTTTGGGGATCCTTTTCTAGCGACAGGCGCGCGGTCAGGTGGCCGGCGGCACGTCACGCGCGGCATATTTAGCCAGCGTGGCTGTGAGCGCGGCGTCGAGATCCACGCCCGTCGAGTTGGCCAGCGCGATCAGCACATAGAGCGCGTCGGCCAGCTCGCCAGCGATGTCAGCCTCAGCCTCGCCGGGTTTGCGCCGCTTGGGGCCGTGCGCCTGATTCACCGCGCGGGCTACCTCGCCGCATTCCTCGAACAAGCGGGCGAGATTCGCCAGTGGCGGCCAATAGCCCCCCAGTCGCTGGATCGACGCATCGACCGCCGCTTGCGCCGCCCGCAGCGTCAGGTCGAGCGGCGGCGGCCCGTCACTCACGCGCCAGCACCTCGATCAGCTTCGTCAGGCGCGGATAGTAATATCCCGCCGCAATGGCCGTGCCGCCGATGTATATCGCCGATCCATAGATCAGCGCGACGACGCCCATCACGATCTGGCCAGCGATGCCAGGCGCGATCACCGTCACGTAAAAGACGCCCAGCACCACCGGCGCGACCAGCACATACGCGCCCAGCGTCGAGAAAGCGCGAATCATCCCATTGGTGAAGCTGGAGCCTGAGTCATTCCCCTGGCCGATCGTTCCCGTGCGCGGCACGCGCACCGGCAACAGAATCGCCAGGATGTTGCCCAGGCCGAGCGCGACCCCGATCGACCCCAACAGACCGGCGGCATAGAGGGGGGCGAGCGGCCATTGATTCATCGTGCCACAGACCAGCGCGACCAGAATCGCCGATTCACCCGCTGCCAGCGTGAAAACCGCCACGTTTTTGCCCACGAATACGTCGCGCGCCCGCGCGGGAAAGAGCGCCAGCGTGCTGATGGCCGCACGCTCATAGCCAAAAGTGTTCACCGCCAGGTTCATCGTCAGCAAGATCGACGCGAGCAGTGCCAGCTGCACGGGCCGCGACCCCGACCCTCTCCCGTTGAGGAGAGGAATAACGAAAAAGATGACGACCCAGTACGCGCCGCTCAAAAAGAGCCGCTTGAACGACGGGTCGCGCCAGTAATAGCGCAGATCTTTGACGGCGAGCGCCCGCGCGCCCGCTGGCAACAGGTCAAAGATGCCCCCCGCGCCCTGGCTTGCCGTCGTGACCGACTGCGTCGACACGCGCCGTCTTGGCGCGCCACCGGCTTCTTCAGGCGTCGCCAGGCTGCGCGCCAGGACGGCGCTCCAGGCCCAGAGCACCAGCACGCCGCTCGCCACGAGCGCGACAATCCACGCGAGCGCGACGATGACCTGCCCGCTCGCGATGGCCGCCACGGCCCGCGCGGCCATCCCCGGCGGGAAGAATTGCAGCGCCACGCCGGCATTCAGATGCAAGAGCGCTTGAAGCTCAGCAAGAGAGCGCCCAAAGATGCGGCCCGCCAGCTGTGTTCCGATGAGATAGGCAAAGGCGATGAGCGAGGCCAGCACGATCGACAGATCGCGCCAGCGTCGGGTGCGCAACAGGCCAGACAGCGCGGAGAGCACGAGCTGGCTCAGCCCGACGATGTGGACGTAGGCCAGCGCCAGCACGATCCCGATCGCGACGGCCTGGATGGCGCTATTCGCCCACCCCACGCCAATGCCCACCAGCAAAAACGCCAGCGCCACCGTCGGAATGTCGAACAATGTCGCCAGCACCAGGCTCATCATCAGCTCCGCTCGCGTCAGCGGATACGCCGTGAGCTTGGTGACGTCCAGCCCTTCGTTGATCGAGAACTGCACGAGCGGCAGCACGGTCCAGAGCACGTACACGGCGGTCAGCACGTAAAAGAGCAAGTTGAGCGACTCGTCCGCCGGCAACAGGCGATACCCCGCCACAGTGGCTACGGTGAAAAACGCGGCGAGTGGCAGCAGAAAGAGCGCCAGCAAGACCGAGCCGACGATGGCCATCGGCGAGCGGGCGAAGCGGCGGCGCAGCAACTGCCAGCGCAGCCAAAAGAGGGTGCTCAGCACGCGCGGTCGCAGCGTCATCTGGCTCACGATCTGAGGCGGTGCCGCGACTTCGGTCGCCGTCGCTACTCCAGCCATGACAGCCCTCCGCGCTCGGTGTCGGCGCCGACGACTTGCAAAAAGACATCCTCCAGCGTGGAGGACGCCTGGTCGCCGTTCACGCGGGCGCGCTGGCGCAGATCGTCGAGCGTGCCCTCGGCGACGAGCACGCCGTGATTGATGATGCCCACGCGCGTGCACAGCCGCTCGACGACTTCCATGATGTGCGACGAGAAAAAAACCGTCGTGCCCGAAGTCGTCAGGTCGCGCAAGATGTTGCGGATGACGCGCGAGCTGACGGGGTCCACCCCTTCGAATGGCTCGTCCAGAAAGAGCACTTCGGGCCGGTGGATGAGCGCGGCGGCCAGCGCGATCTTTTTGCGCATGCCCACCGAATAGTCCGCGATGAGCGTGGCGGCGTCTTCTCTGAGCGCGAGCACGTCGAGCAGCTGCTCGGACCGCGCGAAAACCTCTTTGCGCGGCACGCTGTACAGGTTGCCGGCAAGCTGCAAGAACTCGCGGCCAGAAAGGCGATCATAGAGGTTCAGCGTCTCAGGCAGCACACCCATCGCCGCCCGCGCCCGCAACGGATCGCGCCACACGTCAAAGCCCACCACGGTCGCCGTGCCACTCGTCGGGCGCATCTGGCCGACGAGCATCTTGATGGTGGTCGATTTGCCCGCGCCGTTTGGCCCTAAGAAGCCGAAAAACTCGCCCCGGCGCACAGCCAGCGTCAGGTTGTTGACGGCGACCTTTTGCCCAAACGTGCGCGACAGCCCCTGCGCGATGATGGCGGAATCAGCTGGCGCGATAAAAGGCGCATTGCCAGCGTTCAGCGGCTGGATTCCCGGTGGCGGCGAGGCGTAGTTATAGTACGGCGCCGGCTGCGAGGAAGCGGAAGAGACATGTCCGTCACCCTGCGTTGGTTGCATAGACGCCCCTTTAACTGATGGTAGCGATCAGCTGAGTTTTCCTATCATCACCAATTGTACCACGGGGGCAGGCGGGGCTTTCCGTGACGAAACAGACAATCGCGCGACAAGACGCTTGGCCTATTGGCCGGACGGCAGGCGCGCGAAACCGGCCTGGTCGAAGTGGTGATCGGTCGTCAGCGCCTCGGTGACGGCCAGTTGGCGCATGACTACAAAGCTCGTCGCGTCAACCAGCGACCACTCTTTGTCGAGGCGCGTGCGCAACAAATCCCACGCGACGGCATCCGTGGCCTGATCGACATGGATGATCCGCAAGAAGGGATTCTTCTTCAGAAGCTCGATCGACTGAATGAGACGCGGTCTTGGCGTATGCGCCCGCGTTGTGAGGAGAGCAACAAGCTCACTGATCACGTAATTGGTCGTCACCAAGCCGCGCTTGCGTTTTCTAGCATTCACTATGACGCGATCGAATACGGCATGGGCGGGATCCTTGCGCTCGATAAATGCCGCCCAACCCGACGTATCCACAAAAAGCTCACGGCTTGCCATCATCGCCTACTTCTCCCGCATAAGCAGCATCGTGATCATCAGCCCATCCCGGCTCAACAGGATCGTCCAGGAACCCCGACAGCATCAAGAGCGGATCGTCAGGGGCAAGCTCGATCTCTTCGTCATCCGCGATGTGATCCGCTTCGAGCGCTTTGCTGGCCAGCTCGATCATGAACGCGTCGGGCGTCTGACCACGCTTGCTCGCGAGAGAGGCCAGCCGGCGATAAAGGTCGTCGGGCACCTGAAAGGCATGGCTCATCGCTGTCACCTCCTGTGTTTGCCTGATCATATCACACGCGCGTAAAGTGGAGGCCGGCAGCTCGTGACGGCACATGACCTTTCCTCTTGACAAACACTCGCCAAGCAGGTATCATAGCTCTTGCCAGCTTGGACGCACTGGACGTGTTTGTCTTTGCGATCAAAAAGGAGCGCGGATCTTGCAACACTCCTGGGTGCCGCCCCCCCCCGCGGGGGGGGGGGGGGGGGGGGGGG
>VFSW01002102.1_pt1 | contig 30207 bp, 47 predicted proteins | sample 5358111 | NCBI WGS metagenome assembly VFSW01 (sample SAMN11554181, study PRJNA540505) | mine drainage metagenome | isolation source: sediment from site ElyBrook_90M | place: USA: Ely Copper Mine, Vershire, VT | collected 2017 | reverse complement strand
ATGTTGGTACGGTTGGTCTACGTATGCAATATCACCCGGTTGTGGAGTTTTGGTCGTTGGCAGGTTGAAAAGAAACCCATACTTCTTATTAGTCCCGAAACTCCAGAACCAATTGGAGGCCAGCCCAACTTGTTTGAGGGTCCAGAGTGCGAAGGCTCCACACCATGAAGTCCCCTTGGCAATGGCCGCGCCGGGTGCTGCTAGACTCCAGTACTTGTGGGTGTCGTTGGAGCCTACTTCGTTCATTGCCGTTTGAACAATCTGCGCACGTTTGGCAGCAGGGCTAAGGGTGCTAGGACCATGCTTTCCTAGTAGGAGATAGCCTAACCCTAGTCCTACGAGAAGACTTGTCGGTAGGAATATCCTCCAGTTCATTGTGACGGAGACTTTCCCTTGCCGCGTAGGTTCACGAAGATTAGAACCCCTACAGCAAGAAAACTAATACCCATGAGAAGGTTTGGAGCAAAGAAGGTTGCGTACTTCATAGTTTCCCCATGAGTGTTAGGATGAGTATAGTCATATTCATGATAAAACAGAGTGCAATGTACCACAGTGGTACTTTGGAAGCTATCTTTTCGGCAATATTCCAAGCCCCTTCCAGGGACCTCCATGTTGGCAGGAGCGGCACGGAGGTTCCCCGGAGGGGCAAGTGTTTCATTGTTGAGGGTCGTCCCGGTCAAGCTTAGCTTTGATAGCGGCCTTCACGAAGCTACTTACTTTTCGACCTTCTGCTTGCGCCGAAAGCTTGACCTGGTCTTTGAGATACTTGGGCAACCGTATGGTAACGGTGGTTCCCTTATAGTCTGCTTTCTTGCGTTTGACCATTAGTTAGCCTTGTTCACAACGGCGGCAGTACCGGTCGGGTTTGTCTTCTCATTGTTGGGGTCTATCGGCATGAAGTCAATGATGTCCCCCACCTTGTAGATTCCAAAGAGGTCGGGGTTATTGATGAGAAGCTTTATGGGTGCATTGGGGAGATAGACGTTCCCTTGAATGTTTGCCACTTGGATAACGGGCTTTTCGTCTTCCACAGTGGTGAACTCAACTTCTTCCCACTCAGCTCCTATCTTTCGTTCGGGTTTAGCTTCGTCCTTCTCATTGTAGGTGAAGCGAACGGTGTTTACTTCAGAGGAGCTACGACGCGCAACACCGGTAACGCGGAACCGGATAACGTGAGTCATATTGCTACCCCTTGTGCACTGAGCCCCTTGGGGAAGTGCTCTTGAAATAGCTTCATGTAAGTCTTTGCAATGAGCCAAGCACTAACACAGTCGTCCTTGACTCGGTGGGGATGTTCGTCCCGTTTGCTGGGAATCTTTTCTACCCAGTTGCTGTAACAGCCGCGGAGTACTGATACATCGAAGTGGCGATAGTGAAGCCAGCTGTCAAGGTGTGTCATGTCGCGGTGCATGAGTCCACGGTCAAAGTGACAGGTGAATCCTGCGAGGATAAGACGAACACTCTTGTCTTCTGTGAGCGGTCGAATGCTATCACAGATGAGCTTTTCAGCGTCCCAAACTTCCGTAGTTGTTCGGGCTACCTCATCAAGCAGTCCATTGCGAGTGTGCATCTTGAGGACTTCAGCACTCAGGTTCAACCGTGACTGAGCAATGACTGTTGACTGACAGTCGAACAGTTGAACTAGGTTGCGGTCAGTGACCATCCAACCTACTTCGAGTAACTTGTGGTCAGGTTCCCCGGTGGTCTCGTAGTCAAGGAACAGAAAGTGGTCGAAGTGCTCAATATTCCGTGGAATATTTACTGATACTTGGACCCAACTATTGCCACAATGCGGGCAAGTGAGTTCGGTATCCTCAAGATTGCTTTCACCTTCGATGCCACACTTAGGGCAACGAACCATCTTAGTGGTCTTTAGTAATTCTGTCATTGGTATCTCCAAAGTAACTAGACCCCGACTGAAACCATATCAATCAGGGTCTAGTTGAGCAACGGTCGGTATCGTATCCTAGCAGGCGTGAACGTCTCCTGTACTAATCTCCTTGCCACATGAAGGGCAAGGGTAAGTGACTTTACCTCCCTCGACGGCAGGCATTCTAGCGGCTTCTAAAGCGCCTTCAATGGTGCCTGGTGTTGCCTTGTAGGGAGCAGAAGGGTCTACTACCACAGGTAATGGTGGCGGTGCAGTGGTTGAGTTTTCATTCGTCAATGGTCCTGGCCCTAGTTTGAATCCCCCAGTTTGCGCTACTGGAGGCGGAGGCGGAGGCTCATTGATGTTGGGAACCGTAATGGGTGGCATTACAACCCTTACTGGTTCTGGTTGAGGGTTCAATACGGCTTGCTGCCGTTCTTGAAGAGTAGCTACTTGCCCTTGAAACTCAGGTGGGGGCAATGCATCTTGTCTTGCTTGCTCCATTGCAGCCCTGTGTTGCTGTTCAGAAGCAATACGGTTCTCTTCTTGCTTGTCGAGCATCTCTAGTACAGCTAGATGCCCTTCACAGATTCGTGGGGCACCTTGTGCACGACGAGCAATCCAATAACCGACAACGAGTGCCCCTTGAGTTTGGTCAGCCGTAGTGGGCGTGGTGTATCGTTTGGCGTAGGGCATTCGAGCCCACATACTACACAGTAAACATTCCATGGAATATCCTTATCTTTCAGCGTCCGAAGCGGCGTTGTGGGTCAAAGGTGTTCAACGGTCTTAGTGCACGAGTAATCTGAGCCTCTTGAGGGCTTACCCACCGTGCATGAACAATGTGTTCGACCTTGACTGCGCCGTTATCCGTATCAATCCATTCGTCACTAAGGGCTAGAATCTTCCCTTGAATGCGGCTACCTGTAACCATTTCGAAGATAGCAATGCGCCCAATCCACTTGTTTGGATTAGCGTGACCTTCGTCTCCCGGTTGAGGACCGATTCGAGCGAGTGTTCCAGCCATTGTCTATTGATTATAGCACAACTGTAGCGGATTACAACCCTCTAAACGTTGCAAAGCGCGCTAATGTCGTACCATTCTTGGAGTGGCCGTCCAACATTCCACAGAATATCGGAAGTGCCTGACCCAATACCACAATCAGCACGTCCACCTCCCCCATGTTCGGCAATCCAGCCTTTATTCTTGACGGGAGGTGAAAGCAAGAATTCTACATGGTTGTCATTCTTGCCCTTAGTGTAGTAGTGCATCAATGCGCCAACGGTTGGCGGTCCGTCTTTCATGATGTGACGGATTGCATTGTGCCGCGCTGCAATCTCGACAAGCCATTCAATGGCTTTGCCAATCTGATACTTTTCGCCGAGTATTGCGTCTTGAACGTCAACGGCGTACCAAACAGCAAGGGCGAACAGTCCACAATCAGAGACGTGCTTGTCAATGATTGTTCCCGGGTCGTCAACACCTCGAGCAATGAATCGGCGCAATTCATCAGCACGATTGTCGAGTGAAGACCCGACATAGAAGCTCACACATTGAACAACTTGCCGTTGTTCATAGTTGAGCTGGTCAGAGCTGAGTAACATTGGAGGTCGTCCAGGGTTTAGTTCTTGGGTCATTAGAGCACCGCGGGAAGGTAGGCGGAGAAGTTGAGGTCTGTGAGGTCAGTAATGTTGAATGTTTGACCTGGGTTTGAGATGTTTATGTCAATTGTTGGCGCACCGCCATTCGTGCGGTAAGTAAATGTCACACTGCAATTGTGTGGGCCAATAAAAGTTCCCCAACCTGAACCAACTGGAGCACAACTACATTGCATTGTTTCAATGGACGTTGCACCAATGAGACCTGCTGGCACTGTGAGTGTGATTGTAGTCACTTCGGCAAAGGGTGGACCTGCGGGAGGTCCCGCGGCAACACCAGCAATGGCCGTTGGATTGGGAAAGACGTCCACGAATTGATGTGAGATTCTCATCTGTGGGCTAAGTACAGCATTAGCCCCTGATATGTTACAGTTCTCGGGCAGGTCCCCAATGTTCGCATTGATAGCTGGTGACCGTGCGGTGGTTGTAATGATGTTCACATTACCATTAGACATGGAGAATCCATGAGAATTGATAATGGTATCAGCTATTGTACCATTTTGGTCGAGATTGACACTGCCGAACCAACCGCCGCCAAAGGCATTGAGTGTGCCTGTTAGTAGAGTGAGCAATGCAGTTGGATTGATGCCTACACATTCAAGCATGAAAGCGAATCCAGAAGTCTGTGTATAGTTACCAAAGAACGTTGTTGACTTGAATTCAGTATCATTGCCACTGTTACAAGTGAGTGTAACGTCTGCTTCAATCTGACAGTTCGTGAAGCCAACTTCGCCACTCGTTGCTGTTAGTGCGACATAGTCAAACGTGACAAGACCGTCAACGTCAACGTTCGTTACAAGACTCTGTTGTCCAACTTGAGCACCACCGAAGCTTGCTCCCAATGTCCAAGCGCCGGTCACACGAGCTGGCAGGAATGCGCCAGTAATGGTTGCTGGGTCAAAGCCGAGAATGTTCATGAAGGCTTCAAGGGCTACGGCTTCGGTATAGGTTCCTGGGTAAAGGATAATGTCGTAGACTTTCGTTGGACTTGCATCCAAGATACTGGTCTGTGCGTGCAAGATGGTTAGGAACGGATTGCTTTCCGTCCCATTGCCCGTTGTGTTTGAGCCCCATGGTGCAACCCACACCTGTTGTGTGGTAGTAGGTAACGGTCCACCTCCCCCTGGTGTACCTGGGTTGATACCTTGCCCGGCAAAGTAGATGTCACTTTGAAGGATGATTGCCGCACAAGCCCGCGCTGTTACGGTCCAATTGCTAGGACTTTGGAACGTGAGGTTGTTGAAGGGTCCTGGACCGCGCCCTCTGAAGTCTTGTTGAACAACTGAGGTAATTGCTTCTATCTCAAGGTTGTTGAGCTGTGCGGCATTGTTCCACACGGTATCAAAGGCTTGTGCGAACGCACCGGCAATGAGCGTTGCATCGTTGTAATCAGCAGCTGTTGGGTCAATAACCCAACCAGATACCGCCATGCCAGCAATGGCACCTGCGAACGACGCTGTAAAGGCTCCAACATTGATAGGAACGTATGGCATGGCTACTCCCTTAGATTATTCCGTGGAATGTTTTACGTCTTTGAAAAGGCGTAATCGAATGTCACTAGACTGTGTGATACGCCCATTAGTAACGGCTGTAATCATGTTTTTGACGCCAGCGCCGGAGATGTTTTCCCAGGGTTCGTCAACAATCTTTATCTGTAAGACAAGGTTCTTTTCACGAATGGCATTGAGTAACGCCATAAGGTCGAGCATTGAGATTCCTTCACCAAACATCGCTTATCTCCTGACGTTGAGGAATGGTCGGAGGACCATTGTGTATCGTTGTATCAGAGCGGTCAATTTATTCGTGCGGCTTTCGGAAAAGCCCTAACGCGTAACGCTTCCATCCTGCGGGAATGCCAGGGCTCCCCGCTTCCCATAGTATGTTACCGAGTCCCATGATAATAGCGCCCGGTACACTAGCCCCTAAGAATCGAGTGATTGCATAACTAGCAATGCCAGTTACAGCAAGTTGACCGGGCGTGAATCCGCCAGCAAAGTTGAAGGTCTCACGTTCTGGCATAATACGACCTTGACCATCGTAGAAGTAACCAGGGTATCCCGGAACCGGTGTAAAGTGTTCTGCACCGTGTTCTGAACCGTAACCATAATAATGATGACGCATGAGAGGTCTTCTTTCGTTTATGTGGTCGAGTCCTTGAACGCTCCGGTTGCCGCAAGTTGTGTGCAAACACTCGCAAGGGCTGCATTGCCACCTTTAGCGCCAGTGAGATTCTTACGTGGGTCAGGAGCACCATTGAGGAGTGTTACTCCCGCAGGGAACGCAATAGGAGTCGATGTTGCATCAACGCTTGCTTGTGCTCCGTCTAATGTGAGTACGTCTACAACGCCTGTACCTTGGAAAGCTGATGTTACTTGGTTAGCTCCGCCACTTGCGGTCCAAGTTTGAGTCAATGATGCTACACCACTACCGACGAATGCCGCAAGGGTTGGCAGGTTGCGTCCGTCATTGACTGACGTCATAGCAATATTGCCGCTTATTGTGGATGCCCAAGCAACAAGATTGATGCCGGTTTGAGTGTAACCATCGAACAAGAAACAGTCGTCAAGTAGAATTTGATTGATGGCCGAGAAAGCAACATAGTGCCATTTATCGTTGAATGTAACCTGGTCAAAGCGAACCTTGCCTTGGTTACTCGACACGGCATTGAAGTTAATCGTTGTACCCCCTGATACAGTCATGTTCTGGAAGCCTGAACGATGGTCAACATTGACAGTCCACTCAGCACCTAAAGTGATACTGGTGAAGGTTACTCGTGTACCTTCTGTGGAAAAGCCGACGATGTAAGTCCATTCACTGAGCACTAAAGCCTCAGTAAAGCGTCCTGGTCCAACGAAGACGCCATAACGGTTCGTACTACTAGCATTGGCAAAGGAGCGTATCAATGCACACGCTTTATTGATGCTAGCAAACGGTTTTCCGGAACTGCCGTCACCTGTTACGTCGTTTCCTCCCAATTCAACATAGACAAGGTGTGACACGGCGGGCGCTGGCCCCGACCCTCCCCCTGGCGTTCCAGGGTTGATGCCTTGACCGGCAAAGTAAATGTCACTTTCAAGAACAAGTGCCGCACAAGCCCTTGCTGCTACGGTCCAATTGGTAGGACTTTGCAGTGTAACACTGTCGCTTGGACCTCGACCTCTAAAGTCTTGCTGGACAACGGCGGTAATTGCTTCTACTTCTAAATTGTTGAGTTGTGTGGCATTGTTCCACACGGTGTCAAAGGCTTGTGCAAACGCACCGGCGACAAGGGTTACATTGTTGTAATCGGCAGCAGTTGGGTCAGTAATCCAACCGGATACTGCCATGCCAGCGATGGCACCTGCGAATGACGCGGTGTATGCAGCAACGTTAGTAGGTACGTATGGCATGGTTTTATTCCGTGGAATATCCTGCTAGGACTTCCTGCCGAGGATTGTTGTTAGCACTTCTTCACGGCTTGTGTTGAAGTGTTTGGCGGTAGCATCGAGTTGATGTTCAAAGTCGTGTTTCTTCAAGGTCTTCATGAGCCCACTAATGAGCGTTTCACCCTTTGAAGTTTTGAACCTTATCCCCCTTCGACGTCTTCGTAAGGTTGGCATATCACTTACGCAGACCTAAGGCTTTGAGGATTCGAACGATAACGCCTTCACGTTTTGCAACCACTGCTTTGACAGCAACCGTGGCGCCAACGGTAGCACTAGGATTGGATTGAACAGTTTGCATCAATACGGCCTTCTTTGCAGGGTCGTATGATTGCATTCCTAGAGCAATGGCGTTGCCAGCATGAGCCGCGGGAGAAAGTGTTGGTGGTTTAGGATTGGCGACGGCACCGACACGTACGGAACACGCGAGGTCAAACCCTATCTTTTGAACAGGGTCGAGTCCGTTACGAGTGTGAGCGAGGTCAAACGTGCCAATCTGTTGCTGTAGGAGACCTGCTGCAATGTCGAAACCCTGGGTTGCATTCTTGCTCGCTGCAATCTTACGGGCTTCTGCGAACAAGGGTGAAGTCTTTGAGAGTTGCACACCACTTTCAGTGAGCTTTCCCTTTATCTTGTCAACATGTACCCCCCGGTGCGCTTGGTAAACGACACCCGAGCCCACTGCTACACCAGACTTGATGCCCTTTTGAACATCAGCCGGCAATGGTTGGGCACCCATGCTCACCAATGTGTCACCGAGACCTGACTGTATGGCGGCAAGCATAATGTCTTCATTCTTGCCGTGAACCTTGCGGGTTGTGTCGAGCCCTGTCTTGATACTATCGTGTAAGGGGTTCGTTGGGGGCAACATTGCTGCTACAGCAGTGATATGGGCCGTGAATGCCGCGTCTACTTTCTTGCCGTGTGCAAGGTCTAGGCTCAATGTGGACGCGTCAATCATTGCCTTCTTTACCGGGTCAGAAAGCGGTAATGCTTTGATAGCTCCGTCACTGATTGCCCTGTCAAGGGGATTGCCATGAGCAATGCCGCCAATGATGGCTATACCGGCAACAAGGGCATTCTTTGCCGCTATTGGAAGTCCTAAAGCACTACTTGCAACGCCACTTGCAGTTTGAGTGAAGGTTTGCAGGTCAAACTTTCCACCACTCGCTACGTGTTGAATAGTTTCGACGCCCATTGTTACCGCGGCTTTGACGAGCGGACCTCCAGGGATGGCGCCAATCATGCCCGCTTTGAGCACGTCGGCGATAGATTGTCCTTCTGAAAGGGCGAGACCTGCGGATAGCATAGCGCTTACCCCTTGACCAATGCCAGGGACAATGCTGATGACCATCTGAGCGTAAGGGGCAACCTGCTTGAAGTCATGAAGTTGTTGCTTCAAGTTGTTCAAGAGTGCATGGTCGATACGTTGCCCTTCGGCAATAGCTACTACCATGTTGGTCGGCCCCATTGCTATGTGGAACGTCACATCAAAAACGGTGTGAAGTGGTCCGCCAACAATGGGAATCTTACCAATCTCTTTGGTAATTGCCCCTGTTAGACCTTGAATCGGTTTAGTCACTGTTCCAACGGCTTTACCTGCCGTCTTTACGACATTCGAAGCAAAGTGACTCACAGGGTTGTGTGTTACGGCGTGAGATACCGTGTGCACAAATTTAGAGCCAAACCAGCCAAAAGCAACTTGTCCTTCGTTCCCTACGAGAACAATGAGTGGATAGTCATCACCATGAAAAAGTGTGATGGGCTCGCATCCAAAACCAATAACGTCGTTGTCCATGCTGATTGTCCTCGTAAGCGTCAGGGTATTCCGTGGAATAGTTTTTACTCGCCGGCTGCTTCGCGTCGTGCAATGACGTTTTCGAGTTTGCCGAGGTTCTTTTCCATTCGTGCATGGTAAAGCTTGAGAAGTGCAACGGGCTTGTGACCTCGTTTGCGTGCTAGGTTGGCTTTCTTCCCGCCAAGATGCCATTTAGCCTGAGTTCTGCGAACACTCTTCTTTCTACGTTTTGCCATTATTTCCGACGCTTTCTAAACTTGCGAACGTTCAATGCGAACCGTGCTCGTTGACCGAGCAGACCAGGTGCTGTAGCGGCGTCCCGGAGGAGAGATAGTGGTATCGTCTCCCCTTCGGGAATGCCAAGCTGGCGATGCAACGCCCCTTTTTTATGCTTGTGAAGGGCTCGTTGTATCCAGCGCTTCTTTGAGCGCTTTCGGGCCATGTGCTAGCAATGCTTTTTGATGTTCTGTAGACTCTTGATAACGTGGTCAATCTGAGTCTTCACAGTGCCAGCCGCATGATGCGCCTTCTTGCGAGTCTTCCGGCGATGAGTTGTCTTCTTATGTCCAGTCTTCTTTTTACGTGTGGCCATTGAACTACCCTTTCACTCTGCTAGTGTGCCATCCCGAGCCGCTTTACGGAATGTTTCATCCAATTCGGCTGCCCTTTCGGCACTAGTTTGCTCTCTAGGCTCCACTGTTTCATCAGTGGGCTGTTCGTTGTCGGTGTCTTTACTAACTTCAAACATTGAGGTTTCCTCCGATAGTGTCGATACTAAGGAAGTGACGTAAGCGGGATTATTCCATGCCGTGACGGCCGACGGCTTCCCAATCTTGCTCAATGCCAGCGCGTCGCTTGGCTTTCTTGGCCTTGCGTGCCAAGTGGAATCCCGCATTCACTGTGCGGTCAATGCGAGTGACCTTCTTTTCAATCTTGTGAAGCAAACCAAGTTCAGTTCCCAATGAACTCTTTGCTACACGAACCACAGAGGCCTTTTTACGACGATGGGTTACCTTTTTCTTCGTAACCCTCTTTTTCGAAGCCTTCTTCCGTCGTTTCTTTGATGCCATTGGGTCTCTCCTAATATTCCGTGGAATACCCTCTGCGGGGTTTCTGACGTTAGTGGATACTCGCGAAAAACGCTGCTACGTTAGCCGGAACTGGCTGTTGTTGAGAAGTTGCTTGCATTGTAGCCAGATAAATGGCCGTTTTAGTTTTTGGTCCTGCAACACCGTCGGGCGTTAGACCGTGAGCAGTCTGAAAGCTTTTGATGGCAGCAACACTCTTAGGTCCAGCTTTGCCATCTTCAACCAATGCTGGCGATGCACCAAGAATGTTCAACGAATGTTGCACGTCCTTAGCCGTCATCTTGAGGGCGGGTGTCGTGTCAATAGTTGCGCCAGTAGGTGAAGATAGAATGCCAGATTGAGGATTGCCATTCTGTACGGCTGCCCCTGTAGCGCTAGAACTGCCGGCCATGTTGGCTAATGCAGCAGATAAGGCGGCTCTTGTAGCAGGTCCAGCATTGCCATCAACGACAAGCTTGTTTTTGGTTTGAAAAGCTTTGATGCAAGCAATGGTCATTGGTCCAAGCTTGCCATCTTCGGTCAATGCCGGCTTGCAAAACCCTAAGGTATTCAGGGCGTGTTGAACATCTTTCGTTGAACCAACGGCAACACTCGCTGAACCACTTGGTGTAACAATGATAGGCGCTGGTTGGAAGACTCCTCCACCAGAAGCGGGTGTCATTGTACCAGGTGGCGCATAAAACACGCCTTGACCAGGAATGGTCGTTGGAACAGGCATATATTGACCCACTGTTGGGGGTCCTTGGGGCACGCCCGTTGCCTGTGCAACAGTGACCGAATTAGATACAGGCGTTGCAACCTTGATAGGAATGCCACCCGGACCAACCACGTTCATTGATTGGTAGTCGTTCTTGGTTGGAGTCTTGAACTTTTTATAGCCCAAGTATCCGAGGCCTGCGGCTCCGGCCGCGATAGCAACATTGGTAATCATGCTCATAAGCCGCCGTTTCCTTTCGCGAGAGCCGTTTTTGGTGCGCTCTCTTCAGTTGGAACTTTTTTGAGTGCGTCCGCTTCCTTCTTCTTTTCTTCAACAATTGCAGCGAAGCGAGCGGAAAGAAGTAATGCTTGTTCATTGCTCAACTTCCCCATGCCTACGAGAAGCTTGAGGTCGTCGGGAGTTACTCTCAGGGCGAGAGCTTCAATAATCTTTGAGTCATTCGTCTTCTCATCAAACACTTCGTGACCAGTAAACCGGTTGACGAGATGTGGGATAGCATCAATGACTGCTTTACGTGTTTGCAGGTCTTGCGCCGCTTTACTCTCTGCAATGAGAATCTCTTTACGTTCCCGGTGCATATTGAGCATTGCATCCTTGACAATCTCAATCGCTTCCATCTGGGAACCTACTGACTTTTGGATGATTCCGTCAGTACCGAAGCACATATTGATAACATTATTCGACAAGTTCATGCAAGCGGATACTAGCCCGGCGTTTTGCGCCAATATCGCTTCATTGTGCTTCATGAGTTGACCCATCAAACCGGTTGGTGTGGGTTCATGAGCAGACATCATGGTCTCATACCGTGACATCACTGTTCCGTCAGACGTTGTAAAGTGGAACGGGTTGTGTGGCTCGTTGTTTCCGTAGAATGCAAGCAACTTGAACGTTTGCAGACCGCCGAGGTCCTGACTGAATCCTTCGGCACGACCAATAAGATGGTTAGCGAGTTCAGTAGGATTGACAGTGCCTTCGAGCGGTTTCGTTACTACTTCTTCAGTTTGCCCACCTACACCTTTGAGATGCAAACATGTAACAGCTGTACAGCCTTTGCCATTTATCACTTCAGAAGTGACTGACTTTGCCCAATCATCGACTGTTTGACGTCTTTTGCTCATAACGTTATTCCACGGAATATCACATCAACCTTGGTATCGGCATCATAAGTTTATTGAGTAGGAACATTCCAACAATGAGTCCACCTCCTAATAGCATCAATGTAGTAGATGAAAGGCCTAGCCCCTCACCAAACGACTTGGTTGTTCTGCCAGCAGTCTTAGCCATCTCTGCTAAGACGTCGGCACTGGTAGGCGCGTCTGGCACCTTCATTACGTCGCGCGAACTTTGGACATTCGCGGCTGCCGTATCAGGAAACCCTAAGAGTTGAGTCGGATAAAACACCCCTGGCAACCCATAGTTGTTTGCGGTTGTGGGTATGGTGAGAATGATAAATAAGCGTTCCCCATTGTCCTCAGTGCTTTCAACGTGCACTTCAGGTTTGCCTTGCGACCAATCAGTAAACGACTTTTCTTGAGCCTTTGACAGGTCTATCCAGTAACGCCCGGGAGGAATGACTGCACCATTCGTCCCTTTGATAGGCGTACCTCGAGCCATTGCACCGAAAGCAACATTGACTCCCCCTATCCAAGTCATTGTCACGGCGCGGTTGTGAAGGATATTGGCTTTATTAGTGTCCCCCATGTCATAGAAAGCACGGGCAACCTCAAGAATAGCTTGCGGTCTGCTAGAGACCATAGCCCGTCGAAAGATTGCCTCGTGCTGGATACTCATGGGATTGGTTAGCCTTCAGCAAGTTGTTTGACCGCTTCGTTCCAATCGTCGGCATAGACCTTTGCAATGGCGACGAAGAATTCTGTCCGTTGACCTTCAGTGGTCATTGACCGGATGAATTGGTCGGCAACGGTTCCTAGCACGTACCCATTGAGAAACCCTTCAAGTGCCTTATCATCGGCTGACTTGAGAGCTTCTCTAAGTATTGCAATGGGAACACTGATTGCTGACGGTTCGCCCGGTCCTGGTTGCGTTGATTGTGTCATGTATCATCATCTCCTATGGTTGTATCAATAACTCCAGTGAAAGGTTCGGCGTGAGGTTTCCCTGCACCATTACCCTTCTTCACAGCTTCTGATGCCCGTTGAGCGGCCTCTTGTAATGACTTCTCTTGGAGAACACTCACACGTTCACGCAAGTTTGCGGCTTTTTTGGTGGCTGTCCACCCTTCGAAAGCTTCTGCTACCGCTAAGATAGCCGGTATCTTATCACTTTCCATAGCCTTCTTATAGATGGCTTCATGTTCTTTCTTGAGTTCGTCGGGTCGTGACCGCCATTCTGCGCGCCGTTTGAGCATTGCAGCTTGCGCTTTCAACCCATACTCATGAAAGAGCTTAGCTTCTTCCAAGAGCTGGTCAGGTTGATGGCAATACTCCATTGCGTTTCGGTAACGCTCGTCTCTCGACGGAGTCAGAACGCCATAATCCTTTCGATTCATCTCGCGAAAGGTGAGAACGCCGGCCCCTATGAGAATAACAGTCAATGGGTCAATCATACGAGTAGTATCCTATCATTCTTTGGATTCTCCATAAAGAACCCAACGACTGGAGCGATGCCAACGAGATTCGTGACTTCTGAGCCATGTTGCGCCCAAAAGAATCGCTTAGCTTCGACTTCGTTTTCTGCGTGCAAGTATTCTTTATGCGGTTTGAGAGTATCGCCATCACGTGTTTCGAAACATGCGCAATACAACAGGCGCTTGTCCCAATCTTTGAGAACCACATTGCAATAGAAGTCACACTTACGACAATGTAACTCCCCGAGTGATTGTGTATCTCCTAACGTTGTCGGAGGATTGAAACCCTCTGGGATAAAACCTACCTGATTGCACCGCGGGCAGGCGAAAAGAGCTTTGACGTTCATCTGACGTTCGGCAAACCGTCGGCGGTCTTCACCGCTAATCATTGTCCAGGTACCTGGAACGGGTTGGATGCTCACGAGTTCACCGTGCGGCGTTCGTGCAGCAACCCATTCGTCACACGGGAATTCGACGGTTTGAACGTTTGGAGCGGCAGATGTCATAATATTCCGTGGAATAGCCTAACCTTCAATACCCCACTGGATACCAAAGGATAGTAAAGCCGTAGTACTTTCATTATGAAAACGTATAGTTTCTGCGCCAACAGGTACAGGGAACCAACCGGATAAAAGGTTTGGAACGAAGTTGCCGAGTATAAGACTTCCTGAACGGTCTATAAAGTCAACCCACCCGTTGATAGATTCACTTTGAGCACCAACGCCCGCTATAACAGTAACAAGGACTGATATGATTCCAGCATCTTGTGGAATCGGAAGTGATTGAGGGACAGCTGCTGGTGCAATTAGTACAATTGGCGTTACAAGCAACGCAGGCGGCTGCATAATGGTCGGGCGCGCTCCCTTAGAGAGTGCAGCAGCAACCTTGTATGTAGCAATTGAATAAGAGTTGACCAGACCGCTAGTCGGCGTTTGCCAACCTTGAGTCAGTTGAACAGTAAGGCTATTAGTTACTCCTAATGCAACCGTATAACTCTGTTGTTGAGGGGCAAGTACTGTGGGCGGAAAAACGATAATCTGCCCTTGTTGCAATGAAACTGGCGATGTGAAGGTTACAATGGGGCTGCCATGAACAACACTGGCGTTGGGTAAGAAGTTCGTAACTGTGCCACGACCCGATTGGTCTTGTAATTGAACATGAACAGCTTCGGCAACGCCACTGATAACTGCCCCCGAAAACACATTGATGATGCGTTGTATTTGCTGCCCGTCTACCTTCCAATGAATATACGCATACAGTGCAAAGTCTTCAGGGTCAATAGGAGGTTCAACAACCTGAAACTCAATGGTGTATTCACCGGGCAACAAGTCATCTATCTGTAGACTAGGTACCTTATCACCAACGAACGACCCCAGTCGATTCTGGGTGGTCGTCATTGTTGATAAAAACGAACGTGTCAGATTAGGCATTGAAGCGTCTCCATCATCATCACTAGAGTCTACGATAAATTCGTTCGTATTATTGGTTGTTGAACATGCTGTAACGAGTAACACTAAGGAAGTGAGTATTCCGTGGAATATCTTGTTCATGGTATCCTCTTTGGTATCTGTATCAGTTATGCAGCCTTCTTATCGTCAGCAGGATGCTCCTTTGAGTACTCCTCAATGAACAATGCAGACACTTGAGCCCGCGGGTTTCCTGCACGAGCCTGTTCGCCAATGCCCTTGGCCATTGCCATAGCGTGTTGGTCACCAGCACGACAACGTTCCACGATGGTTTGGGCACCGTGCATCATGTCGTGAATCATCTGTGCTTTCAGCAAAAGTGCTTGAGCATGATGTGTCAATCCCTCATGGCCAAAAAGCGCAGCCCCGCGTTGCAACTTCTGAGGGTCAATGCAATTGGCCATCAGTTCCCCATGAATCGCTGCAACGGCAGGGGTTACCTGGGCAGCTTGGGGCGGTACGGGGGGCTGAGCAAGCACCTTGGCTAGAGGCGCGCTTGTTTTTGACCTTGGCCGGCGCACGATGTATGTCACCAATGCGCCGCCTAGAGCCCAAAGTAAGGGTGCCATGAGGTTTAGATGAACTTCGCGATAGCTTCTTTGCTCGCGGCAGCTATCTGTTTGGCAACCCCTGGATAGTCAGTCGCCGTTGTACTTGTTGCGCCAGTGTTCATCAAGCTGGCAAATGCAATCGCCGAGATGGCATAGTACATTTGAGCGTTGTCCCCATCAGCCATGGGAACTGAAAGTGCTGCATTCTCAGTGATGAATTCGTCAGCAATGGCCCTTGCTGCGCTACCAATGGCTGCATAATCAGTGGGTGTCAATGAACCTACGAACCGCCCTGCCATCAAACCGCCCATTGCACCAGACAGACATGCGTTTTCAATGAGTTGTGTCGCCATGATTCGTTATCTACCTTTCTTCGAACATTATGCCGTGGAATACATGGGCAATTCTTCTGCTGCACCCATGCCAAGGATTCGACTTGGACATTCCCATTGCCCGTTACCGTGCAAGATGAGAATATGAAACATTGTCCCCCAACCATCTTTGATGTTGCGAAACACTGGAATAGCTGTGCTACCCGCGGCGCGTATCTCAGCAATACGAGTGGCAACCAAACTCTTACAGTCGGTAAACCCTCGCTGCATTAGAATTGGCGTTGAGTCCCAAGGAGCCCCGGAGGGCATCAACCTGTAAACAACCCCTGAATTATATAAGCGCGGTAACCTAGGACAAGCTTTGATAATGATAATGTCGATATCAATCAAACAGTCGAGAAGCGCCCGTAAAGCAATAGCATTGGCTGTCTTCGATGCACGCGGGTGGAACGCGCCATCAATGCCAAACACTACCCCTTGCGGGCGCATCTTTGCACGACCTACTTCCAATGCACACTTACGAATGCAATTGCGTGCTTGTTGCCCCTCGTTTGAACCTGGGTTCACGAGGAGCGGCGGCAATGCAAACGCTATATTCATTGGATGCCCTTCTGCTTACTGGCCGTAGCCACCGGCAAGAGTCGCCGGGCCTTGAAGGGAGATGATGAATTGGAAGCTTGCGCCCGACGTGTAACCCGAGGGTAGCACGCCTGTGTAAGCACCCTCCGACGTTGCGCGGTTTTGCGGGTCGAGACGCGGCAAGTCGAGGGTAACGCCTTGCGCGCCGGCACTGTACGTGAACGCATCTTCTGTTCCGCCCACGAGGACGTTGACGTTGGCAATCTGCAACGTGGAGATAAGAACGAACCCGGGAACGGGCGCATTCATGATAACACGTTGACCCTTGATTGAGGTCGAGGGCTGTTGCGTGAACGTCGGGATGTTGCTCGCCGTACCCAAAACGAGGTTCGCCGAAGGAGAGAAAGAGAAGCTGTAGCGCTCCACCTTCACCGACGAATCACGGTTGGGGTCCATCAATGCAGTACGAGACGCAGTACTCGTCGGATTCTGCATCTCCCAACGCAATGCAGCATGAGCCGCATGAGCCGGGTGAGCAGGGTGCGAGGGATGCGCAGCTACTGCGGGGTGAGCAGCAGGATGCATTGCCGGATGCATCATTGCCGGGTGCGGAGGAGCCGCGGGACCTGCTGGAGGGGCACCGAAACCGTAGCCATAGCCGTAGCCAATGGCTGCCGGAGGCGGCATCCAACCAAACCCATAGCCGATACTCGCAAGGTTCATCGAGGGGTCGAAGGACGACGCTAGGCCGAAGCCGTAGTCATCTCCGAATCCGAAATGATTACCCTGTGGTAGTGCGCCCATGAGCATTGCTAGCGCGGGTTCGCGCATAAGCAGTTCTTGTGACGTTGTCATTGTTCCACCATTCTTTCTCAATCCGTGAAGGTATTCCACGGAATGTCTTGACACCCGAAAAGCCCGCCCCAGCTTTATCCGGGTTCAGGCACGGGTCGCTACTAAATAGCGAAAGGGCAGTGTGGCAGAACGCACACCGCGGCAAGCCGTCATCAGCAACACGTGAATGGCGACCGAACAGACAACGAATCAATCGCCAATGCAGCATGGTCCTGCGACCACTTCTCAACGGCGCGTCACAGATACTTGGCTGCTTCTACGAGACGGTCTTGAGCGCCGACACCAAACCCAACGCCAGGTCCGTATGCCGGTAATTGTCCGTGGAATCGGTGACCAGAGATGCCCATCATACCAGAGCCAAGGTCTTCGAATTCGCCCTTGACCTTGAAACCAGCCTTGAAGAATCGCTCGAAGGTTCGCACGGCAGCTGAACCACCCGCAGCAACACTAGCAAGCTTGAGGTAGTGATTGCCAGTCATCAAACCAAAGAGACCTAGGCCGCCAGCAACCAATCCGTCAACGGGAACAGTAAAGCCAGCAATCTTGTGGTCAAGACCACCAATGGCACCCGATATCAGGCCGACGCCTGCGCCAGTGGCCGCAACAATCAACCAATCTTCAGCAAGCTGGGCAGCTTCTTCAGGGTTGATAGAGCCAATGCCTGCCTTCATTTTACCATAGTATTCCGTCATTGATGCCATTGTCTTTTTTCCTTTCAGAACGTAGACTTCCCGGCCGCAAGGACGGGGTCTCCAGTCAATTGCGGAGTATTCCGTGGAATACCCTTCTTAGCTTCTCTCCAGCGATGCACCGTGCGATACATCGCAACAGTAGTGCATGATTGGCCCATTGCACGATAATCCAACGATAAGCTGTTAGGCTTCGATGCATCATTGATGCTCAGGCCATAAAAAAGAGCCGCACCCGCCCAGTCAAGGGGGATACGGCCACCTAGGTCTAACCCACCGAGGTCAGTGTCAATCAATGCGAGTAAAGCACCAATGGCAGCGCCCTCTGCGTTTTGCCGTAGACCTACCACGGCGGATTCGACCGGAGTCGGAGTTTGCTCCTGACCAGCCATTCCGTTCAGTTCCCGCCACCAGTCTCGGAGGGAAACTGGAGCGGTCGGAGAAGGAGCGGCAAACTCAGGTTGCCGGTAGGGTGTTAGCATTGAGGGGGATTGTGCAAACACACTTTGCGGTCCCCGAGCCCAAGGTACAAGTCCACTCATGTATTACGAGTATAGCACGCGCAAGCGCGCGAGTCAATAGGGTATTCCGTGGAATATCAGTCCTTTTCGCTATCTTCCTCGTCCTCAGAATCCTCGTCATCCTCATCAGAATCGTCTTCTTCGTCGTCTTCGTCGTTTTCACCTTCTTTTTCTTTAGCCTTATCAGCGACAAGAGACGGTACAGGCTTCACTGGACCTGTCAAACGAGCCAATGCTTCGTCTTCTGCTATCTCAAACACGCCTAATTCAATCATCTCGAAGTATTGTGAGATAGGGGCGATGCCATTGCGATTCTTACGAACGTGTAACCGTCTCGGGTCATTGGGGTTTTCTCCAAGAACCTCAAACAACATGGTTGCATCGACGGCATGTTGCATCTTATTCAATCCTGAATGGTCTCCACTTTTCGTGACCTGATTGATAACAATGGTCGGGGCATTGAGTCGTACTGTGTAATCTTTCAACCGTTGACAGATAACAACGGCCTCGTTGACATCTTCGCCAGACCACTTCGTTACTGAATCAAGAATAGTTAGACACGGCTTATAGTGAAGCAACAGTGCGCCAATGTCATGTTGAACGCCACCCATGGCCTTGACGATATGAATAAGACCCATGTGTTGTAACTGTAAACGCACGGCCGTTTCATTGAGTTCTACGTAATGCTGTTCATTAGCAATATACAACACTTTTTGGTTGAATATTCCGCCGAATATATTGGACAGTTGTAAACACAGTGTTGTCTTACCCGCGCCTGGGTCTCCCCCAAGAAGTATTACCGCGGTTTTTGCAACACCTTTGCCAACAATCACACCGTCAACATTAGCGCCGCCAAAACACTTATCAGCGATGCCAGTCAACACACGTTCAACGGGTGGAACGTCCTTACCGCCCAATGGCACGACGCTATCATCCATGCTCATGGTAGCGGCGACATTCCACATTCTACACTTAGGATTGACACACCTATACTTCCCTTCTGCTAGGGGCTTGTTGCAATGGATGCAATTCATCGGTGGTTACCCGGTGATTCCGTGGAATATTGCTGCCAATCATCATTCACACGCAAGTCCATCTTGATATAGACCAATGGTTCCGGATTGCCATTATCCTCCGGCAAGTTTGCAATAACGAAGATGGCAATCGGCCCTAATCTAAAACCGAACGTCAATGCATTCCCATCTCGCGTTGATATTATCTTTGACCGTGTTCGGAACTGCATCTCTGTACGCTTCATTGAATGGTATCCTTATCGCAATTCGGGGCATTGACAGTATGAAAAGATTATGGTATGATTGTAATCTGCACAATGGGGAGGATTATCTCCCCGTGCATATTCCGCGGAATGAACCGCACAATCAGAAGGAATGATACTATGTCAGGAAAGAAGAATCGAGATAATGATGCCCCCAATGCAGCCGAAACAGCCAGCTTCGTTTCTGATGATGATACGGACCAGGGGCATCCGCCTCTACCTGCTGATGGTCCTGACGATGATTGGACAGACGAAGACGACTTCGTGTTTGATGTCAATCTACTTCCCCAAGGGGTCAACCTCGTTGACCTTGCGCCAGACTTCGTACGACCTGAAGGGTTCCTTATGGTCCCTCGGCTCAATAAGACAACTGGCGAGGTTCGTCCAATGAATGCGACATTCGCAGGCATCCTCCACGACATTATTCCGTGGAAAGATAAGCGTGGTAAGGAACGCCTTTGGTTCGCTTGTGAAGCCACTGCCGACTTTCCGGGAGTCATGTACACAGGACGAGACGAAGAAAACCGGGAGTTCACGAAACCCGTTGTGAAGGGAACACGTGTTGGCATCTCAGGGTCCGGCGCTATCAATGCGCTCAAGTCCAAAAAGGGTCACTTCATTTACCTACGTTGGACGGGTAACAAGGTCACCGTGAAGAATGGTGACATGTGGGAGATAAAGGCAAAGGTCAGTGACAAGCCTGTAGTCGAGGCGAAGGAGTAACCCAAAAAGGGACGGCCCCAGGTGTTTGCTGCACTTGGGGCCGTTTCGACGTCCTTGGAGAATTTAGCAGGCTCACCCAGTACGCCACATCATTGTCACTGATATGGGTAGGATAGCAAAAAAACCGCGCAATGTCAAGGGGGACAAGAGGCCCAAACAGCCTCCGCGGTACACTATCCGTAAAGACACGCTTGGCCGTCGCTATGCAATTGATAAGCGTGACGGCAAGCGCGTAGCTGTATCTAAAGCAGACAATGAACGTGAGCGGCGTAGGAAAGCGGCTGCTAAAGCTTCGAAGATATTCCACGGAATAAAACCGCTAAAGCCTCCAAAAGCTCCAAAAGTAAAGAGTCAGAAGAAAAAGCGGTCTGAAGCCGCCAAAAAAGGATGGGAAACACGGCGCGCTAAAGCAATACCGCCTAAAGTTCAACGAGAACAAGTCATACAGTTAGGTAGAGAGATTGGAGCATTCGCTATCCCTGAGGGGATGAGAATGCATGTTGTAGGGGGCATTGCTGACCGTGCTGAACTCTATCCAAAGGTCAAACAGGCTGCTGATGAGGCTTTTGACCTCATGCAATTGGACTTCTACACACGGCGAGTTGCTATCCATGAAGGAAAACCGCCTCCAACGCCTACTCTTACACCACGATTCGATAAACACCATGGTCAAGGTATGGGTCAATTAGTTCGTGACCGTTTAGCAGGAGCAATGGACCTTGCTGACATCGACCAACTGATTGAAGAGATGTCAGAAGACCCGGACTATGACTTCGATACCCGCGAGCTTTACACCTTGTACTTCAGTCCCGAGGTCGCATGAGCCATGCCTTCTGGTGTAACATTGTGCCTTGCGAATGTGGAGAAACGGCATATTTACCTATGAAACACACAGTGCTTACCTGTAAACACCCCGACAGAGATAACCCCAAACTCATTTGCGGATACCCATTACCATGTCCTCACCACACAGTAATAATAGACCACCAAAAAACAACCATCCCCATTCACTCACCGGGCCAGTTCCAAAGGTCCAAGATAAGGCAGCTAAAGAACGCGATGTTCAAAAAAGATACATGATACTCGTTCAACACGAGGTCATTGTGTACGGAGAGAATGAGAAGGCTGCCACGAGCAGCCTTTTGCGTTCTGAGTTCATGAAGAATCGCACTAACCCTCGTTGCGTATTCATTCAAGAGTTACCAATGCCCGACGAAGAAAAGAACGTTGTGTTTGAGGATTGGAGAAAGGCGCCCGGAGCATGATGTTTGATATCATAGACTGTGCAATGTTCTTTTACATTGCTTGGATACTTTACCGCGTTTAGGAGGATACTATGAGCACAGTTCGCAAGTCAGAGATAATTGATATCGTTGAACGGAAGTTTGATGAGTGTGAACATCCACACGCTATTGAGAACGCCCACGAATGGTGTAACTTGTGTGGGTCGCAGTGTATTGACGGTGTTTGGATAAAGCCACATTGGCGAGATATTATCATTGATGCAATCGTCGCACTATGAAGATACAGCACTCATTCAAGGGTAATGAGCAGTACTGCACACAATGTAACGCGCCACGTAAAGCCCACCGTGGTCCACGTTACAATGCAGCAGTCAAGGATACCTTATCAACAACGTTCGTGGGTGTTGACGGAGAGGGTAAAACTGAACACCATGGCCCATGGCCGGGCAGACATCGCTACACAATGCTATGTGCAGCTGACGAGTTCGGTAGAAAGTATCAGATAAAGAATTCACACGGATTACGCACGAAGCAATGCTTGAACTTCATTCTCTCAATTCCCCATAAAGAAAGCACTAAACTCTTCTCTTACTCGTTCGGCTATGACCTAACGAAGATTCTGGAAGACGTTGACGACCTGACCCTTTACAAGTTAGTTCGTCCAGAGTTACGACGACGGATGAGAGGCGGACAGAAGGTCATTGTACCTGTCTATTGGCCCAGTGCTAAACCACAATACTCACTCAATTGGATAAACGGACGATTCACAGTCAGTAAGATTGAGGGGACTGAGATAGTCATTGATGAAAAGACGGGCGGACCCACTGTTGGTTACAAGTGGGGACCGTCCACAATCATTCATGATGTGTGGAAGTTCTTTCAGGGCAAATTCACGTCCGCACTAGAAGATTGGAAGGTGCCGGACAATGTATCTGCGGACGAACGCAAGGTCATTCTCGACCGCATGAAGGAGATGAAAGACCAACGTTCCAACTTTGACCAACTTGACGACAAGCAGATTGAAACGTACTGCTTTGAAGAATGCAAGTATATGGCCACATTGGCACGCAAGCTAACGGATGCCCATGTAAAGGCTGGTATACCCCTCAAAAACTACTTCGGTGCCGGGTCAAGTGCCGAAGCAATGATGCTCGTAATGAACATCAAACAGCACGTAAAGAAGGCACGTGCTGAAAACCCGACACCAGATTCCGTGGAATATATTCAGCGATGCGCCTTTTTTGGCGGTCGCTTTGAGTTAGGGCGCCTCGGTCCTATTCGTGAGATTGTTTACGGTCAAGATATCTCTTCCGCCTATGTCTATCAACTAGCTTTTCTTCCCTGTTTGATTCACGGTCGATGGGAACACACGACCTCACGCCAAGCTATTCACAATGCTCGTACAGCGATTGTTCGTTACACCCTTGAAGAACCCATAGTCAAACGACCCTGGGCGCCGTTCCCGTTTCGAATGAGCAATGGTAGTATTGCCTTTCCAGAAACCAGTGGGGGCGGTTGGGTCTGGCGCGAAGAATATCTTGCTGGTGAGAAACTGTTTGATAACGTTCGCTTTCAAGAAGCTTGGCTTTACCATTGTGATTGTGACTGCCAACCCTTCAAAGACATTCCGCGGTACTACAGTCTACGGATACAGATTGGCAAAGAAGGGCCTGGCATTGTCATCAAGTTAGGAATGAACTCAAACTATGGCAAGACTGCTCAAACTGTTGGAGGGGAGCCTGGTACATTTCATTCTTGGATGTGGGCTGGCCTCATTACTAGCGGGTGTCGCGCCCAAGTCCTTGAAGCTATGGCAGCTCATAGGAATCTTGACAATCTTCTCATGGTTGCTACTGATGGCATTGCGACGCTTGAAAAGATAACTCTACCGCGACCGCTTGACACGGGAACGAATTGGTTACCTTGTCCTGACCCGGACCCTAAAGACCTCAAAGAATCCCCGGATATCTTCCGCAAAAGTAGTAACCAATGGTTCGTCAATAAACCGTTGGGTGGCTGGGAAGAAAAGGCCGTGCCTAACGGGATGTTTCTTGCCCGTCCCGGTATTTACTTCCCATTGAATCCAACGGATAAAGACATCAAACGAATTCGTGCGCGCGGATTAGGACGTGCTGCCGTTTGGAACAACTGGAAAGCGATTATAGAAGCGTATGAAAGCGGTCAACCTGGTATTCAGATTCAAAACCTTAGTTTATTCCGTGGAATAAAAACGAGCATAACGCGTAGTGGTAAACCTGGCGAGTATACATACAAGCGTTCTGATGATTATGGTCGTTGGATATCACGACCGATAGATATGACTTTCAGTCCGTTACCTAAACGCGAGGCTAAGATAGGGGAAGGGGGACGGCTAACGCTACGCAAGTTAGACGGGTTAGAGTCTGCCCCGTACGATAAAGGAATCTTATCCCCCGAGGCCTTGCTACTCTTACAACAGGCCATCGAAGAAGCTGAACAGCCGGACGGGGGAGACTTGACCGACTACGGCGGTATAGATGAGTAGATTCCTACCTTATCCTACATGTCCTACAAGGTGCGCTACGCGCGCGCGCGTAAGCCTACATCTACCTACACTATCCTACCAAAAAGTATTCCGTAGAATAAAAGGGGTAAGGTTTCGCCCGGGCCTGCCGTATATATGGGCATGGCTCGCAAGTTTCTAGTCACCCATGCTGACCGAATCAAACGGCTAACCGTCCTAGTATCCGTTCAGCCTACACCTAGACACAAGAAAGCCAAGCACCTAGGGTCAGCCTAGGGGAAAGCCGGTACCGAACCGGCGACCTTATTTAGATTCCTTAGGGAAGGTTACGGCACCTAGTACCGTAGGACTAACCGGGCCGAACCGGTCAGACTTCGAAAGGATACATCATGACTCTAAAGCTAGTACCTAGTCCTACAAGGGTTCCCCTTTACGGACACACCAGCCAAGAAACCGCGTATATGATAGACGACTACCCGTACGGCCGAACCCTTAGGTGCCGGCGTAGGGTTTGGATAGAATACAAGGCCGGCCACGGTTTTAGATTCGTAAGCCAAACCGAACACCCGACCACTAAACGTTGGAACAAGCCGCACGCTAGCACGTATGTTGACGTGGCCGCTTGTATGTATCTAGACGAACAAGGCCACGTTGCATGGGCCGCCGTTAGCATGTACAGCGAACCGGCCGAAGCGTTAGAGTTTATCCAAACCTTCGGCCCAAAGTGCGAAGGTGCTAGCCGGCTAGTTATATGGGCCGAGCGTAAAGCCAACCTGGCCGCTAAATTCGCAACCGGCCAAGCACACATAACCATGAACGGGGTAGCCCAGGAAAGGGACGAAACCCAACGGGCAGCCGACCAAAAGGAATCTGAAACCTGGCGAGAAGTTGCGCGAATTATCGGGGAAGGTAAAGCCTAAATATTCCGTAGAATAGTTTGATACTTTGAGGCCCGCTAAGCTTATTAGCTGGCCGAATAAGATTCAAACCGAAAGGATACCACATGGCCGACCGTTTCGCTATATTTGACGCCTATTATATGTTTGCCAGCCTCTATCATGGGGGTCAAGGGTCCAAGGAATACGCAATATTCGGCCGGCTTGACCGGTTAGGATACAAGCCCGGGCTGGGCGCTAGCTCGCAACGACCTGAACGGCTGTCCGAGGATGCCCGCGAAGTATTCGACCGGCTGGTCTATGCGCATGAGGCACCCGCTAGAGCTAAAACCGCCAAAGTCAAGGCTAAAGCCGAACGCTACTTGCGGCTGATTGGCTCATTTATTGAACGTGCGTCCGAATCAAACTCGGGTTACCAGTGGCAGTTCCGGTCAATGTTGCAAGATATGCAACTACACTATAACGGTTATGCTGAACCCGGCTACACCGACCCTGAATGTGGGATAGTGGCCACTGGAAACTGGAATGATATCACTAATTATGTTGACGGCACCCGCTTTACGCTTAGCGATATCCCTAGCCGAATCGGTAACCTATTCGAAAAGCTAGGTATCCCTATTGAATGGTCGGACGAATGGGTCAGCTGTTCGCATTGTGGAAAGCTAGTCCGGACTGAACCCGATTCTATGTCGTGGCACCCGTCCTACACTATGGGGGAAGGTGAGATATGGTGTCATGAATGCGACGAACCGGACGATGATTCGGACGAATCGGACAACGAGTCAGAAGAGTCGGACGACGAGTCGGATGAAACGGAAGGTCAAGAATTAGACGCTTAGCCCATTGTTACCCCTAGTTTGCTGCCCCGTACCCTTTCCCTAGGGTCGGGGCTAGGGGTGTTAGGAAAGGACTCCTAACACCATGAAAAGTCTAATGATTCTAGTCGTACTAACCAGCCTGTCAGCCTGCGGATACGTCCAGCCGGGCATTGATACGGACACATCAACCGATTCCGGTACCACTGAACCTACACCGGACGCAAGCGTACCAACGACCGTTACCATTGGCCGGGCCACTTGCACCCCTAGCACGCGGGATAACATCGGAGTATCGGCTGCACCCGGTACCGCCTGGCAACTGTACATTGATACCACTGGCCAAGCGTTTGATTGCACTGGCCCCACACCCCCATGCTGGTGTTTGGGCGGCGGAACCTTCCCCCTTGACACCTACGATTGCCCTACGTTACCACAATGATTATCACTAAACGCTACGCTAACCAGCTAATCCGGGCAGGCAAGGCCCGTATAAAGCCCGGCGGGTATGATGCCCTAGTGTTCAATGATGGTAAGGTCTATACGTCAATCGAACGGCTGGACATACAGCGGACCGACCTCTATCAAAGCAAAGTCAAGCTAATCCGCAAACGATAATGGGGGACACCATGATAGCAAAGTTCGTGCCAATGTTCTTCAATTCGTTGACAATTGAGCAAATGCAACACATTGAATACCGAGCAATACATACCAACGACTACACTATGCGAACCAACCTACGTAAGGCCTCGCATGGGGACGCTACCGCACAACATGAGGTAATGGAGACTGTAAGTAAAGACCCTACGTGGATAGCCCCTAAGAAAAGTGAATAATCATGTACTTTTATTCAAACCCTAATCGAGCATCCGAACCGCACGCACTACCTAACGCGGAAGTATTCTTCATTAACGACCGGGCAGCCAAACTAGCCCGTGACCGGGTCGAGTTTGCTGACACTGAACTCACAGAACCGGGTTGGTATTATTGGTTCTGTTTTCCCGGCTGTCTACCCGACGGAAGTGCAAACGGTCCTTACGAGTCAGAACGGGAGGCCATTGACGCTTGTCAAAACGACGATTCAGATTCCGTAGAATAAACCCCGCTTAGCTTAGTCTAACGTAGTTGACACCATGAGTCACGTATGGGATACTACCCTATCACGTGGCAGATAAGGATACCGCCACAATGAGCAACGGCACAACGAAAGGTAAAGTTACACCTATGTCAAACCCCAATGCAGCAACTGTACACAATGCACTACCCGTCGAATTAGGCAAGATATATGCCGACTACGCTTGGAACAGCCGGTCGGAACGCAACGTGCAAGACATGGCCGACACTGAATCGGCCGGCTTTGACGGTTTCGAAGCCAATATTGGCGTTAGCGGCCAGATAACCGCGATTATTCTACGGAATACTAACGGCAAGTCGCTATCCGGTAAGAAGGTTAGCGAACCGTTTGAGGTCGTTGTCGGTTTCCGCCGGTTTCGCGCAATCTCTAACCTGAACACCAAGAAAGTCAAGGTGCCGAATCTTCCGCCCGGCACAATCCTTGCCGAGGTTAGGGACGTCAAGACAGAGGTCGAGGCACGCATCCTGAACGGCCAGGAAAACACGTTACGCAAGAATCTAAAGTCCCCCGACCTTGTGTTTCTGGCCCGTTCACTGGCCACACAAGGTGGCATGAACCAAGTCGCCATTGCCGAGGCCCTTGGCATTACGCAAGGGTGGGTTAGCCGGCTGCTCAAGGTCGCCAGCCTGCCGTTACCAGTCCTAGAGCATTGGCGCGACAACAAGCCGATTGCAGCCGTCCAGACCAAAGACGGCATGTTTGAACTCAAGGCCGACCAGGCAAAGACGGGTACCGAATTGACGGAACCTGAGATGAGAGCCCTAGCCGAGCTAAAGGGTCCGCCGGAAGAATTGATTGCTCGTTACATCCGTTTGGTCAAGCCGGCACCCGCACAAGGCGAAAGCGACGCGGCAGCCACCGAAAAGGACAAGGTCCTAGAACACGTCAAAGAAGTGGCCGGCCTCATGGGTGGCATGGTTCGGTGCGGCGAATTGGCCAATGGTTCGCTCGATTGGAATCGGGTCATTGGGCCAAAGAAGAAGGGTTACCCCATTGATTGCGGCAAGGACGACTCACAAGCCCGGCTCATGGAGCTAGGCGACGCTGCGCAGGATGCGTTCGACAAGGAAGTTACCAAGGGGGCAAAGGGTGCCGTTAGCAAAAGTGAGCACCCTTCAGCAAACTAAACCCTACTCAGTTGCACGTCCGCTAGTCAGTCGTGGCTAGCGGATTGTCCACTTGCCCCTACGACCGTTACACACTCAGGATAAAACCATGGCAGCAACCGAACTAGAAAAGACCTTGAAGCGAATGAAGGTCAATGTCAAAGCAACCGAATTAGTCGCTACGCCGGCTTGCGGTTTCTCACCCAATTCTCGCCCTTGGCGCGTCACACTCAGCCGCGAAGTGGAGGACAAGACCGTCAAGCTCACTGTTACCTTGCTATCCGGGAAGGAACCCGACCCTGGCACGGTCGTCAAGTGTCTAGCGGCAGACGTTGAAACCTGTGAGCTGACTCTATGGGACTTTGCTCAAGAGTACAACCAAGGGGAAACTGATGAGGCAACCGAACGCATGTACAAGTCGTGCAAACGTGTCGGTTCGCGCGTCAAGCGATTCTTTGGTACCTCGTGGTCCAACGTCAGCAACAAGGCGGCTTGACCTTCGCTAGGGGGCGTATTCCACGGAATATGCCCCCAATGGGACGGTCAAGATATGCAGCATACTAGTGTGCCGGCGGTGACCTTGCCCGTCCCGTTTACCTAAAGGATACCAGATACCATGAGCATTACAGCTGGCGAACATGAGAAGACAGAACCGTCAATCAAACTAGCATTCGACCCTAAGGTCTACGGGTTGCTAGTGGAAGAAGAACAAGCCCGGGGCGAACTACTTCCATTCATCAACCGACTAATAGATTGCAAGATACCATCCGAAACGTTCGTTGCAACCGTTGAACAAGTACTCATTGCGGTCAAGGACTACATGAAGGGTGTCAAGGATATGGGCGACCTTATCAAACAAGGTTAGTCAGTGGCAGACTTTTTGAAGATAGCCCACAAGCGCCTCAGTTCACTCGAAGGATTGACGAAAACTAGGGAAGAATTAGAGGCAGCGGTCATTGAGTTCTACAAGGACGGAGGTTTAGACCAGGCTACCATTGCCGAGCTATACGGAATCACACAAGGTTATGTGTCGAGAATCCTAAAAAAGCACGGGATACCAATGAACGATAGGAAAACCTACGTTCCGTACAAGGAATGATACGATACCATGCAACCTAGGGACATACGCGGTTTATACCTCGCTACGGACCTGGCACCCGACGGCAAACCCGTCATTGTAATGCCCATAGGTTACATTCCAGCCCGCGTTAGGTGGGCGGAACATTACTACTCGAAGGGATACAGTTACCATGAACCGAAACGACCACATAAAGCGTCACCAGGAGTTACACACGTGTTTAGACGAACTGGCGGCTGACTACCTTGTTCACAACCGAGGTACGACGTTAGGCGGAACGTCAATACTCGACCTCATGCAATGGTCTAATAGCCAAACCATTGAGCCAACGAACAACGAGGGGAATCACGCATGAGCACGTACTACGTAGCGGGACTATTGTTCGCAGACGTACGTTCCAAAGTCATGCTTATCCGTAAGAGTCACCCGGACTGGATGAAAGGGAAGCTCAACGGAATCGGCGGACACATTGAAGACAGTGATAAGTCTCCAGACGACGCAATGCGTCGAGAGTTCAACGAAGAGACTGGGCTAAATGTAGTCAATTGGCAAAAGTTCGCCGTTCTAGTAGGGGACGAAGAAACAGACAAGCCGTGGTGGGTACATTGGTACACCGCGGCTGTTTTACATTCAGCTGACTACATGCCGGTTACACCTTTCAACGGGGTAGTGATACCGCCCGAATTAGACGAGCCTGTCAACTGGTATGATGTTGAAAGCCTCATGCGCGGCCTTCATGGTAGCATGATGTACAATATCCGCTGGTTGATACATATGGCAATAGAACACGTTGAAGGCTGTAATCGGGTCAACCGTTACCACATAACCGAAAAGTATTCCACGGAATACGCAGATAATGAAACATAGAATCAACCAATTCCGCGAGAAAGCTACGTGGAGATGCAAGGATACCATGAAACCCGCTCAACTATGGGAAGCTAAAGTCGGTCCAGACGTCAAAGGCTTTATCAAACAATGGGTGGTCAAACGAGGAGAACGGAGCAACTTCGTTGCACAACTCCCGTATATCATCGTCAATCCCGAGCAAGAACTCAAAGTCAGCACGCCAATCATTGTTGAATGCTTTAGTGCGGTCGTTGAACTTGAAAACGGGCAAGACTATCTCATCAACTTCAACTTAGTTACCCAATATTCCACGGAATAATGTCACACATAACTGCGCACGAGAAAGCTTTAGCGCTCATTGAAAGTGTGAGCAATGCACTTGCGGCAGGTACTAGACACTTTGACATTCATGGGAAACAACTCATTACAGTCAGAGAAGTCATTGAAGCG
>VFSW01002101.1_pt1 | contig 30217 bp, 32 predicted proteins | sample 5358111 | NCBI WGS metagenome assembly VFSW01 (sample SAMN11554181, study PRJNA540505) | mine drainage metagenome | isolation source: sediment from site ElyBrook_90M | place: USA: Ely Copper Mine, Vershire, VT | collected 2017 | reverse complement strand
CCGGGCGCCCCCCCGCGCGGGGCGGGGGCGCGCCGCCCCCGCGCGCCCCCCCCCCAACCCCCCCCCCCGGCGCCCCCCCGCCCCCCCACTCCCTGCGCGCCGCCGCGGCCGCCGCGATCGGCCGCGACCCGTACGGGCGCAAGATCCTGGCGCGCCTCGACGGACCCGGCGGCAAGCCCGCCTTGCCGCCGGTCGTGGTCGAGGACCTCGGCGGCGACGCGGCGATGTACGACTACCGCCGGCGCGCCCTCGTCGTCGACCGGCAGACGCTGATGTCGTCGATCGCCGACGGGGTCCCGGCCAAGGACCGCGGCGCGCTCGAAAAATCCCTCGCCTCGCAGGACGCGCTGACCGCCTATCTCAACGCGCACCCGGGCGCGATCGCCTCCTTCGCCGCGAGCAGCGACGTCCTGCTCGTCCACGAGCTGACCCACGCCTGGCAGGACCGCCGCGACCCGGTCATGCAGGAGATGGCGCGCGGCACGCTGCCCGCCGCCGTCGTCATCGACTACGAAGCCGAGGCGTGGGCGACGAAGAACCTGTACCTCCTCTCCAAGCTGAAGAACTCTCCCGCCGCGGTCGCCGACGACGACCAGCTCGACGACGCCCGGCGGATGCTCGCCGACCCGGCGACCTGGCTGCAGGATCTGCGCGCGACCTACGACGCCGCCGCCTCCAACGCCATGCCGCTGGAAACGGTCGACGCCCTGCAGCGGCGCCGGCTGGAGCTGGAGCGCGCGCGCCCCGTGACGACGAACGCGGAGCAGACCGCGAAGGCGCTCGATCTGGCGGCTCTCTCGCGCGCGCAGGCGGAGCTGGCCTCGACTGAAACGAGCGAGCGAGCGCGCGTGGCCGCGCTGCTGAACGCGGCGGCCAAGGCGGAGGCCGGCGCTCCCTCCCTGCTCGCCGAGTACTACCTGAACGCGGCGCGGACCGCGGCGAACGGCGTCGACTACGCCGTGGCCCTCTCGAAGGCGGACGATTACGCCCGGCAGTCGGGCAGCGCCGAGCTGCTCGCGCGCGTCCGCGCTCTGAAAGGGAAGAGCCGATGAGGCGCCCCCTCCTCCTGCTCGCCGCCGTTCTCGCCGCCGCCTGCCGCAAATCGGCGCCGCCCGCCGCGGACCTCGCTCCGCCGAGCGCCGTCGGCGCGGGCGGGACCCGCGGCGCCGACGCCGCGCCGCCCGGGGCAGTCACCAGCCGCGGGGCCGGCGACTGGCGGGCGCTCGAGGACAAGGACATGGGGCCGCGCGTGATGTTTTTCGGCCCCGGCGACGCCAAATACCCCCGCTCGGTCCAGATCTCGGTCCTGCGCTATCCCGACGGCGGGCGCATCAAGACGCCGCAGGATTTCTGGGAGTCCCTCCGCATCTCGGGCCGCGGCCCCAGCCCGCTCGAGACGCGCGCGCTCGACGGCCGCACCGTCTACGCGTTCCACTACGGCGTCGACCAGCGGCCGCTGCACGGCGTCAAGCTCCTCTACGCCAAGCGCGAGGACGCGGTGCTGATCCCGGTCCCGGGCGGCTTCTTCGCGGTGACGCACGCCGCGCCCGCCGAGACCTACCGGCGGACGCTGCCGGTCTTCGACGCCGTCGTCGCCAGCTTCCGGCCCAAGGGCTGACCGCTCCGGGCGCGGACCCGCCTCCCTTTATCCTAAAATGCGCGCCATGACCCGCGCGCTTCCCGCCTTCCTCCTCGGCTCTCTCGCCGCCGCCGCCGCCGCCCAGCCGCCGATCGGAACGGGCGGCCCGGCGATGCCTCCTCCGGCGGTCTCCACGGCGGCGTACGCCGGGCCCGCGTTCCGGCCCGTCGGCGACGACGCCCTGCCGCGCTTCGAGGAATCGTTCAAGGGCCGCGCGGGGCTGATCAAGGCGGCGAAGAAGGCGATCAAGTACCTCCAGGGCCTGCCTCCCGAACGGACGCTGCATGTGGCCGACCGGAGCTACGCCCCGGCGGCGCTGATCGATTCCGCCAGGGAGATGATCGAGATCGCCGCGACGGCGAAAACGGCCGACGAGCTCGACGCGCGCGTGCGCGCGGCTTTCGACGTGTTCCAATCCGCCGGCTCCGACGGGCAGGGGCGCGTGATCTTCTCCTCGTACTACCAGCCGACGCTGAAAGCCAGCCTCAAGAAATCTCCCGCCTACCCCTACCCGCTGTACCGGCGGCCGCCGGACATGGTCGAGGTGGACCTGGCCTCCTTCGACAAGAAATACGCGGGCGTCGAGCCGATGCTCGGGCGCGTGGGCAAGGACAAGCGCGTGACGCCGTACCCCGCGCGCGAAGAGATCGACCGCCGCAAGACGCTCGCGGGCAGGGGCCTGGAGGTCGCCTGGCTCAAGGACGCGCTCGAGGTCATGGACCTGCACGTGCAGGGCGCGGGCATCCTCAAGTTCGCGAGCGGCAAGGAGGTCCTCGTCAAATACGCGGGCACCAACGGCCGGCCGTACAACTCCGTGGGGCTGACGCTGATCCGCACCGGCGTGTTCTCGCGCGACGAGATCACGCACGCGAAGCTCGCCGACTACCTGCGCGCCAATCCGGACGCGGCCTCGTGGATCCTCGCGCAGAACCCGCGCTACACGTTCTTCGACGTGAGCCCTCTCCCCGAGGACGGCGAGCCCTTCGGCGCGGCCGAGCAGTCGCTCGTCCCCGCGCGCGCGATCGCGATCGACCCCGCGGTCGTGCCGCTCGGCGCGCTGACCTTCTTCACGACGACCTCGCCGCAGGCCGACAAGGCCGGCCGCCTGCTCGGCCAGTTCCCCACCGCGCGCTTCGCGCTGGCGCTCGACACCGGCGGCGCGATCAAGGGACCCGGCCGCGTGGACATCTACGCCGGCCACGGCGCGCAGGCCGAGGCCACGGCGCGCGGCCAGTGGGCCGAGGGCAAGCTCTACCTCCTCGTCAAGAAGCTGCCCCCGCGCGACCGGTGATCGCCGGGAAATCACTGCAAGGCTGGCTTGACCGCGCCGACGAGCTCGGCGCCGAGGGGCGCTTCTTCGACGCGCATGAGGAATTGGAGCTCGCCTGGAAAGCCGCCGACGGCGAGACGAAAATTCTTCTTCAAGGCTTGATCCAGATCGCCGCCGGGCTTCACCGCTGGACGCTTCATCCTCAAAAGACGGACGGCGCGTTCTATCTCCTCGACCGCGGCCTCGCGAAATTGAAGCGATCCCGCGTCTTGGTGCGTCCGGACGCGCTCGCCGCGCTCGAAACGGCGCTGAAAAAAATACGAGACTCGGGCGCCGCTCCTCAGGCGCTGCGCTTCGGTCTGCGCGTCGAGCTTACTCCGGAGTAAGCGGCTTCCGGCGGACTCCGGAGAAGAAGGACCACATCAGGCCCGTCGCGTCGGGGCCGCGCGGATCCGTCGCGGAGGCGCCGGGCGCGCCGCCGCTCCAGGCGTGGCCGAGCCCGTCGACGAGGATCTCGCTCACGCGCCCGCCGTCAAGATCGATCCGGTGGTAGCCGTCAATCTCGCCGGCCGGCGGAACCTCCGTCTCGGCGCGCTCGGCGCCCTTCCCCGCGAAATCCGCCGCGAGGCGCTCGGCGTTCAAGGGATTGACCGCCGTGTCCGCCAAGCCCTGAAGAATGAGCGCGCTTCCTTTAAATGACGACGGATCGCAGACGCCCAGCCGCGCGCGATCGCCCGGTCCGTCCTTCATCACGTCCTGAGCGGCGGTCGCGTCGGCCGCGACGGCGTAGGCGATGCCCGAGTGGACCGCGCCGGCCGCGAATTCTCCGGGATAGCAGCTGAGCAAGGTCGCCGCGGTCGCGCCGCCGGCGGAAATGCCCGCGACGTACACGCGGGACGCGTCGATGGGATAATAAGCCTTCGCCGCCCCAATGGCTCCCATGATCGCCGCGGGCTCGCCCAAGCCCGGAGCCTCGTTGAGCGGCAGGAACCAGTTCCAGCAGTTGTACGGGTTGAGGCCCCACTGCTGGTTCGGGTACAGGACGAAGAAGCCTTCCTTCTCGGCGAGCTCGTTCCAGCGCGTGCCCGCCGCGATCGCGTCGGCGTCCTGCTCGCAGCCGTGAAGCACGACGACGAGCGGGGCGGGGCCGTCGGCATGCGACGGCACGAAGATCTTGTCGGGCGGGACCGCGACTCCGGCCGCCAAGAAGGTCTGGAAGCCGCTCTCGAAGGAGGCGCCGACGGGCGGCGCGCCGGACGCTGCGATCAGCGAGGCGAGCGCGGCGGCCGCGGCGGTGTGCGCCATGGCGGTATTGTACGGCAAAATCCGCCCGCCAGAGCGTCCTAAAGCTTGCGGATCAGCGAGATGACTTTCCCGGCGATGCGGCCTTCGCCGATGTCGAAGGGCTCGTAGCGCGCGTTGTCGGGGACCAGGAGCAGGCCCGAGGGCTTGACCTTCAGCCGCTTCACCGTGGCCTCGCCGTCGTCGTAGCGCACGACCACGACGTCGTTGGAGGACGCGGTCTCCTGCCAGCGCACGACCACCGTGTCGCCGTCCCACAGCGTGGACTCCATGGAGTCGCCCTTGACCTTCAGCGCGAACAGGCCGGAGGCGTCGCCGCGGTCCATCACGGTGGGCACATGGCCCATGGGCTCGGCGTAAGCGCCGGACGAGGGGCCCGCGGGAACCTTGCCGAGGATCGGGATGAGCGCGACGCGCTCCTCGTTGAAGATCTGCGCCGCGCGCGAGCGGCCCTTGGCTTCCTCAAGGAGGCCTTTCTCGCGAAGGTTGTCGAGGTGGTACTGGACCGTGTCCGGCGACGTCACGCCGGCCAGCTTGCACAGCTCGCGCACGGTGGGCGGATAGCCGTGATCCGCCGCGAAGTTCCGCACCAGGTCCAGGATCTGCTGCTGTCTCGGGGTCAGTCCGTCTTTGGTCATGCGTTTTCCTCCGGCTCGCCGCTCGGCTCGGCGCGGAGATAAGCATAGTCGAACTTGTGTTCGATGTCAAGGCCCGCCGAAACTATCATAAACTCCCCGCATGAGGCTTTTCGCGGCCGGAGTGCTGTTCGCCCTCGCCGCCGGCGCCGCCGCCGACGATCGCGGGCTCGGCCGTCTCTACGACGGCTCGCCGTCGTCCGAGCGCCCGAGCTTCGACGCCGCCCGACCGGAGACGCCGCCGTCCGCGGCCGCGGAGAAGAGGGTCCCCACCGCCGTCCCGCCGGACCTCGCCGCGGCCCTGCCGCGCGTCGGCATCGCGGCCCAGCTGGCGCGGCTCGGCTCCGCGCCCGCCGGGAGCTTCACGTTCGGCGTGATCGGCGACGCCGAGCCCGGCCGATTCCCGTGGGAGCGGATGTTCTCGCCGGGCCCGCGCGTCTTTTCCGACCAGATGGCCGCCCTCCAGGCCGCCGCCCCCGACTTCATCCTCCAGCTCGGCGACTTCGTGAGCGAGGGCAACGCCGCGAACTACCGCGCCCACGTCGAATGGCTCGACGCCAACGCCCATGTCCCGATTCTCCGCTCGATCGGAAACCACGACCGCTCGCGCCCCAACGGCGACGCCGACAAGAACCTCTACGACGCCGTGTTCGGCCCGCGCGACTACTTCTTCGACCGCGGCGGCTGGCGCTTCATCGCTCTCGACAGCTCCGACCGCGCGGTCACGTCCGCCCAGCTCGCCTGGCTGAAGGAAGCCCTGAAGTTCTCCGGCCGCAAGGTGATCTTCACGCACGTCCCGCCGAAGTACCTGAAATCCCTCAAGCCGCTGGCCGAGGTCGGCGCGCTGGAGACGGACTCGGCGGAGTTCGACGCGATGCAGGCCGACGACCGGAAAAGCGGCGGCATCCACGATTTCTTCACGAACTATTTCGACGACGGAAGCGCCGAGTTCGAGGAGCTCGTCTCGAAAGGGAACGTGGCCGCCGTTTACATGGGCCACATCCACGCCTTCTGGGCCGCCGACTACCGCGGCGTGCGCTACGTGATCTCCGGCGGCGGCGGCTCGCCGCTGTACCCGCTCCCGCCCGGCTACCCAAAGAAGAAGTTCGCGCACTACCTGACCGTCGCGGCCGGGCCGGCGGGCCTCGTCGAGACCGTTCACCCGCTTCACGGCTCGCCGTTCGTCCTCCCGCCCGTCAAGCCTTAACGAAATGGCCGCGGCGATCGACGCGTGGAGTTCGGACTGGGCCGAACTGCGCGCCCGAAACCGCCGCAGCTGGAGTCTTTTCTTTGGGATCATCGCGCTGCTCATCGCCGCCCACGCCCTCGGCCTGTCCGGGTTCGCCGCGATGATGCTGATCGGTCCGTGCCTCGTCTGGATCGTGATCGCGAATTGGCGCAGGGCCGACTTCCTTTGTCCGCGCTGCGGACGAAAATTCTTTCGAAAGCGCCTGCTCGCCTTCATCAACCGCACGGAATCTTCGCGCCGCGACTGCATCCACTGCGGCCTGGGAATGTTCACCCCGTCCTACAAAGCTTAGAACTCGCGCCGGCGCGAGCGGCGATGCGGAATGACGGATCGGAACCTGCTCCGGAACAGGTTCTCCGCAAAAAACGCCCCCGGCAGGTTCGCCGCCGGGGGCGCTATTTTTAACGAACGGATGCGGTCAGCCGAGCTTCGCGCCGCACTCCGCGCAGAACTTCGCGCCCGACGCCAGCGGCTTGCCGCATTGGGCGCAGAACTTCGCGCCCGCGGCTCCGGCCGCGCCGGCGGCCGACGCGTTGGGATTCATCTGGCCCATCGCGCCCGCCATCAGCTGGCCCATGCCCATGCCCGCGCCCAGGCCCATCCCGGCGCCCATGCCGAGGCCCGCGCCCCCGCCCTCGTTGCCGGCGGCCTTCTCCATGACGTCGAGCGTGCGCTTCTGCTGGTACTTGTCGCCCAGGATGTCCACCTCGGCGCGGTCGGACAGAGCCTTCTTGAGGCGGATGACGGTCTCGTCGTCGTCGGGCACGTCGACCGAGTTCAGGTAGAAGTTGACCAGCTTCACGCCGAACTTGGCGAACTCGCCGGTGAGCTTGTCGCCGATCGCCGTCGACATGTCCTCCAGGTACGCGGAGACCTCGAGAAGGTTGATCTTCTTCTTCACGATCGTCTCGGCGATGTAGTCCTTGGCCTTCGTCAGGAGGACGCCGCGGAAGTAGTTGGACAGCTGGTCGGTCGTGAACTGCGGGCTCGTGGCCGACAGCTGGGTCACGAACGCCTTGGAGTCCGCCACCTGGATGCCGAACTGGCCGAAGGCGCGCACGGGCAGGAAGACGTTGAACTTCGGGTCGAGGACGGGAATGGGGTTGTTGGTCCCCCACTTCACGTCCAGGTTCACGCCCTTGTTGACGTAGTACACCTCGGCCGCGAACGGCGTCTCGCCGCCGAAGGGCGCTGAGATCAGCTTGCGCAGCAGCGGGATGTTCGCCGTGCGCAGGGTATGCGTCCCGGGGCCGAGAACGTCGAGGGCCGCGCCTCCCTGAAAGAAGATCGCCTCCTGGGCCTGGTTGACGATCACCTGCGTGCCCCAGCTCAGGTTGTCCGGAGGATAGCGCCAGACAAGCACGTCGGCGGGTCCGTCGTATTTGACTCGGTCGATGATGGCCATGGTTTTGGTTCTCCAGCGCTTACTATAGACCCCGTTCCGGAACTTGTCAACCCATGAAGCCCGAGCGGCTCAGGGCTCGGATCGGCGCTCGGCCAGGGCGGCGGAGGCCCGCGCGTGCAGGGCCGCGCGCTCCTCCTTGATCAGCGCGTTGATGTCCTTCTCGCTCAGCCCCAGGCGGCCGCCGAAGGCGGCCATCAGCGCGCGCTCGCCGTCCGGAATGCGCCCGTCGGACAGGCCCATGCGGATCAGGCCGCGCAGCATCACCTCGGCCTCGGCCGAGTCCTTCGGCGCAGGCACGGGCAGGCGCCGGGCGAGCGCCGCCTGGAGCATCTCCTCGGCGCGCGACGCCTCCACCCCGCGCTGGTCCGCATAGGCGAGGAGGAACGCGCGCTCGCGGTCGTCCACCATCCCGTGCGCGCCCAAGCCGGCGGCCAGCACGGCGACCGCCTCGGCCGGAGGCAGCTCGTCTCCCCAATTGAGGCCGACCTGGGCGACCGGGGCCGACGCCTCCACGGCCGGGCGCCGCCACTGTCCGAACGGGACGATCTCGCACAGCACCCAGGAGACGCTCCCGTCGTTGAACGCGTGGCCGCAGTAGGCGCACTTCGCCGCGTCCGCCTCCTCGGGCGGCGCGCCGCACGACGGGCAGCGCGTCGTGCGCAGGCCCGCCTTCAGATCGCTCGTCGCACCGGCCTTGCGGCGGAAGATCAGGTAGTGCGTGAGGCGGTCGCGGCCCTGGAAGACGGGGCCCGAGGGCTGAGCGAGCATCCGGTCGGCCTCCCAGCGCACCTGGACATGGACGCGGTCGAAGTCGACTCCGCCCTCGAAGGCGACCGTCTCGACCAAGCCCACGGCCGCGTCGCGCTCGAACGCCCCGTCGGCGAATCCGTCGAGGCCCGCCAGAAACTCGTCGCACGCGATCCCGCGCAGGGGAGCGAGGTCGCGACGCCGGCGCGCGTCGAGCCAGCGCCAGAACGCGACCGCCGCGCGGTCCTCCAGCGCCTCGAGGCTCAGCTCCGGATCCGTGTCGCGCAGGTCCTCCCAGCCGGTCACCTCGCGGTCGGGGCTCGGGAAAGACCACTCGCTGACCTGCGTGATCGCGGTCAGCACCCAATCGTGCTCGCCGGAGTTGACCCACGCCTTGCACGCCGCGCACTGCGCCGCGTCGGCGATCGGCAGCGGCGCGCCGCAGCTCGGGCAGTGGCCCTCGAGGAGGCCCGGCCGCGCCAGCGTCTTCGCGCCGGGCCGGCGCAGGAACGTCCAGACTTCCGTGAACGTGCTGGGGCCGCCGGAGAGGACCTTGTCGGTCCCAAGCTCCACCGTCTGGTCCGTCGCCGAGGCCTTGAGGCTCACGTACACCGCGTCGTAGTGCGGGCCCGCCAGGTAGCCGAGCGCCTCGGTCTCCTGGACCGTCACGCCGCTCATGAGGTTGCGGATTCCGCGCGAACGGTACTCGTCGATCTGGCGGCTGAAGCGCTCGTAGACGCCGTCCGAGATGAAGGCCCGGGCCTTGGCCATGTCCTGGCGGCTCCAGGCGTCCTGGATCTGGACGAACGCCGCCGCGGCCCGCTGAAGGAACGAGGCCTCGTCGAATTTCGGATCGCGGCCCCGGATCACGGACAGGGCTTCGCGGCGCCGCGTGTCCAGCTCGACCTCGACGCCCGAGGCGATCGTCGAGTCGATCGACTCCTCGCGGCGCTCGATCCGGCCGTTGTTCATCGAGTTGAAGAACCAAAGAAGGAGCAGCGTCAGAGGAATCCCGATGAACGGATGCTCGAAGACGAACTGGACGTAAAGGTAAAAAAGGAATCCGCCGCCGGAGCCGCCGCCCGAGCCGCCGTACGAGCCGCCGCCGTACGAGCCGCCGCCGTGGTAGCCGCCGCCGCCGCCCGCGCGCGCGAACGCGTCCGCGACCAGAAGCAGGGGCAGAAGCCGGAGGGCCAGGCGGCCGATCATGGCCGGAGTTTAGCCCCGGAAGCGCGCGGCGTCAACGGCCAGCCAGACGCGCCCCGAACGCACGGCGAGGACGACGCGGCCCTCGGCGCGGTTGCCGAGGCCGCGGCTGCCCCGCGCCAGAATCTCGCCGCGCAGGGGATAGCGCGCTCCCGTCAGCGTGACGCGCGCGCGCGGCGCGGCCAGCAGGGAGAAGCGCTCTCCTCGCTTCAAGTCGAGGACGCGGCGGCCGGGGCCGAGCAGCCGCGCCGCGCCGCCGCCGATCACGACGACCTCGAGCTTTCCTCCGCGCGCCTCCAGCGCCGCCAAGTTCACGAGCTCGTGGTCCAGCCCGCCGCCGAGCGCCCCCGCGATCCAGACCCGCGCCGCGCCCGCCGATTCGGCGAAGTCCAGCGTCTTGTCCAGGTCCGAACGGTCCGCGTCGAAGTCGCAGACATAGGCCGTCTTCCGCCACGCCTTCGGCAGCGGCCGCGGCAGGGAATCCATGTCGCCGACGACGCAGTCCGGGATCAGGCCGAGGGTCTTGGCGTGCCGCGCGCCGCCGTCGGCGCAGATCACCGCGTCGGCGCGGCGCGCCAGCGTCCGGACCGCCGCGGGCTCGCGCAGTTCGCCGTTGAGCAGCAGCAGGAACGAGCGCGCGCGCTTCACGGCGCGTCCCCGCTCCCCTCGGGCTCGATCTGCAGCGTCACGTGCGTGAGCGCGAAGCGCTCGGCGAGGAGTTCGCGGCCGCTCTTGAGAACGGCGCCGGCGTCCCGTCCGCCGGCCACCACGAGATGCCCGCTCATCGCCTCCTGGCCCTGCGTCACCGACCACAGGTGCAGGTCGTGGACCTCCTTCACGCCGTCGAGCCCGGCGAGCGCGGCGCGGATCTCCTCGATGTCCAGGTGCGCCGGGGCGCCCTCGAGCAGGATGTGCACCGAGTCGCGCAGGAGCCAGAACGCCGTGAAGACGATGCCGGCGCAGATCAGCGCGCTGACGAGCGGGTCGGCCTCGTACCAGCGCGTCTTCAGGATCACAAACCCGGCGATCAGCGCTCCGACCGAGCCCGTCGCGTCCGAGAGCACGTGCATCAGGGCTCCGCGCAGGTTGATGTTGCCGCGGCTTCCCCGCCACAGCAGGGCGGCGGAGCCGAGATTGCACGTCAAGCCCAGCGCGGCCACGCCCATCATCGGAAGCGCCGCGACCGGCGTCGCGAACTGCCAGCGCGACCACGCCTCGCGCAGGATGAAGCCGGTCGCGACCATCAGCGCGACGGCATTGCCGAGCGCGGCCAGCACCTCGACGCGGCGATAGCCGTAGGTCCGGCGCGGGTCGGCGGGCAGGCGCGCCAGCGTGGCGGCGAACAAGCTCAGCCCCAAACCCAGCAGGTCGACGGCGATGTGGGTCGCGTCGGCGATCAGCGCGAGGCTCCCCGACCACCAGCCGCCGGCCAGCTCCGCGCAGAAGATGACCGCGGTCAGGGCGATGGCGCCCGTGAGCGGGCGCACGCCCGCGTCCTCGTGATGATGCCCGCGGCGGTCTTCGCTCATCCGACGACGGGCTTGGCCTTCTGCCGCGCGATCTCGTAGAGCAGGGCGGTCGCCGCGCAGGAGGCGTTGAGGCTGCCCACGCCGTGCTCGACCTGCGGGATGCGCAGGAGCTCGTCGCACGACGCGCGCACGAGCGGGCGCAGGCCGTAGCCCTCGTTGCCGATGACCAGCACGCAGGGCGTGTTGAGCCGCGCGTCCCAGACGTCCTTGCCGGCGGCGTCGGCGCCGTACACCCAGAAGCCCCGGTCCTTGCACAGCGCCAGAGTCTGGGCGAGGTTCACGACGCGGTGGATCGGGATCTTCAGCGCCGCGCCGGCCGAGGACTGGATCGCGGCCGAGGTCACCGGCGACGAGCGCCGCTCCGGAGTCACCAGGCAGCGGGCGCCCAGCTGGAGCGCCGAGCGCGCGATCGCGCCGAGGTTGTGCGGGTCCTGGATCTGGTCCAGCGCCACGACCACGAGGCCCTTCTTGCGCTCGTCGTCGAGCCCGTTGATCCACTCGGAGAACGTCGCCGAAGGGTCGTAGGTCGTGCGCAGGGCCACGCCCTGGTGCTTGCCGCCCTTGGCCGCGCGGTCGAGCTCCGGCCGCGCCATGAACTGGACCGTGATCCCGAGATCCTTGGCCCGGCGCACCAGATCGCCGATCACGTCGCCCTTCAGCTCGTGCTCGATCCACAGCTCGCGGCAGTCGTACGGCGAATTCATCAGCGCGCGGCCGACGGCCTCGACGCCGAGGACCCAGCGCGTCTCCGCGTTGGCCGGCCGTTCGGGGGCGTTGGGATCGGCAACGGGCTCGGGACGGGGGCCGCGGCGGCCTCCCGGATCGGAGCGCTTGCCGAAGCGGGGCTTGCCTCGTCCGCCGTCGCGGCGTCCGCCGGAGCCGGAGTTCTTCCCAAATTTAGGCTTCATTTGCGCCTCACTTTCTGCCCGTCCTTGGTGTCTTCGACGAGCCAGCCCAGCGCCTCGATCGCGACACGCAAACGGTCCGACTCGGCGAAATTCTTGGCGGCGCGCGCCTTCGCGCGCAGTTCGGCGAGCGCCGCGGCCTCCGGCGGGATCGCGACGGACTCCTCGGCCTTGAAGAGATCGAGCGCGAGCACCGACTCCGCCTTCTCGAGGAACACCCGCTTCGCGCCGGCGGGAAGATCCGACTTCAGCGCGTCCCAGACGACGGCCAGCGCGGCGGGCATGTTGAGGTCGTCGCCCAGCGCGGCCTTGAAGGCCTCCAGCGGCTCGGCCGCGCCGGCGGCGGGCGCCGCCCCGGCGACCGCGCGCGCGGCCTCGACGAGGCGCCGGCGCGAGGTCTTCGACGCGTCGAGCGACTCCCAGGTGAAGTCGAGCTGCTTGCGGTAGTGAGCCGTGAAGCAGTGGTAGCGGTAGTCGAGCGGCGAGCAGCCTTTGGCCGGCAGGTCGGCCAGCGTGATGAAGCCCCCCGCCGATTTGGCCATCTTGGCGTTGTTCATCAGCAGGAACTCGCCGTGCATCCAGACCTTCGCGAACGGCTTGCCGGTCGCGCCCTCGGATTGGGCGATCTCGTTGGTGTGATGGACGGGGATGTGGTCCACGCCGCCGCAGTGGATGTCGAAGGTCTCGCCCAGGAACTTCATCGCCATCGCCGAGCACTCGATGTGCCAGCCCGGGAAGCCCTTGCCCCACGGCGAGTCCCACTCCATCTGGCGCTTGGTTCCGGCCGCGGTGAATTTCCACAGCGCGAAATCGGTCAGGTGCTTCTTCTCGGGATTGGCCTCGACGCGCGCGCCGGACTTGAGGCCCTCGAGGTGCTCCTTCGTCATCAGCTTGCCGTAGTCGGGCAGCTTCGCGGTGTCGAAATAGATCCCGTCGGAGGTCCGGTAGGCGAGTCCCTTTTTCTCGAGCCGCGAAACGAGCGCGATCTGCTCGGGGATGAAGTCGGTCGCGCGGCACAGCACGTCGGGAGGCAGGATGTTCAGCGCGGCGCAGTCCTTCACGAACGCGTCGGTGTAGAATTTCGCGATCTCCCAGGCGGTCTTGCCCTCGCGCGCGGCGCCGACCTCCATCTTGTCCTCGCCCTCGTCGCCCTGGCTGGTCAAGTGGCCGACGTCGGTCACGTTCATGACGCGGCGGACCTTCAAGCCGAGCAGGTCGAGCGCGCGCACGAGCACGTCCTCGAAGACGTAGGTGCGGTAGTTGCCGACGTGCTGGTAGTTGTAGACCGTCGGGCCGCAGGTGTAGATCCCGACGGCGGGCGGATTCAGCGGAGCCAGTTCCGCCTTCTCATGGGCCAGGCTGTTGTACAGACGGGGGCGCATGAGTCTATTCTAGGAAATTGCGGGACGGCGGGAGCCGAGGAAGGCGATCGCGCAGCAGATCATGACGGGCATCACGAGGCCGTACTCGCGCGTCATCTCGACGCCGATGAGCATGCCCGTCACCGGCGCGGAGAACGCCGCCGTGAAGACGCCGCAAAGACCGGCGACGGCGAAGGCCCCCGGCGAGGCCTCGGTCAGATGCAGGCGGGCGGCCAGCTCGCCCCAGCCCGAGCCCGCCGCCGCGCCGACGAACAAGGACGGCGTCAGCGAGCCGCCCGAGCCGCCCGAGCCCAAGGTCAGGGCCGTCGCCGCGATCTTGCCGAACACGAGCGGGATCGCGCTCCAGCCGAAGGTCGCGCCGGACAGCAGCGCCTCGGAGGTCCCGTGCCCCATCCCGCCCACGCGCGGCGCGCCCACTGTCAGAGCGCCGACGAGGAAGCCGCCGGCGCAGGGCTGCGTCCAGGCCGGAATCCGCTCCCAGCGGTCGAACTCGCTCTTCACGCGGTGGATGGCCTCGAAATAGACGCGTCCGAGAACGGCGCAGATCACGCCCAATCCCGCGTAAAGCAGGAGATCCGAATTCTTCGTCCAATCGTAGGCGACGATCGGGACCGAACCCGCGCCGTGCATCAGCATGCGCGACACGACCGCGCCGGTGACCGAGGAGACGACCACCGCCGGAAAGGCCTCGTTGGCGAAGTCCTTCAAGATGACCTCCATCGTGAAGAACACGCCGGCCAGCGGGATGCCGAACGCGGCCGACAGGCCGCCGACCGCGCCGGCCGCGACGAAGGTCTTGAGGTCGCGCACTCGAAAGCCGAAGAAACGCCCGAGCGCGGAGCCGACCGACGAGCCGATCTGTACGGCCGGGCCTTCGAGCCCGGCCGAGCCGCCGAGGCCGATCGTGGCGGCCGACGCCAAAGTCTTGACCCAAGCGACATGCGCCGAAATATGGCCGTCCTTGTCGCTGATCGCGCGCGCGACCTCCTCGACGCCGCCGCCGGCCTCGGGATAGCGCTTCCGCGTCAGCCATCCCCACAGCAGGCCGCCGGCGGCCGGGAGCGCGACGACGAACAGCGGGCCGAGCAGGGGTCCGGACGCCGCAAGACGCCCCCGGAGATCCGAGAACGCGGCAAGGAGAGCGAACAGCGCGTAGGCCGCGACGCCGGAGGCCGAGCCCACGATGACGCCGGTCAACAGGAGCCGGCGATCGAACGGCTGCGCGCGGGCCAGTCGCGTCAGCGCCGAGAGCGCGGCGGGCAAGGAATCCCGATCGGAAGAAACCGGCTCGCTCATGCGGGGGACGGCATCGCCGGATTATAGATGAATTCGCTCGGCAAGACGCGTCAGCGCGGCGCGGCGGGCGCCTCGCTGGCCGTGAACGCGTAGGACTTCACCTTGCCCGCCGCGTCGAAACGGACGTAGAGGTCGCGGATTTTCTCGGCGCCGAAGATCGAAAAGCGATAGCGCAGGTAGGTCCGCGTCGGGTCGCCGTCCTCGACGCCCGCGCGGCACGGCTTTCCGAACGCGGCGCGGACCTCCTCGCGGGTCGACGCCCCGACGCGCAGGGCGGCGATCGGCTCCATCGGGAAGGCGCGGCCCAGCGTCAAGCTGCCGGAAACGGCGAACGCGACCCCCGTCAGGACGAAGAAGCGCGCGGCGCGGACGAACGGGTCGCGGTCGGTCTTGTCCATCGTGCTCTCGAACGGACGCCTAGCGCGCCGCCGGCTGGCCGGCCAAATGCGGGTTCAGCACTTCCAGCGTCGAGGCGCGGCGATTGCGGCCCCAGCAGGATTCGTTGGCCTCGGCGCAGAGCGGCTTCTCCTTGCCGTAGCTGATCGTGGCCACGCGGGTATCCGCGACGCCCAGGGAGTTGTAGTACGAGCGCACGGCCGCCGCTCGGCGCTGGCCGAGCGCCAGGTTGTACGGGACCGTCCCGCGCTGGTCGCAATTCCCCGCGACCTGGATCTTCATGGCAGGGTGGGCCTTCAGATAGTCGGCGTTGCCCTTCAAGGTCGCGCGCGCGGCCTCGTCGAGCCGGTCGCTGTCGTAAGGAAAATGAACGATCTTCAATTCCGGAATTTCACGCGTCGCCAGGTCGCGCACGTCCGGCTCCATGTCCACGGAACGAGAGGCCTCGACGGGAGCGGGGGCCGGAGCGGGAGCGGGGGCGGCCGCGGCGACGGGCGCGTCGGCCTTCTTGACGGCATGGGTTCCGGCGCAGCCGGCGGCGAGGAGAGCCAACGACGCGGCGGCGGCGGCGAACGGGATCGATTTCTTCATAAATTCAGTCCTCCTGAGGGTCCGTACTCATCATACGCCCGTTCCTTCGCCTTGTACATAGCTATTATCGATTGTATCAATAGATAATAACGATTAAGATCGCTCCGTCGGCCTCCGCCCCGGAGCGCGCTCAGGCGATTTCCGCGCGGGCCGCGGCCCACATTCCGGCGAGGACGAGCGCCCCGCCCGCCGCGGTCCAGCGCGTCAGCTCGTCTCCCAAAAAGCCCGCGCCGAGCGCGACGCCGACGAGAGGCTGGAGGAAGATTGAGTTGGCCTGGCGCGCGGGATCCACGCGCCGGAGGGCGATATTCCAGATGAGCGCGCCCAGAAAGCTGCCGACCGCCGCGAGGTAGACGATCGCCAGCCACGCGCCCGCCCCCGCCGAGCGCCACGACGACGGCGAAAGCCCCCGCCCGGTCCACGCCGCCACGACGAGGAAGCACAGCGCGGTGGTGACGGCGGTGTAGTCGAGCGGCTCGACGCGGGACAGGACCGGCTTGCCGAGCACGGTGTAGAGGGCCCAGCAGGCGCCGGCGGCCGCGAGGACGAGGTCGCCGCCCAGGCGCCCGTCGAGCGCGGCGCCGAGATGCGGCGGGCCCTGGAAGGCGATCAAGGTCGCGCCCGTCAGGCCCGCGAGCATCGACAGAATCTTGAGGCCGGTCAGCCTTTCGCCGAGAAACAGGCACGAGAGGACGACGATCGACACGGGCTCCATGCCGATGAACAGCGCCGCCGAGCTCGCCGACGACAGCGTCTGGCCGTAGTTGCCCAGCGCCAGCGGCAGGGCGTAGCCGAACGCGCCGACGGCGGCCATCAGCGCCCAGTCGCGCGCCGCCAGCGCGGCCAGCCGCCCGCGGGCCCGCCACAGGACGGGAATAAAAAAGACCGTGCACAGGGCCGTCCGCAAGAAGAGCGCGTCGCGGTGCGTGAAGCCGCGCAGCATGACCGTGTTGACGGGGTAGGTCGAGCCGCCGATGGCGTTCGTCAGGACGAGGAGCAGCGTCTCCACGCGTTCAGCGCGCGGGCGAGAGGACCGTCGCGACGGCGTGGCAGGAGATCGCCTCGCCCCGGCCGATCGCGTCGAGGCCCTCGTGGCTCTTGGCCTTGAGGCTCACGCGCGACGGCGGAAGGCCGAAGACCTCCGCGAGCGAGGCCTTCATCGCGTCGTAGTGCGGCTTGAGCTTCGGCTCTTCGGCGATCAGCGTGCAGTCGAGGTGGACGATCTCGGCGCCGGCCGCGGCGGCCTTGCCTCGCGTGTGGGCGACGATCTCCTTGGAGGCCAGGCCCTTGAACTTCGGGTCCGACGGCGGGAACGCGATGCCGATCTCGCCCAGGCCGAGCGCGCCGAGCACGGCGTCGCAGGCCGCGTGAAGCACGGCGTCGCCGTCCGAATGTCCGAGCAGGCCTTTGTCGTGCGGCAGCCTCACGCCCGCCAGCCAGAGCTCGCGTCCGGCGACGAGGCGGTGGATGTCGAAGCCGAAGCCCGTCTTGGACAGGCGCGGGCCTCCCGCGCGGGAATCGAGGATCGCCTCGGCCATGACCATGTCCTCCGGAGTGGTGATCTTGAAGTTCTCGTAGCTGGACGGCACGACGGCGACCGTCCGTCCGCAGCGCTCGACGAGCTGGCTTTCGTCGGTGGCGGACGCGTCGTCCTTGAAGCGCTCGAGCGCTTCCTTCAAGACCGAGTAGCGGTAGGTCTGCGGCGTCTGCGCGGCCCAGTACTCGGCGCGATCGGGCGTCTCGGAAACGGCCGCGCCCCCCTTCGGAACGCGCTTGAGCGTGTCCTTGACCGGCACCGCGGCGACGGCCGCGCCCGATTTCGCGGCCTCGGCCAAGGTCGCGCGGACGATCTCGGGCGTGATCAGCGAGCGCGCCCCGTCGTGCACCGCCACGACGTCGAGCCCCGGCGGCAGCGCCGCGAAACCGCTGCGCACCGAGCCCATGCGCGTGGGGCCGGCCGCGACGACCTGGACCTTGCCGCCCGACAGGCGCGCGCCGTGCTCCTTGAGCGCATCCTCGCCGAGGACCAGGACGACGGCCGAAACCTCCGGCATCCCGACGAAGCACCGGAGAGACCATTCCGCGACCGTCGCGCCCGCCAGCGGCAGGAACTGCTTCGGGCGGCCCATGCGGGAGCCCGAGCCTCCGGCGACGATGATCGCGGCGGCGCGCATCCTAGGCGACCGGCGCCTTCTCGGCCCGCGCCTTGGCGAAGATCATGCGGCCGTTCGAGGTCTGGTGGATGGAGGTCACCGTGGCCTCGACGCGCTTGCCGATCGCGCGGCGCCCGTCCTCGACGACGACCATCGCGCCGTCGTCCAGGTAGCCGATGCCCTGCTCGCGCTCCTTGCCTTCCTTCATGACGAACACGCTCATGGGCTCGCCGGGCAGGACCACGGTCTTGAGCGACGTCGAGAGGTCGTTGACGTTCAGGCAGATCACGCCTTCCAGGCTCGCGACCTTGTTGACGTTGAAGTCGGTGGTCACGATCTTGGCGCCCATCTCGCGGGCGAGCTTGACGACCTTGCCCTCGATCTCGCGCACGTCGGGCACGTCCTTGTCGAGGATCTTGACCGGGACCGCGACGTTCTCCTGCAGGCGCGCCAGCACGTCGAGGCCGCGCCGGCCGCGCGCGCGCTTGAGCGGGTCCTCGGCGTCGGCGAGGCGGTGCAGCTCGGTCAGCACGAAACGCGGCACGACGAGGGTGCCGGACAGGAAGTGGGTGTCGACGATGTCGGCCAAGCGCCCGTCGATGATCACGTTCGTGTCCAGGATCTTGAGCTGGGCGCCGCGCTTCTTGCCCATCTTGAGCAGGTCGCGGTCCAGGTCGTCGAGCTCCGGGAACTTGCGCACGGCGATCACGAGCCCCAGGACGCCGAACGCGAAGAAGAGCAGCGACGAGTAGCGCTCCAGGATCCCGTTCAGGGCCTCGCTGCCGATCTGGTAGATCCCGAAGCCCACGAGGCGCGCGAGAATGATGCCCACGGTGGCGCCGAGCGCGCCGCCGATGATCGTGAGGAGGTTGATCTCGGCCACGAGGTACTCGACGAGGACGATGAGCAGGCCGACGACGACGCCGATGGCGAGTCCGACGGGATTCGGGGCGATCTTGGCGAAGTAGACGATGGCGGGACAAGCGAGAACGACTCCGAGGCGGAACAGCCAGGTATACATGATGGACTCCGTGGAAAGGTCTTATGGACGAGCTGAATGAATGATGGGAGATTCTACGAAATCCGGGCGGGGGCCGTCAGTCCTCGTCGGAAAAATCGTCGCCGCCGGAGCCGAAGGCGGCCGACACGGCCGCGCGCAGGTCCGCGACGCCGGTCACGGCCATGCCCGGAATCTTGGCGAGGTCCCTGGCGGCGCGCGCGGGCACGAGCGCCCGGGAAAATCCCGCCTTGGCGGCTTCCTTGACGCGCGCCTCAAGCTGGGGCACGCGGCCGACCTCGCCCAGCAGGCCGACCTCGCCCAGCAGGATCATGTCGGAGGGCACGGCCTTGTCGCGCGTCGAGCCGACGACGGCCATGCAGGCGGCCAGATCCAGCGCGGGATCCTTGAGGCGCAGGCCGCCGGCGAGGCTCACGAAGCAGTCGCGATCCTCCAGGCGCAGGCCGACGTGGCGCTCCATGGACGCGAGCAGCACGAGCACGCGGTTGAGGTCGAGCCCCGTCGCCGTCCGGCGCGGCAGGGGGTAGCGCGTGGGCACGACGAGCGCCTGCGTCTCGACGAGCATGGGGCGCGAGCCCTCCAGCGCGACGCCGAGCGCGCGCCCGGGCTGGGCCGCGCGGCCGAGCTCGGCCAGGAAGAACGCCGAGGCGTTCGTCACCTCCTTGAGGCCGCGCTCCCCCATCTCGAACAGGCCGACCTCGTCGGTCGGGCCGAAGCGGTTCTTCTGGGCGCGCAGGACGCGCAGGAAGTCGTGCTGCTCGGTGTCGAAGTACAGCACGGTGTCGACGATGTGCTCGAGCACCTTGGGGCCGGCGAGCGCGCCGTCCTTGGTCACGTGGCCGAGCAGGAACACCACGGTGTCGCGCGCCTTGGCCGCGCGCACGAGCTCGGCGGCGCACTCGCGCACCTGGCCGACGGAGCCCGGGCTCGAGGCGAGCTGGGGATGCGTGACGGTCTGGATCGAGTCGAGGACCAGCGCCCAGGGCTTGACCTGCTCCATGGCCGCGAGGATCTTGGCCAGCGAATTCTCCGAGAGCAGGAAGAGATCGTCCGCCGAAAGCCCGAGGCGCCTGGCGCGCGACGAGATCTGGCGCATGGACTCCTCGCCCGACGCGTAAAGGAACGTCCCGCGCGCCGCGAGCTTGGCCGCCGCCTGAAGCATGAGCGTCGACTTGCCGATGCCCGGAGGTCCCGCGAGCAGGATCACCTGCCCCGGCACCACGCCGCCGCCGAGAAGCCGGTCGAGCTCCGGCATGCCGACCGGCGTGCGCGTCTCCACGTCCTCGCGCGCGTCCTTGAGCGCCGTGACCGCCGACGAGAAATTCGTGAGCGTCCCGCGCGCCTCGGCGACGGATTCGGTGAGCGAGCCGGGCCGCGCCTCGATCACTTCCTCGGCCATCGTGTTCCACTCGGAGCAGCCGGGGCACTGACCCATGGGCTTGGACGCCGAGTGGCCGCAGGATTGGCAGCGGTAGACGGTCTTCAGTCGGGCCATAGGGCGTAGTATGCCATGTTTATCCGATTAGAACAAGTGTTCGAATTTGCCCGGCAAATCCTCCGATACATCCTTACGGCGCTGGGGCCTAAAGTGTTCCAGCCGCCATTCGGCATTACGCCCTACAATTTACCGATTCAGGGGTTAGACTTCATTGGGATGAGCTCCAAGCCGATCAGTTATCTATGGCCCTTAGCGGTCTTAGCCCTCTTGGTCGTCGGCCTACGCGGAGCCCTGCTATCGGCGCTCATTCTGTGGATATTGTTCCTCGCAATCGCGGGAGGCGCCTTTCTCGTCTCAAGCGGGGCTATGAATGCCAGTAAAAAATTGAATGTTCATATCCCACATTCTTTAAAAAATAAAATCGAGAGATTCCGCAAAAATATTTCTCGCACGATCGACAAAAACTCACTCAAGATTTTCATTCTATGCGTGCTCCTTCTCATTTGGCAATGGGATCACATTCTTCCCTACGAACGTGCGAGCGAGCACCTTTTCGGGGACATGTGGGCCACATTTTGGTTCGGGCTCCTTGGTCTCTTTTTCCCTCCGATACAGTTGATGCGAAGTCTTATTGTCGTAGGAGTAGGGTGGCTCAGCTTCTGTTTCCGAGAGGATCGGGAACTTTTTCGGGGGTCAATCCGTATGACTGTTGTTGACAACAGTTAGAGTTGTGAACACTGTGGATATCTCCCGATTAACCGACGCCGAACTTCTCTCGCGGACGAAAGCGTTGGCCGCGGCCGAGCGCGGTGCCATGGCCGACCTCATCGAGCATCTCGCCGAGATCGACCGGCGCAGGATCTACCGAAATTCGGAGTGCAATTCGCTCTTCGAGTACTGCGTCCATGTGCTCGCCTGCTCCGAAGCGGCCGCCTATCGCCGCATTCGCGCAGCGCGCGCGTGCCTCATTTTCCCGCCGGTCGCCGTGCTTCTGCGCGAGGGCAAGCTCACACTGGAATCGCTGGCATTGCTTCATCCGTTTTTACAGGGACCCGACGCCGCCGCGCTCGTCGTGAAGGCCTCCGGGTTAAAGACATGGCAGGTGCAGGCGCTCGTGGCCGGGCGGCAGACGGAAGAAATTCGGCGAGACGTCGTTCGCTTCTGCGCGCCGCCGCCTCCTCAGCCCATGGCGCCAACGCGGGAATCGGCGCCTCTCCTGGCGATCGCGACTGATGCGGACGAGAAAAATTTCGCTTCGTTCTCTCCAGCGCCGCTGCAGCCCGCGCCGACCAACGTCGCTTCCGCCGCGCCGCCGTCCGTCCGCGTCGCCTTCACGGCCGACCACGAGTTCTACAAGCTCATGATGCGCGCCCGCGCCGTTCTTCGCCATAAATATCCCGACGGGCGGCTGGAAGGAGTTCTCAAGGACGCATTGATCGCGCTTCTCAAGCGCAAGGACCGCGGTTTTGGCTGGAGGTAGGAAGAAGCGCGCGGCCTACGGAGCGGCGCTGCCGCCCTTGCTGCGGCCCTTCGTGCCGGCGGCGCCGAAGGTGGCCAGGCCGAACAGGTACGCGACATCCTGGTCCTCCCAGCGGACGTTGGCCCAGGTCATGAAGCGCTTGACCTCGGCGATGTCCTCGACGCGGGCGCCGATGCCGACGTACTTGGTCACGCGCGCGAGGATGCCGACGTCGTAGTCGGGGCGGTTCATGAGCTTGGCGTTGACCGTGCGGTTGCGGCCGAAGTCGTAGGCCTGGGCCTGCACGGTGAGGCGGCTCCAGAACGGGTCCTTGTAGAAGGGCGTGTAGTTCACGCGCGCGCCGCCCGCGGAGCGGATGGCGCCGACGGCCACGTCGAACGCGCCGGTCTCCCAGCCGAGCAGGCCGTCCACGCGATTGGGCTGCGTGTAGTCGGGCTGGTGGCCGCGCGGCGCGTCGTTGAGGTTGGCGACGTTCGAGATGCCGCCGTAATAGTAGCGGCCGGGCCGCGGCGAGATCTTGAGGCCCACGTCGGAGTGCGACGTGCGCGCCAGCGAGTCGTAGCGCCAATCGTAGTTCCAGTACACGCGGAACTGCGTGATGCGGCCGAACACGTCCTTGGCGGTGCCGGCCGCCTCCTTGACCGAGGCGATCGTCTCCTTGACGTCCTGCTTGACCTTCTCGTCGTGGAGCAGCGCGCCGATGGCGCCCTTGTCGGTGGCCAGCCCGGCCATGGTCTGGTTCGACTTCTCGAGCAGGGAGTCCAGCTTCGCGGTGATGTCGTCGGTGCGGTCGAGCGCCTTCGTGAGCTTGGGCTTGGTCGTCGCGATCAGGTCGTTGAGGTTGGCCGTCATGTCGCGGACGTTGGCGACGGTGTCGCGCAGGTTGGATGTCAGGCTCCCGCGCGGGCCCTCCTCGGTCATCGTGGTCAGCAGCTTGTCGAGCTTGCCGAGCGCCAGCGACAGGGACTTCTCAATGGACACCGGGTCCGTGCCGCGCACGACCGTGCCCTCCGTCATCACGCCCGCCGCCGAGTGTCCCTGGTCGATCTGCAGGTACTTCGAGCCGATGATGCCGGTCGAGCCGATCGAGAACTCGGCGTCGTTGTAGATGTCCACGCCGTGGCGGACGGCGAGGATCACCTTCGCGTGGTGGTCCTCGAGGAGCAGGCCCTTCACCTTGCCGACCTCGACGCCCGACAGCTTCACGGGCGCGTCCTTGGACAGGTTGGCGACGTCGGCGAACGTCGCGTAGAGGGTGTAGCGGCGCTCGAACGTGTAGTCGCCGAGCAGGAAGATGGCGGACGCGATCAGGACCAGCCCCGCGAGGACGAACGCCCCGACCTTGGCTTCGAGCGAGAGCACCTAGGACTTCCCCTTCGCGGCGGCGGCCGCGGCTTGATGCGAGTCGTCGGCGTCGAATTCCTTGAGCTTCATCTTGATCGGTCCCTGGCTGAGGCCCTCGACGAACTGCCGCACGTGCGCGTCCTTCGACGCCTTGATCTCGTCCGGAGTGCCGACCTGGATCACGCGGCCCTCGTGAAACATCGCGATGCGGCTGGCGACCTTGTACGCCGACTTCATGTCGTGCGTCACGACGATGGACGTCACCTTCAGCTGCTTCTGCAGGTCGAGGATCAGATCGTTGATGACGTCCGACATGATCGGATCCAGGCCCGTGGTGGGCTCATCATACAAAATGTACTGGGGCTGCGCCGCGATGGCGCGGGCCAGCGCCACGCGCTTCTTCATGCCGCCGGACAGTTCCGACGGCTTGAAGTCCTCGACGTCCTTCAGGCCCACGAGCGCCAGGCAGTCCGTGGCGATCCGGCGGTACTTGGCCCGCGGCACGTCGGTCAGGTAGCGCAGGCCGAACGTGATGTTCTCGGCCACGGTCATCGAGTCGAACAGCGCGCCTTCCTGGAACAGGTAGCCGAAGCGGCGGCGGTAGTCCGCGATGTCGCGCTCCTCGCGCATCGTCGCGACCTCGAGCCCGTCCACCGTCACCCGGCCCGAGTCCGGGTGGTGCAGGCCGATCACGCACTTGAGGAACGTGCTCTTGCCGCAGCCGGAGCCGCCGATGATGACGAGCGTCTCCCCGGTCTCGACCTTGAGATCGATGCCCCGCAGGATCGTGCGCGGGCCGAAGCTCTTGACGACCTCGACGGCCTCGATCACGTGATCCCCAGCGCGTTGAGCAGCGCGGTCGCGAAGTAGTCGAGCACCAGCACCAGCACCATGCTCGTCACGACGGCCGCGGTCGTGGACTTGCCCACGCCCTCGGCGCCGCCGCGCGTCGTCACGCCCTTGTAGCTGGAGACCATGGACACGACGAACGCGAAGACGAAGGTCTTCAGGAAGCCGTGCACGAAGTGCCGGATCTCCATGTTGTCGACGATGTCGTGCCAGTAGACGATCGTCGGGATGTCGTACTTCACGCGCGCGACGAACAGCCCGCCGATGATGCCCGTGAAGTCCGAGATCACGGTGAGCAGGGGCAGGACCAGAAGGAACGCGAGCAGCCGCGGGATCACCAGATAGCGCACCGGGTCGGTCCCCAGCGTGTAGAGCGCGTCGATCTGCTCGGTCACCTTCATGGTGCCCAGCTCGGCCGCGATCGCCGCGCCCGAGCGGCCGGAGACCACGATCGCCGTCATCACGGGGCCCAGCTCCATCACGATCGAAAACGAGACCACCGTGCCGACGAACAGCGGGACGTTGAAGAAGTGCTTGGAACTGGCGCCGGTCTGCAGGGCCAGCACCATGCCCGTGAAGAACGAGGTCATCGCCGTGACCGGAAGGGAGTCCACGCCGATGCGTCCCATCTGGATCAGGGTCTGCCGCCACTCGATCTTGCCGCGGAGGATCCATTGGAAGGTCGAGCGGATCAGCAGGACGAAATGGCCGGTCTCCTCGGAGAGCCCGAGGATCTGCCCGCCGAAGCCGCCGAAGAGCGCTTCCATCATGAGAAGGTTCCCACGCGCGGCACGCGCGACGACAGGGCCGTCGCGGTCTCGTACGGGATCGTCCCGCACAGGCGCGCGAGTTCCGCGGCCGGAACCTCGGCGCGCCCCTGGCGGCCGATCAGCACCGCGTCCTCGCCCACGCGCGCGTCCGGCGCGCCGGTCGCGTCGACCATGACCTGGTCCATCGTCACGCGCCCGATCACCGGGCAGCGCCGCCCGCCGATCAGGACGTCGGCGCGGCCGGACAGCGCGCGCGCGTAGCCGTCGCCGTAGCCGATCGGCAGGGTCGCCACGCGCGTCGGGCGCTTGGCGCGCCACGCCGCGCCGTAGCTGACCGTCGCGCCCTTCGCCACGGTTTTCAGGAAGACGATCTTGGACTTCAGCGTCAGCACGGGCTCGAAGCCCGGGTAGAGGCCGTACGCCGCCAGGCCCGGCCGCACGAGGTCGAAGCGCGCGGCCGGATAGCGCAGGGCCCCGGCGGAATTGGCCGCGTGCACGAGAGGCGGACGCAGGCCTTCGCGCGTCAGCGCGGCCACGACGCGTCGGAAGGCCGCCAATTGGCGCGCGGTGAACGCCGCGTCGCTCTCCGCGCACGCGAGGTGGGTGTAGATCCCCTGCACGCGCACGGCCTTGAGGGAGGCGAGATGTCGCACGATGCCGAGCGCGGCCTCCGGGCTCGCGCCGATGCGGCCCATGCCGGTGTCCACCTTCACGTGGCAGTCCACGCGGCGCCGGAGCTTCACCGCGACCGCGGCCAGGCGCTTGGCGGCCTCCAGGGACGCGACGACCGGCGTCAGGTCGTGGGCGGCCGCGGCGAGCACGCTCTCGAACGGGTACAGCGAGCCGAGGATCAGGACCGGCAGGCGCGAGCCCGCGTCGCGCAGGGCCACGCCCTCCTCGACGGAGGACACGCCGAGCCAGTCCGCGGCGCGCGCCCTTTCCGCCGCGAGCGCGCACAGCGCCGCGTCGTGGCCGTACGCGTTGGCCTTGACCACGAACATGATCTTGACGCCGGCGGGGGTGCGCGCGGGGGTGGGGCGGCGGGTGGGCGGCCGCGCGCCGCGGTCCACCGCGGCCCACGGCGGGCGGGAGCAGCGGCGCCGGGCGGGCGCCGACGGCGGGACCGCGGCCGCGGGGGTCGCCATCACGAGAACTGCGTCTGGCTCTCTTGGAACTCCGCGGGCTCCTCGCCGCCCGCCGCCTCGTCGACGAAGCGCGTGATGTCGCGCTGGAACTGCACCGGCACGTCCTCGGTGGGGCCCTGGCGCTGCTTGGCGATGATCAGCGTGGCCTTGTTCTCGAGCGTCGGATCGTTGCGCTTGTAGTACCCCTCTCGGTGGATCAGCACGACGAGGTCCGCGTCCTGCTCGAGCGAGCCGGACTCGCGCAGGTCGGAGAGCTTGGGCTTGTTGTCGGTGCGCGTCTTGTCCTCGGAGGCGCGCGAGAGCTGGGCCAGCGCGATCACGGGGATCTCGAGCTCGCGGGCCAGCTGCTTGAGGCTGCGGGAGATCTCGGAGACCTCCTGCTGGCGGTTCTCCGAGCGCGCGGCGCCGCCGCGCAGGAGCTGCAGGTAGTCGATGACGACGAGGCCGAGCTTCTTGTTGTCCTGGCGCAGGCGGCTCATCAGCTGGCGCGCGATCGCGCGGATGCTGAACACCGTCATGCCCGGGCTGTCGTTGATGAAAAGCGGCGAATCGCCGAAGCGCGAGGCCGCGGTCGTCAGATCCTGCCAGCGGTCGCGCTTGAAGAAGCCGGTGCGGATGTCGCGCAGGTTGACCTTGGCCTCGGCCGCGATGAAGCGGTGCATGATCGCGTGGCGGTTCATCTCAAGGGAGAAGAACAGCGTCGGGATGTTCTTCTCGAGCACGACGTGGGCGACGATGTTCTGCGCGAGCGCGGTCTTGCCCATCGACGGGCGCGCGGCGATCAGGATCAGGTCCGACTTCTGGAAGCCGGTCGTGACGCGGTCGAACGCGGCCAGGCCCGTCGGCACGCCGGTGACGGACTGCTTGTTGTGCACGGCCTTCTCGATCTGGTCGACGACCTCATGAACGAGAGTCTTGACGTCGAGGACGCTGTCGCCCGTCTGCATCTGGGAGACCTTGAGGATCGAGGCCTGCGCCTCGTCGAGGATCAGCTTGGGCTCCTTCTCCTGCGCGTAGCAGGCGGTGACGACGCCCGTCGCCGCGTTGATCAAGTTGCGCAGGATCGCGCGCTCCTTGACCATCTTGGCGTAGTGCTCGACGTGCGCGGCGGTCGTGACCTTGTTGATCAGGTCCGCGAGATAGGAGCCGCCGCCGACCGCGTCGAGCTCGGACTTCTTGCGCAGCTCCTCGGAGACGGTGACGACGTCGATGGCCTGGCCGGCGTTGAAAAGCCCATGGAGCGCGCGGAAGATCCGCCGATGCGGCTCCAGGTAGAAGTCGGACTCGTGCAGGGCGTCGAGGGCCTTTTCGGCCGCCTCGCGCTCGATCAGCATCGAGCCGAGCACCGCCATCTCGGCCTCGAGGGCCTGCGGCGGCTGAGCGGGGCTCTGCGCCATGACGCCGGGGCTACTCGCGGGCGGAGACGGTGACCTTGACCTTCGCGGCGACTTCGGGCGCGAGGCGGAGCTCCACCTCGTGCTCGCCCGTGGTCTTCAGGGCGGTCTCGAGACGGATCGAGTTCTTCGGCACTTCGTAGCCGGCGGCCTTCAGGCTCTTCAGGACGTCGGTCTTGCCGACGGAGCCGAACAGCTTGCCTTCCTCGGACGCGGGCATCGAGAACGTCAGGTTGACGCCGGCCAGCTTCTCGGCCAGGTCCTTGGCGACCTTGACCTCGCCCGCCACGACGGCGGCGCGCTTCTCCTTGCCCTTCTCCCAGTACTTCAGGGCCGACGCCGTCGCCGGCTCGGCGAGCTTGCGCGGCAGGAGAAAATTGCGGGCGTAGCCGGCGGCGACTTCCTTCACTTCGCCGGCGCGGCCGAGATGGTCGACGGTGCTCTTCAAAATGACTTTCATGACGATGCTCCTACTCGAGTTCGAGGAAAAGACTCAGCGCGACACGTACGGCAGCAGCGCGAGGTTGCGGGCGCGCTTGATGCAGCGGGTCAGCTGGCGCTGGTGCGACGCGCAGTTGCCGGTGATGCGGGCCGAAAGGATCTTGCCCGTGTCGGTCGTGAACGTGCGCAGGATCTGGATCTGCTTGTAGTCGATGTCGCGGACCTTCTCGGCGCAGAAGCGGCAGACCTTGCGGCGCACGGGGTACGGCGCGCGGCGACGCGAATCGGGGCGGCGAGCGGCGGACGACGCGCTCGACGAAGCGGACGCGGCGGCGGGAGCGGGAGCGCCCGCGGGAGTCTCAGAAGCCGCAGACGCGGCGTTGGGTTCGGCAGCCATTAGAACGGAACCTCCTCGATGTCGGCGCCACCGGCCGGCGCCTCCGACTCCCCGCCGCCGGACGCGCCGGACGACGAGGCCTTCTCAAGAATCTGGACGCGGCGCGCTTCGACTTCGAGCTTCGTGCGCTTCGTGCCGTCCTTGCCTTCGAACGAAGAACTGCGCAGACGGCCCTCGACGTGGACGGGGCTGCCCTTCTTCAAAACCTTGCCGCAGCGCTCGGCGGCTTCGCGCCAGACGGCGATGTCGACGTAGCTCGTGTCATCCTTCCACTCGCCGCTCTTCGGATCCTTGAAGCGGCGATTGACCGCGATGCTGAAGTTGCACACGGCGACGCCGGCCGCCGTGTATTTCAGCTCGGCGTCGCGCGTCAGGCGTCCCGTCAGCAGGACGGTGTTCTGCTCGGGAAGACGAATCTCGGCCATGACTTAGGCCTGGGCGGACGCGGACGCCGACGGAGCGGCCGCGGCGGCCGCGGCGGGCTTCGCCTTCTTCGGCTTCTTTTCGCGCATCTTGCGGTCGACGACGACGACGGTCATGTCGCGCAGGACGTCGTCGGAGACGCCGAAAGTGTGGGCGAGCTTCTTGAGCAGCGCCGGGGTGGACTTGTACTTCATGTACACGTACACGCCCTCGCGCGCCTTGCCGATGAAATGGGTGAGCTTGCGCCGGCCCCAGATTTCGGAGTTGACGACTTCGCCGCCCTCGGTCGAGATCGACGCCTTCGTCTTCTCGAGGAATTCGGCGACTTCGGGGTCGGACATGACCGGCTTCAGGATGAGGACCGTCTCGTAAATCTGCATGATGTTTGAAAATATAGCAAAAGACGCTCGACGATGACAAGGCTTTTAACCGCGGCGGGCTTGACGCTGTCCGGGCCCGCTGTTAAGCTTTCTTCTAATAGACCATGGATTCGATCGCGAAAAGTCTTCTCGTCCTCGTCGTCCTGACTCTCGCCCCGTCGGCGCGCGCCGAATCATTCCAAGCCTGGGCGGCGCGCGCCGCGCGCGAGGAGCGCGAAAAGCGGGACGACGTCGCGCTGCAGTCCTATTCGAGCGCGCTCTCGTCTTGGAAAGCCTCCGACGGCAAGGCCCCGAAGGCCAAGGTCCTCTGCGCGCGGGCCGCGCTGCGCGACCGCCGCGGCGACGAGGCGGGCGCGCTCGCGGACTACTCCGGCTGCCTCGAGATCGACAAGAAGAACGCGAAGGCGTTCCATCGCCGCGGCCAACTTCGCTTCAAGTCCGGCAAGACCGAGCTCGCCATCGACGACTTCTACAAGGCGGTCGCGCTCGACATCGGCTACGCGCAGGCCTACGCCGACCGGGCGCAGGCCTACGAGAAGCAGGGCGACCGGATGTTCGCCGCCGAGGACTACCGCCGCGCCTGCGAGCTCGGCGTGAAGGCCGCGTGCCCGAAGGCGAAGGAATTGAAGCCCGCGCGCCGGGGCGCGCCGAGAAAAAAGGAATCCGCCGAGCCCTCGCCGGAGGCCGCGGATGCCGAGGCGCCGCCGGCGGACGCGCCGGCGCAGCAAGCCGCTCCGGAACCGCCCGCGCCCGCCGCGAAGCCCGCCCAACGCCGCGCCGCGCGCGCGACGTACATCCCGCGCTTCCGCGACTGCCTGGCCGCCCTCGAATCCTGCGCGGATTCCGGGGCCTCCTTCGGCGACTGCGCCGGCCGGGCGCCCGCCTGCGAGCAGAAGGCGGTCAAGGGCTGCTGTCCCGGCGCCTGCCTCGAGGACTATCGCAAGTCCGTCAACAACGGCGCCAGCGAGGCCGCCGCCTACCGGGAAATCTTCTCGCCCGACGCCTCCTGCGCGGCGCCCCCGAAGTCCGGCGACGACGAGTGACGCCGAGCCCGCGCTTATTGACAAAAGATGATAGAGGACATACACTTTGAGCGTTAGGCGGTCATTTTCACTCAAATCCAACGCTCGAACGGCCCGGTGATGAAGAAAAAACGCAAGACGAAGAAGCGGCCCATGACGGGACCCGTTCCCGACGTCATGGACATCAAGACGCTCGCGCACTATCTCGGCATGGGGCGCTCGAAGATCTACGGGCTGATCCGCCTCAAGAGGATCCCCGCCTCCCGCATCGGCCGGCAGTACCGCTTCTCCAAGGAGCTCGTCGACGCCTGGCTCAAGGAGCGGCTGATCATGCCGCAGGAGACGCAGATCGCGCTGTTCGACAAGAGCGAAAAATAGCGTCTGCGCGCGCCGCTCGGCGAGCCCTCGGCG
>VFSW01002100.1_pt1 | contig 30229 bp, 27 predicted proteins | sample 5358111 | NCBI WGS metagenome assembly VFSW01 (sample SAMN11554181, study PRJNA540505) | mine drainage metagenome | isolation source: sediment from site ElyBrook_90M | place: USA: Ely Copper Mine, Vershire, VT | collected 2017 | reverse complement strand
ACGGATGTGAATACAATACAGATGGATAGGGTAGATACGAAGGTGGGCACAAAAGTCTGTCGCGCTCCCATGAGGATGGTTTCTTCCAGCGGTTTACCCAGAAGCGCATTGCGGTGGATGTTTTCGATTTCCACCGTGGCGTCATCCACCAGAATACCCACAGCCAAGGCCAGGCCGCCCAAGGTCATGATGTTGAGGGTTTCGCCAGTGGCATGCAGGATGATCAGGGACGTCAGAATGGAAAGGGGGATGGAAACGACCACAATAAAGGTACTGCGCACGCTTCCCAGGAACAGCAAAATCATGGCGGCTGTGAGTAATGCCGCAATTGTTCCTTCCATCACCACGCCCTTGATGGCTGCCTTGACAAACAGGGACTGGTCGAACAATTCGGATATCTGAATGTCTGGATACTGTGCGCGCAAGCCCGGCAGGATCTCCTTGATTCCAGAAACCACGTCCAGTGTGGAGGCCTGCCCTGTTTTTAGAACGGTCAGCAAGGCACCGCGGTGGCCTTCACTGCGAACCACATTGGTTTGCACTCCAAAACCATCCCGTACATGCGCCACATCGCGCATGTATACCCAGGCCCCGTTGACCTGTTTTATCGGAACATCGTTTAAAGCCTCAATATTCGAGGGGTTCATGTTCATGCCGACGATGTAATCGGTCATGCCTAATTTGGCATCTCCCGTGGGCAGACTCAAGTTCTGATTCATCAGGACATTGTTGACGTCGTCTGCCGTGATGCCCTTGGCCATGAGGGCGGCGGGATCCAAATCCACCTGAATTTGACGCGGTTTGCCGCCATAGGGCAAGGCTAGGCGCGCGCCCTTGACGGGTGCGATTGCGGCGCGAATGCGGTAGATGCCAAAATCGTACAGTTGAGATTCGGACAGTTTTGTACTGGAGAGGGAGAGTTGCAGAATAGGTACGCTCGAGGCCTCGTAGCGCAAAATGAGCGGGGAAACCGTTCCTGTCGGCATACGGCGCATGATGGTTTGAGAGATGGAGACAACTTCAGCTACGGCCTCGGCAATGTTGACATTCGGCTGAAAAAATACCTTGATGACATCGGCCCCGTTGACGGTTTGAGACTCGATGGATCGAACGTCACTCACGGACGAAGAGAGGGCGTATTCACTGAAGGTGGTGATGTACTTTTCCATCTGTGTGGGTGGTAACCCACTGTAATTCCAGATGATACTGACCACCGGAATGTCAATATTCGGGAAAATGTCTGTTGGCGTCTTGCGGATGGAGACAATTCCCATCAGCAGGATCAGGATGGCAGTGACTACAAAGGTATAGGGGCGCCTGAGCGCGAGGCGAACGATCCACATGTAAGATTTACGACCTGCTTTTCATCTTGAATTCTTTCGATATTCCAGAGTTCGGGCTGGAAAAGACGCCCATTCTCTCTTAAGCCGCCAGAAAAAGAAAGATTGAGGGCGTGCGCTCCTTTACACCGGGGTTGATCTGGGACCACTGTTGTATGGTTGAGGTCCTGATCCACTGCTGGGGGGCGGTCAGATTCTGGGCGACAGATAATAAGGTGGTACCAGTCAGGGTATCAAGCATGGCGCGTAATAAACCCTGATTGCGATACGGGGTTTCAATAAAGATCTGGGTTTCTCGTACATGACGGGAGCGTTTCTCTAGCTGCTGCAGTTGCTTGCGCCGTTCGGCGGGGTCCAGCGGCAGATAGCCGTGAAAGCAAAATCGTTGTCCCTCCAGGCCAGAGGCCATCAGAGCCAGAAGAATAGAGGAAGAACCGCTTAAGGGGCATACTGGGACCCCTTGTTGATGCGCTTGCCGAACCAGTAACGCCCCCGGGTCTGCCACAGCAGGACAACCGGCTTCGGACAACAGACCCAAATCCTGTCCTTGTAGTGCAGGCTGCAGACGTTGCGCCACCTCTGAACTTGGCGTGTGTTCATTCAGAAGCGTGAGGTGGAGCGTGGACAAAGGCCCCGGGTGCTCCATCAATTTTAAAATGCGCCGCGCTGTTTTGGCCTCTTCCACAACAAAGTGGCGCAACTGACGGGTGATGTCCAGTGTTTCTGGCGTCAATTGTGTGCAATCCGTAGCCTCCCACAGGGGGGTGGGAATCAGGAACAGGCGTCCCGGGGCAATGGCCCCCGAGGGGGAAGAGGGAACGGGTGAGGGTAAGATTGAAGAGTCGGACATTTCAAGGCAGGCAAATGTTCTCTTGGGCCAGCATGCGTGTCAGCGTGATGAGGGGCAACCCGATCAATGCCGTAGGGTCATGACAGTCGACGGATTCCACGATTGTAATGCCCAGAGCCTCAATTTTTGTACTTCCAGCACAATCATAGGGGCGATCCGCCCGCACATAACGTTCAATCTGCCGGGAATCCAGCGGACGATAGCGCACCTTGACCTGAACGCAGTCCTGTTGCAGGTTTCCGGTGCTGGCGTTCAGTAAGCACAGGGCAGTATGGAAAACCATTTCCTGACCACTGGCGCGCTGTAATTGCTCGACTGCGCGTTCGTGCGTTAGGGGTTTGTCCATGATTTGATCCCCAAGAACTGCCACCTGGTCACATCCAATGATTAGCGCCCGGGGATGGCGCAAGGCGATTTTCTGCGCCTTTTGCCGGGCCAGGCGCAGGCTTGGCGTTCTGGGGGGTTCCTCGGGAAGTGGGTCTCATCCAGGTGAGGGGATTCGGCGGTGAAAGGTAACCCCAGTTGTTCAAGCAAGGCGCGGCGGTATGGGGAACTGGAGGCGAGAATCAACATGATGGGTGGATTCTCCAAGAACTGTGCGGAATCGTCAACGTGTCCTTGGTTGCAGATTTGCGCTGAGGCAATTTATAGAATAAAATTCAGGGCTTATGTTTGAAGCCCCAATTCTTGATCCAATGCGGCTCTGTCGACTGGGTGATGCGGTGGAAGGCAACTGCCTTCCGGGCGATCTTACCTTGTTGCAGGATGAATTACGCGATCTGGCGGGTGAAGTTCACTACCGGATTGCCGGCGGCTTTTCGGACGGGCAAAAACCGCTGCTGACAGTTTGCATTACTGGGCATGTCAGTCTGACCTGTCAGCGCTGTCTGGAAAAGATGCGATTCGATCTGGATATCCAGACGCATCTTGTGCTGGTTCCCGACGAGACGGCGTTGCCAGCGCTGGATGAGGAAAAAGAGGGGTGGGACGTGATTGTTCGTCCCGAGCGGTTGTCTGTGGTCGCTCTGGTACAGGAGGAAATCCTGCTGGCGCTTCCTGTTGCCCCTATGCATGCCGACAAGGGTTGTGGTGCGGCTAAACTGATGGAAACGGACAAAGCGGCCCATCCCTTTGCGGTTTTGCGTAAATTAACCTGATCACTGACTGCTTTTGATAGGTTGTCAATTGGCGGTTCGTTTGATTTTAAAGAGATAAACTGGGTCATCTGATCCGAATTCAAGGAGCATGTAGCATGGCAGTTCAACAGAATAAAAAGTCACCCTCCAAGCGTGGAATGCACCGCGCCCATGATTTTCTGACCAACCCCCCTCTGGCCACGGAACCGACCACGGGCGAAGTCCACCTGCGTCACCACATCAGCCCAGGCGGATATTATCGTGGCAAAAAAGTCGTTCAGTCCAAAAACGACTTGTAATTCCAGTTCGTAACGCCCTCGATCAGAAGAGGTGAGCGTCAATATTACGATTGCCGTAGATGCCATGGGTGGCGACTACGGCCCCGCGGTGACAGTGCCTGCAGCCTTGGAGCTCCTCCGGAATGATCCCGCCGTGACGGTGATTCTGGTGGGGCAAAAACCGTTGCTAATGGCACGGTTGCGTCTTACTCCCGGGTATGATCAGGCGCGGGTTCAAATTCAGGAGGCCTCCGAGATCGTTGCCATGGACGAGCCCCCCGCATTGGCGCTCAAAAGGAAAAAAGACTCTTCCATGCGGGTGGCGATAAATCTGGTGTATGAGGGACGCGCCCAATGTTGTGTGAGTGCGGGGAATACGGGGGCACTCATGGCGACGGCTCGGTTTGTGCTCAAAATGATGCCAGGCATTGAACGTCCTGCCATTGCCACCACGCTACCGACCATCAAGGGACATTGCTACGTACTGGATCTGGGTGCCAACGTGGACTGCGAACCGAAACACCTGTGCCAGTTTGGCCTGATGGGCTCCATTCTGGCCTCGGCCGTGGACGGTTTGGAACGGCCTACTGTAGGACTGCTCAATATTGGGCATGAAGCCATTAAAGGTAATGAATTGATCAAGCAGGCTGCCGAACTGTTGCGTCTGGCCCCGATTTCCTTCCACGGGAATGTGGAAGGGGATGACATTTATAAGGGAACGGTGGATGTGGTGGTTTGCGATGGCTTTGTGGGTAACGTGGTTCTCAAGACCTCGGAAGGGCTTGCATGGATGTTGGGGCAGATGATCAAGCGCGAATTCCAGAAAAATCTGCTGACAAAAATCGCGGCGTTGGTTGCCATGCCGGTACTTAACAGTTTCCGGCGCCACGTGGATCATCGCCAGTATAACGGTGCCAGCCTGTTGGGACTCAAGGGGATCGTTGTCAAAAGTCATGGTGGGGCTGATGCCTATGCCTTTCGACATGCGTTGGAGTATGCGGCAGCAGAAGTGCGCAACAATGTCCTGGAGCGCATCCAGAATACGGTGGCTGAATTGATTGCAACCCAGAGCGCGGCGTTGGAGAATCCCAACCTGGAACAGGAAGCTCTGTTGTTATGACCTATTCCAAGATTATAGGGACAGGTAGTTATGCACCGGAACAGATCCTGACCAATCAGGATTTGGAACAACGGGTAAACACCAACGACGCCTGGATTCAGTCCCGCACAGGCATTCGTCAGCGTCATGTGCGCGCAGAGCAGCAAAAGACCAGCGATTTGGCGCTGATTGCTGCGCAGCGTGCCTTGGCCGCCGCCGGGGTAGAGGCTAACCAACTTGACTTGATTCTGGTGGCCACCACGACACCGGACATGATTTTTCCGGGGACCGCCTGTATTTTGCAAGCCAAGTTAGGGATTGATTCGGGGGCCATGGCGTTTGATTTGCAGGCGGTTTGTACCGGATTCGTCTATGCACTGTCCGTGGCAGATCAATTTATTCGGCAGGGGACGGTGCGGACAGCACTGGTGGTGGGAGCCGAAACCTTTACCAATCTGCTTGACTGGACCGACCGTAATACATGCGTGTTGTTTGGAGATGGTGCAGGTGCGGTGGTACTTCAGGCCAGTGCAAAACCAGGGCTTCATTCAACCCATCTCCATGCCAATGGTCACTTTGTGGACATGCTCTCTGTCCCGGGGTTTGTTTGCGCCGGGCAGGTCACAGGATCGCCCATGGTACAAATGGATGGTGGCGCTGTTTTCAAATTTGCCGTCAAGGTGCTCAATCAGGTCTGCCGCGAAGCCTTGGAAGCCAACGCTTGTTCCGTTGATACGGTGGATTGGTTTATTCCGCATCAAGCCAATATTCGCATCATTGAAGCGACCGCACATAAGTTGGGAATTCCCATGGAACGGGTGATCGTGACGGTGGATCAGCATGGCAATACCTCGGCCGCATCGATTCCTTTGGCACTGGATCAAGGGATGCGTGACGGTCGAGTTCGATCAGGGCAGAAAATTCTACTGGCGGCCGTGGGGGGTGGCTTTACTTGGGGCGCTGCCCTCGTTACTCTATAAGACTTGTCGTCATACAACCTCAGGAAATTTGGGACTCATGAGTTTTGCATTCGTTTTTCCAGGGCAAGGTTCCCAGTCTGTGGGCATGATGCAGGCCTATGCCGACCTTCCTCAAATTCGTTCAACCTTTGAGGAAGCCGCTGAAGTTTTGCAGCAAGATCTTTGGTCGCTGGCTTGTCATGGTCTGGAGTCTGATTTGGCGCAAACCATCAACACCCAACCGCTTATGTTGACAGCGGGGGTGGCAGTCTATCGCGCCTGGATGGCATTGGGTGGGCCCCGTCCCGCGTGTGTCGCGGGCCATAGCCTGGGAGAATACACGGCGCTGGTCGCCGCCCGGAGTTTGTCTTTTGCTGATGCGCTGCGCCTGACCCGACTGCGGGCACAGGCCATGCAGGAGGCCGTGCCTGATGGCGTGGGGGCAATGGCCGCCATTCTGGGATTGGAGGATGATTTGGTGCGTGCTGCGTGCCAGGAGGCTGCCGGGACAGACGTGGTTGAGCCCGCCAATTTCAACTCTCCGGGACAGGTCGTCATTGCGGGTCATCGTTCTGCGGTTGAGCGCGCAGTGGTTGCTGCCAAAGCCAAAGGGGCCAAACGCGCCGTGATGCTTGCCATGAGCGTGCCTTCCCACTGCTCTCTCATGCGTCCGGCCGCAACCCGATTGCAGGCCGCGTTGGAACAGGTCACACTTGCCTCTCCCGCCATGGCGGTCATACACAATGCCACGGTCGCACCGGCAGCCTCGCCCGAGGCGATTCGCTCGGCCTTGGTACAGCAATTATTCCAGCCCGTACGTTGGGTGGAATGCGTGCAAGCTCTGGTTCGTCAGGGTGTTGCCACCCTCTATGAATGCGGCCCGGGTAAGGTTCTGGCGCCTTTGGTAAAGCGTATCGATGGCGCTGCTGTGGGCATTGCCTTGAACGATGCGGATTCGATCAATAGCGCCCTGGGTGCGCTCAGGCAAGGGGCATGAGGATGCTAAAGGGACAAGTGGCATTGGTGACGGGGGCCAGTCGTGGTATTGGTATGGCCATTGCACGGCAATTGGCCAGTGCCGGTGCTGTCGTGGCTGGTACGGCAACCCGTCCCGAAGGAATTGCAGCCATCGAGCAGATGCTCTCCTCTGTGTCTGCCCCGGGTGCCGGGTACCTCCTCAATGTCAAGGATGCAGAGGGAATACTGGCAACAGTGGAGGCAGTGAAAAAAGATTTTGGCCCGGTGGGCATCCTGGTGAATAATGCGGGGGTGACCCGGGATATGTTGGCCATTCGCTTGCGGGATGAGGATTGGGATGAAGTGCTTGACACCAATCTCAAGGCGGTTTTTCAATTATCGCGCGCCGTCATGCGCGATATGATGAAAGCACGCTCAGGACGGATTATCAACGTTGGTTCGGTAGTGGGTTCCACAGGCAATGCAGGACAGAGCAATTACGCTGCAGCCAAGGCCGGATTGGTGGGGCTGACCAAATCTCTGGCGCGCGAACTGGGCAGTCGTGGCATTACGGTGAATTGTGTTGCGCCAGGATTTATCGAAACCGACATGACCAAGGCGTTGACTGCGGAGCAACAACAGTCCTTGCGCGCCAATATTCCGCTGGGGCGCTTGGGACAACCTGAAGACGTGGCCCATGCTGTGGCATTTTTAGCCTCAGCCCAAGCCGCTTATGTGACCGGTGCCACCCTGCATGTCAATGGTGGCATGGCGATGGATTGAGAATTAATGAACGGGACGGCAGGTTCTGGTACACTACGCCTGTTTTTTTGCTACATACCTCCACAAGAAGGACCATAACACATGTCAAACATCGAGCAGCGCGTCAAAAAAATCGTATCTGAACAACTGGGCGTGAAAGAAGAAGAAATTCAAAACGCCTCCTCCTTCGTGGATGATCTGGGCGCTGATTCGCTCGATACCGTCGAACTGGTCATGGCGCTGGAAGAAGAATTCGAGTGCGAAATTCCGGATGAAGAAGCTGAGAAAATTACCACGGTTCAGCAGGCAATTGACTACGTCAACAGCCATCTGAAGGCCTGATCATTTTTGATCTTTGATTGTCAGGTGGCGTTCGTCGGCTGCAATCATCGTCTCAGGGAGTTGTGCATCGCATGTCACGACGTCGTGTAGTGGTTACTGGTTTGGGGGTCGTTTCTCCTGTCGGGAATAGTGTTCAGGAGGCGTGGTCCGCCATAAGCGCCGGTGTTTCCGGTATCGGCCCAATTACCCGATTTGACGCCTCTGGCATGCCTTGCCAGATTGCGGGTGAAGTCAAAAACTTCGACCCGGCACAGTTTCTGGGAGTCAAGGAAGTTCGGCGAGTGGACCGCTTCATCCACTTTGGACTGGTGGCCGCAATCGAAGCCCTGCAGGATGCCGGGATCGAGGCTGGGCCGGAAAACGCCGAACGGATGGGGGTCTGTATTGGATCTGGGATTGGGGGGCTACCCATGATTTCAGATACCTGCCTGGCCTATAAAGAGGGGGGGGTACGCAAGATTTCCCCTTTCTTCATTCCGGGCAGTATCATCAATATGATTTCGGGCAATCTATCCATCATGTATGGATTCAAGGGGCCGAATCTTTCCATCGTTACTGCCTGCACCACGGGCAATCACCGCATTGGCGAAGCATCCCGCCTGATTGAATATGGTGATGCTGATGTGATGGTTGCAGGAGGGGCTGAGGCTGCCATCAATGAACTGGGTATTGGCGGATTTTGTGCAGCGCGTGCTCTGAGTACGCGTAATGATCAACCCGCTGCCGCGAGCCGTCCCTGGGATCTGGAACGGGATGGATTTGTGATGGGTGAAGGGGCAGGGGTGCTGGTGCTGGAAGAGTTGGAACATGCCCGTGCCCGGGGTGCCAATATTTATTGCGAATTGACCGGCTACGGCATGAGTGCAGATGCCTACCATATTACTGCGCCGCCTGAAGATGGGGATGGGGCCCGACGCAGCATGATCAATGCGCTCAAAAACGCGCGTCTGAACCCCGATCAGGTGGATTATATCAATGCCCATGGAACCTCCACCCCCTTGGGCGATTTGGGTGAAACGATTGCCCTCAAGCGTACTTTTGGTGCTCATGCCCATGCGCTGTCTGTTAGTTCAACCAAATCCATGACTGGTCATCTACTGGGAGCGGCTGGGGGAATTGAGGCCGTGTTTGCGGTGCTGGCGATCAAATACCAAATTGCGCCGCCCACCATCAATCTGGATCATCCCAGTCCTGAGTGCGATCTGGATTATGTACCGCACACGGCTCGAGCCATGAATATTGATGTGGTACTGTCCAATTCCTTTGGATTCGGTGGGACCAATGGGTCTCTGATTTTTCAGCGTTTGCGTTAAGCTCTTTCAGTGTTGCGTCGTCTCTGGAGTAGCGCCCTACTGTTGCTTTTGCTGTGGGGGGGATGGGTTAGCCTGTTCCCTTTGCCCTTACCCCAAACCCCCTTTGAGTTCGATCTGAAAAATGGCTTGACGTTGCGCCAAGTGGCGCACGAGTTGCAGGCGCGCCATGTCCTTTGGGAACCCTGGAGTTTCACCCTGTTGGGACGTGTTCTGGGACGTCAGACTCATATCAAGGCCGGAAGCTACGAATGGAATCGTCCCTTGAGTGCGCTGCAAATTCTGGATCGGCTCACCTCTGGAGATAGCTTGCAAAACGAAGCGCGTCTGGTGGAGGGAATGAGTTTTTCCCAGGTGCGTACCATGCTGGCAACCAACCCGCAACTGCGTCCTGCCGGTGCGGCGCTGAGCGAGGCGGATCTGCTGCATCAGATCGGTTTGCCCTATGAGGTCCCCGAAGGGCTTTTTTTCCCGGACACGTATTTTTTTAATCCGGGGGACAGCGATCTGGATTTACTCAAGCGCGCTGCCAACGCCATGAGTCGACGTTTGCAGCGTGCCTGGCTGCAGCGCGCCCAGGGTTTACCTTATCAGACACCCTACCAAGCGCTGATCATGGCCTCTATCATCGAAAAAGAGTCTGCCCGTGCTGAAGAACGTCCGCTCATTGCCGCGGTATTCATCAATCGCTTGCGATTGGGTATGCGTTTGCAAACTGACCCAACGGTCATTTACGGCATGGGTACCCACTATCACGGCAATATTCACAAAAAAGATTTGCTCACCGATACACCGTATAACACATACACCCGCGCCGGCCTACCACCAACCCCCATCGCCATGCCTGGTCAAGGCGCAATCGATGCCGCGTTACATCCGGCAACGACACAGGCGCTATATTTTGTGGCAAAAGGAGATGGCTCACACCAGTTCTCTGATACCTTGGCACAGCATAACCGGGCTGTGCAGAAATACCAGATCCACCCGCATATTCCAGAGCATGATATGAATCAGGCCGACACCAGAGAGACGCAACCATGAGAAGCCAACGTGGTCAACTAATTACCCTCGAGGGGATCGATGGCGCAGGCAAAAGTACGCATGTGCAGCCGATTGTGCAGTGGTTGATGCAGCGTGGCCATTCAGTGCTGCAAACCCGTGAACCGGGGGGTACCCCACTGGGAGAAGATTTGCGGCAACTGCTGCTGCACCGCGAGATGGTTCCAGAGACTGAGGCGCTCCTCATGTTTGCGGCACGCTCCGAGCATGTGCAGAGGGTGATTCGTCCTGCCCTGGAGTGTGGGCAGTGGGTGGTGAGTGACCGCTTTACCGATGCCAGTTTTGCTTATCAGCACGGCGGTCGGGGTGTGACTTGTGCACATCTGGACTATTTGGAGCAATGGGTCGTTGCGGGAGTAGAGCCCGATGTGACCTTTCTGTTTGATCTGGATCCGGTGACAGCCCGGGAACGTGTGCATCGCGGCAATTCTGACCCGGACCGCTTTGAACAACAGACACAGGGATTCTTTGAGCGTGTGCGCGCCGCTTATCTGGCACGGGCCGCAAGCAACCCGGCGCGATTTTGTATTCTTGCTGCCGGACAAACACCGGCGCAGTTAGGGCAACAGGTCATACAACAGTTGGCCTTACGTTATCCATGATCTATCCCTGGCTTCAGGAAGCCTTCCGGCAACTAAAACATCGTTCGCCGCCCCAGGTGCTCCTCATTTCCGGCCCGAAGGGGATTGGCTGTGGTGTTTTTGCGCGCCATGTGGCGCAAAGCCTGTTTTGTGAGACTCCGTCCCAGGATGGGGCGGGTTGCGATCACTGTGCAGCCTGTCAGTGGTTTCTGGCGGGTACACACCCGGATTTTCGCAATTTGGTACCCGAATCCGCCACAGTTGAGAATTCTCAGGCAAGTTCTGCAGAGGGCACTCGTTCTGGTGTGGGTAGTTCCTGGATTACCGTGGATGCTGTCCGGGAGTTAAACGACTTCATGGTGCTGAGCACCCATCGCGATGGCTATCGTATCGTTTTGGTGGATCCGGCCGATGCGCTTAATCTCAATGCGGCAAATGCCCTGCTCAAAATTTTGGAAGAGCCTCGCCCTGGAACGGTATTTATGCTGGTCAGCCATCAACCAACGCGTATTCCTGCCACCGTGCTTAGTCGCTGTCAGCACCTGAAGCTCGCCTTACCTGCGCTAGAGGTTGCCCAAGCCTGGCTGGAAGCCCAGTCTGTGTCTAAGGCCCAACACTACCTTGCCCTGGCGGGGCACGCGCCATTGGAGGCGCACCGTCTTGCGCGGCAAGATCAGGGGGTAAGGACGACCTGGCTGAACCAATTATGCAGCGATACCCTTTCTCTGATTCAGATCTCTGAACAGACGGCTGCCATACCCTTGACCGACTGGCTGGATTGGTTGCAGCGCTGGGTGTACGATCTGATTGAATGTAAAGTGTTGGGAAAAGTGCGATATCACATTGATTTTTATGATAAAATATCAATGGTAAGCGAGCGCTATTCCCTGCTTGATCTGCTATCCTGGGAGAAATCCCTGCGTGAGGGGCGTCGTCTCATGCAGCATCCCCTCAATGCACGATTGTTGGCTGAGCAACTGTTGCTACCCCTTTATTCATCTCATTAAATAGATGATGGTGCCGTAAATTTATTCGCAAGCCAGGCTGGGCATGCAATAATCGGTTTTTTTGAATCAAACCTCACATGTTTGTCGATTCTCATTGCCATCTGGACTTTCCTGAACTTCGCTGCCGGATCCCCGCGCTCAAAAGCGCGATGGAACAACAACAAGTCACTCATGCGCTCTGCATTTCCGTGCAACAAAGCACCATTGCAGATGTGCTTGAGGTGGCCCAGACCGACCCGCACTGGTACGCCACCGTCGGGGTTCACCCGGATTATGAATTGCTGCAGGAACCGTCTCAGGAGGACTTGTATACTTGGGCCCAGCATCCCAAAGTGGTGGGGATTGGCGAAACCGGTCTGGATTATTACCGCCTGCAGGATCGACCCGAATGGCAACGCTCGCGCTTTCGAACCCATATTCGCGCAGCCCGGGCCTTAAGGAAACCGCTGATCATCCATACCCGCGCAGCGGCAGAGGATACCCTGCGGATTATGCAAGAGGAAGATGCAGCGGCAGTGGGGGGGGTAATGCATTGCTTTACAGAATCCATGGACGTCGCTCAAGCGGCGATGGCCATGGGGTTTCTGATTTCCTTTTCGGGGATCGTGACTTTTAAAAATGCACGATCTCTCAAGGCGCTGGCCTGTGATATTCCACTGGAGCGTATGCTGATCGAAACGGATTCACCGTACTTGGCACCAACACCAAATCGCGGAAAGCTCAACGAACCGTCCTATGTGCGTTATGTGGCGCAGGAAATTGCATTGCTGCGTGGCGTGGATATTGAGCAGGTGGGCTTGCGCACCAGTCAGAATTTCTTTGATTTGTTTCGGGTGGCGGCTTGATATACTTGTTTTCCAGCCCTTACAACAGCGCTTGTTTATCTGGCGGCAGTGCGGGGCGCCGAGCGATCGGATTGGGCGCTTCCTTTGATCTATCGTTATATTGATTTGGAGAATGCCATGGATTCAACCCTGGATCGACGTGAATTCATCAAGCGAGTCATCCTGGCTGGCGGCGGATTTGCCCTGCAGTGGACCACCGCGCCAGACGCAATGGCTGCATCCGAACAAACCTTTTCTCCCAACCCATGGGTTCGCATTGCCTCCACTGGCCAGGTCACCATTCTGGTGGATAAATCGGAAATGGGGCAGGGGGTGATGACGGCCCTACCCATGATTCTTGCAGAGGAAATGGAACTGGATTGGTCTATGGTTCAGGTGGAGTTTGCCCCTGCCGCACCGGAGTTTGCGCATCCATGGTTTCACACGCAAGCCACCGGGGGATCTACCTCGGTACGCGCCATGTGGCAACCCCTGCGTCAGGCCGGGGCAACGGCGCGGGAATTGCTGCGCAATGCTGCAGCGCAGCAATGGAAGATTCCGCCCGAGCAGGTCAAGGTGAGCCAAGGTCTGTTACAAGCGGGTGTTCATCGTGCCAGTTTTGCCGATATGGTCCCCCATACCGCGCACCTGCCTATTCCCAAGAGCGTGACGCTCAAACCCGCCGATAAATTCCACCTGATCGGCAAGCCTGCTCATCGTCTGGACAGTATTCCCAAATCCACTGGCACGGCCTCCTTTGGGCTTGACAAGCGCCTTCCCGGGCTGCTGACTGCTGTGGTGGCGCGCCCTGCAGTCCTTGGTGCCACAATCATCCATTACGATGCCAGCATTGCGCTCAAGCAACCCGGGGTACGCTTTGTGCTGCCGGTGCAATCCCCCACGGGCCAAGGGGTGGCCGTATTGGCCGATACCACATGGCATGCCATGAAGGGGCGTGATCTGCTCCAAATTCAATGGGATGAAAGCGCACATCAGGACCGCTCCACGGCCTCCCTGCGCCAGCAGATGGGCCATCTGCTGGCGTCTGGTGACAGCGCCAAGACGGCGCTGCAACGTACGGGTACGCCAGAGGCTCAAAACTCACCGGCAGCTTCCACGCTCAGTGCGCGTTATGAGGCCCCCTATCTGGCGCATGCGCCCATGGAGCCAATGAACTGTACAGCCTGGGTTCAACCGGATAGCGTCGATCTATGGGTGGGTACCCAGGCGCAGGGGCCCAATCAACAACTGGCCGCCAAACTGACGGGACTCTCGTTGCCACAGGTCAAGGTACACACCCAGTATCTGGGCGGTGGATTTGGACGTCGCTTTGCCCCGGATTTTGTGACTGAAGCGATTATCCTGTCGCGTGATGCCGGCACACCGGTCAAGGTGGTGTATACCCGTGAGGATGATATGCATGGACAATATTACCGCCCCATGGCGCTGTGCCAGATGGATGCCAAACTGGATGCCCGTGGGCAGATTCTGAATTATTCCATTCATACCGCCTGTGATTCCATCGCTGTGGGAACGGGGTTTGAACCCGCGATCATTCAAGATGGCATTGACCGTACTTCGGTGGAAGGTTTGGCTGATATTCCCTATCACCTGCCAGATTTTCAGGTGCGTTGGTCGCCTTTTACGCCGGGCATACGGGTGTGGTTCTGGCGTTCGGTGGGACATACCCAAAACAGCTTTTTTTCCGAATCCTTCATGGATGAAATGGCCCATGCGGCCGGTGCAGACCCCTTCGAATGCCGACGTGCCTTGCGGGCGCAAGCGCCACGAGCCAAGGCGGTGCTGGAGCGGGTGGCGCAGGAGTCACAGTGGGGCCAGGCACTCCCCCCCGGACGGGCGCGCGGCATTGCTCTGGTGGAGTCCTTTGGGAGCATCGTGGCAGAAGTGGCAGAGGTCTCGCTGGAGCAGGGCCAACCCCGAGTTCATCGGGTGACCATTGCTGCTGATATCGGTACCGTCGTTAATCCTGATATTGCCGCCGCACAAATGGAAGGTGCCATGATTTTTGGTCTGGGTGCGGCACTGTACGGTGAAATCACTTTCACCGATGGAAAAATCGATCAATCCAATTTTCACGATTATCCTCTGTTGCGCTTGACCGAAATGCCACAGGTGTCGGTGCATTTCATTCCCTCTTCAGAGCCTCCGGGCGGCGTGGGCGAGCCCGGTACACCACCGATTGCGCCGGCTCTATGCAACGCCTTATTCAGTTTGACAGGAAAACGGGTTCGTTCCTTGCCTCTGGCGCATCAAAACTTTGATCATGCGTAAATCCTTACTTGACATCAGCGCCATGCATTCCCGTGGGGAAAAGATCGCCATGCTAACCTGCTATGACTCCAGTTTTGCTCGTGTATTGGAGCAGGCCGGGGTAGACATGCTCCTGATTGGGGATTCACTGGGAATGGTGGTTCAAGGGTACGACTCCCCCATACCCGTTAGCATCGAGGATATTGCCTATCATACCGCCTGTGTGGCACGGGGGTCCCGGTCGGTCTTTATTTTGGCGGATATGCCCTTTGGCAGTTCGCAAGTCACGCCCCAGGAAACCTTTCGAAACGCGGCAGAGTTAATGCGTGCCGGGGCGCAAATGGTAAAAATCGAGGGCGGCCGGGAAATGGCCGCCACCGTGGAGTTTCTGGTTAGCCGAGGCATTCCGGTCTGTTCCCATGTGGGCCTGACGCCGCAATCCGTTCACCAGATGGGGGGGTTCAAGGTGCAAGGGCGCGATAGCGCCGCAGCGGAACGCATCATCGAAGATGCCAAGATGCTGGAGGCCAGTGGCGCCAGTATACTACTCATGGAAGCCATTCCCCGAACCTTGGCTGACCGTTTATGCGATGCGGTTAAACTGCCCACCATTGGCATTGGCGCCAGCGCGCGCTGTAGTGGTCAGGTTCTCGTGATTTATGACATGCTCGGTTTGGGGGCTTACATCCCCCCCCGTTTTGTTCGGCCTTTTATTCAGGAGACCGGTTCGATTGAAGCCGCTGTCAAATTGTATGTGGCCGAGGTAAAGTCAGGTCGCTTTCCCGGACCCGAGCATTGTTACGGTTCCTGATTACTCCTCATGCGCTCAAGCTTCCAGCCAGCCCTTGTGTGTGATTGCATGAACGCCTCTGGCCTGCGGGATAAGGCGGCGCAATCCCGCCCTCCCGCGCGTCAGGCTTTCTGCCAGCCAATGTCCGTGATTGCATGAACGCTGCGCTGCGGATTAAGTGGGCTCATTTCCGCCGTTTGATGCTATGGGGTAGCTTATGGCTGACCGGCTTGGGGTTTTTCACCCACGCCTGCGGGCAGGAACTGCCGACCCCATCTCCCATGAGGTCTGCAGCAGGCCCCGATGATACGGTTCAACCCACCGGCCCACTGGCCTTTACCCTGGATCAAGCCAAGTCCTATGCGGTGGCGCATCAAACATCGGTTCTGCTGGCGCAGGAGCAGTTGAACGAGAGTGCAGATCGGGCCCGCGAGGTTCGGGCTGGCCTATTACCCAGCATGGAATTCAAGACCTACCAGATTCGTCAAACAGAAAACTTGAAGGCCATCGGTATCAGTCTTCCGGGACTCCCGGTCGTCATTGGCCCTTTCGATACCTTTGATGCACGGGTGCGATTTACCCAACGGGTTTTCGATCTGGCGCAGATTCATTCCCTCCAGGCGGCAAATAATGCCGTCGAAGCCACCCACTGGCGGACCGAGGCCACGGCACAGCAAGTGGCAGGGGCTGCAGCCCTGGCCTACGTGGAATTGCTGCGAAGTCGCGCCAGTGTTGCAGCAGCGCTGGCCAATCAGACGCTGGCGCAGCACTTGTTGCAACTGGCAACAGATCAACAGGGCGCGGGTCTATCCACTGGAGTAGATGTGGTACGTGCAGAAAGTATTCTGTCGCGCAACGATCTGTTTTTGCGCCAGGCACGCCAAATGGAAAGTATGGCAGAAACCCGCTTGCACCGTGCCATGGGAATCGACATGCAGACCCGCCTGGTCTTGACTGATCGCTTGCAGCTGACGGGAGAAGCCTTGGCAACTCTTCCCGGTGAAGTTCAGACCATCGGGCAGGCGCTGGAATCACGGCCTGAGCTTTTGGCGTTACAACAGGTGGTGTTGCAGCGGCGCCAGGAGCGCCGCGCCGCTCTGGCTGAAAATGTTCCTGCCTTCAGCATTTCGGGCGATTTGGGCTCAAGTGGTGTCAATCCCACGCATTATGACTATCGTACTTATAGTTATGGGATCCAGATGAGCGTACCGCTGATTCAGGGCGGGGCCATGAATGCACGTGAAGATGCTGCACGCAGCCGGGAACGTCAGGCAGAACTTGCCTTGACAGACACCCGGCAGCAGGTGGAGGAGGATGTCCGCCTGGCGCTCATTTCGCTGCAAACCAGTCAGGAGCAGATCCAAACAGCTAAAACCGGGTTGGCTCTGGCTGAGCGTTTGGTGGAACAGGCGCAGGACCGTTTTGCCAGTGGTGTGGCTGATAACCTTGAGTTGGTGGATGCCCAGTCGAATCTTGCGACGGCACGCAGCGCCTGGATCGACGCTCAAGCCGCCATGCGTATGGCCGGGATCAATCTGGACCTGGCCCGTGGTCGATTGGACTACCCAACGCCATAACGGGAGATGGATACACACCCATGACTGAAATTAATGCCACGACCTCGGCGCAGATTGCGCCCATTCCTGCCAGCACCGAAGCTGCAGACACTTTAAAACGGAACCGCCTGCGTCGTTGGGGCGCGCTGGCTCTGTTGCTCATTCTGTTGGGGAGCTTTTTGCTATGGTTCCTGACCCGAAATGAGGAATCCACCGACGATGCTTTCATCGAGTCAAACGTGGTACAAATCAGTCCTCATGTGGGTGGCTATGTGGCGAAAGTGCTGGTCAATGATAACCAGTGGGTCAAGCAGGGGGAGGTGCTGGCAGAGATCGACTCACGCGATTATGAACTGCGGGTAGAGCAGGCACAAGCCGTACTGGATGCGGCAAAACATCGACACGGGGCAGAACAACAGGATCTTTCTGTCACCACGACAGTCACCCAGACCGGCCTGGATCAGGCCCGCAGTGCCCTGGATGCCGCGCGCTCCAACGAGGCCCAGGCCCAAGCGCAGGCTCGGGCGGTGGAAGCCCAAGCGCTATTGACCCAGCAGGATGTGACACGGTATCAGGCGTTGTTCCAAAAAGACGAAATTTCCCATCAAAAACTGGACCAGATCATGGCGGCTGATAAAACAGCCCAGGCCCAAGCCCAGGCGGCCCAGCGCGCCGTCAATGCGGCTCAGGCATTGGTGCATCAGGCTGAGGCACGGGTACAGGAAGCGCATTCCGGACCGCGCCAGGTTGCCCTGAAACAAGCTCAGGTGGCAGGTGGCGCCGCATCGATACAGGAAGCCCAGGCGGCCCTGGACCAAGCCCGTCTCGACTTGTCTTACACTCATCTCATTGCGCCGGTCGAAGGGCGTATTGCGCGTAAAAACCTGTTTCAGGGTCAATTGATTCAGCCAGGCCCACCGGTTATGGCCATCGTCTATGGCTTGCCCTGGGTCGTGGCCAATTTCAAGGAAACCCAGCTGCAACGCATGCACCCTGGGTTGGCAGTGAAGGTTAAGATCGATTCTTTTTCTGGAAAGGTTTTCCGGGCCCATGTGGATAGTATTCAGCCCGGCACTGGTGCACGCTTTAGTCTGCTTCCACCGGAAAACGCCAGTGGAAACTATGTCAAGGTGGTACAACGCATTCCTGTCAAAATCCTGTTCGATGAATCCCCCAATGTGCTGGAACCACTGGTTCCGGGAATGTCTGTGGAGCCTCGGGTTCAATTGCAATGACAACACCGCTGCAGGACGCAACAGCGACCTTTGCACCACCCCATAATGCGCGCGGAGAAGCGCTCAATCCCTGGATGGTGGCGGTGACGGTGGCATTGACCACGTTTATGGAGGTTCTGGATATTTCCATCGCGAATGTGGCTTTGCGACATATCGCCGGAGATCTGGGGGCGGGGGAGGATGAGTCCACCTGGGTTCTTACTTCATATATGGTTTCCAACGCCATCGTATTACCCATCAGTGGCTGGATGTCTAGCGTTCTTGGGCGACGGCGATTCTACATGCTGTGCGTGGCTTTATTTACCGCCAGTTCCTTGCTGTGTGGGCTGGCCCCCAACCTGTTCATGCTGATCCTGTTTCGCACCTTGCAAGGCGTTGGCGGCGGCGGGTTGCAACCCAGTTCGCAAGCCATTTTGTCCGATACCTTTCCGCCAGCCAAGCGCGGTATGGCCTTTGCCGTCTATGGCCTGACGACGGTTTTGGCGCCTGCAATCGGGCCCACGGTGGGAGGATGGATTACGGACAGCTTTAACTGGCGCTGGATCTTTTTGATTAATGTCCCGGTGGGCTTCGTCTCTCTGTATTTTACCTCGCGTCTGGTGTTTGATCCGCCGCAGTTTTCACTGCAGCGGCAGCAGCTTAAATCGCGTGGTTTCAAGGTGGATTATATTGGCTTCATTCTGTTGATGCTGGGATTTGGTGCGCTTCAAATATTTCTGGATAAGGGGCAACAGGAAGACTGGTTCGACTCGCACTTCATTGTCACCCTTGCGGTCATTTCGTGCACTGCGTTGCTGCTGCTGCCCTGGTGGGAATTGCGGCAGAGAGATCCCATGGTGGATATTCGACTGCTTGCCGACAAAAACTTTCTTTTCAGCAACATCCTCATGTTCATGCTTGGATTTGTTTTGTTTGGCAGCACGGTTCTGTTGCCTTTATTCGTGCAAACCCTGATGGGTTACTCTGCCATGGATGCGGGCATGCTGCTTTCTCCCGGGGGCTTTGCCGTTTTGTGTTTTATGCCTTTCATCGGCATGCTGGTAAATCGTGTCGATGTGCGGCACATGATTACCTTTGGGGTCGTGACCAACGCGCTTGCTCTCTATTTGCTCTCGCGTACCAGTTTGCAGGCTGACTATGCTTCTCTCGCCACGTTACGGGTCATTCAAGGCGTAGGCTTGGGGTTTCTGTTCGTTCCCCTCAACACCATTGCTTTCGCTGGCATTCCCATGGCCAAAAGCAGCAATGCCTCCGCGATTATCAATTTATCCAGAAATTTAGGGGGAAGTTTTGGCATTTCCCTGATGCAGACCTGGTTAACCCAGGGCACTCAACGCCACCAGGCGGACTTGGTCGCTCATGTGACGGCGTTTTCCACCCGAACGCAAGAAGTCCTGAACGGTTTGATACAAGCGCTCATAGCGCAAGGGGTCACTGCCAGTGAGGCCCTATCCAAGGCGCAAGCCGTGCTGATGCATTCGCTGCAGCAGCAGGCGGCTTCCCTGGCTTTTCTGGATAATTTTCGCTTGCTGGCATTTTTGTTCATCGCATTTATCCCGCTGGTCTACAGTATGAAAAAACCCCCTCGCCATCACTGAGAATAGTCCATGAACCTCAATGAATTGCGTTATGTGGTGGCTGTGGCGCAAACGCGCCATTTTCGCAAGGCGGCGGAGCAATGTTTCGTCAGTCAGCCCGCCTTGTCCACGGCCATCCAGAAACTGGAAGATGAATTGGGCGTGCGCCTGTTTGAGCGTTCCCGTTCCGAAGTGGATCCGACGCCGGTGGGTGAGCATTTGATTGCCCAGGCCGCGCTGATTCTGGAGCAAATCGATACGCTCAAACGCATGGCGCAAGAGGGTGCCGACCCTTTGGTGGGAGCCCTCAAATTGGGAGTAATCCATACGGTCGGGCCTTATCTTCTGCCCGATTTGGTGGCTCATCTACATCAGATCGCTCCAGACATGCCGCTGATGGTGGAAGAGTCCACCACTGCTCAACTGGAACAACAGCTCAAGAGTGGCGCCGTGGATGTGGCGCTGATTGCTTTACCGTTTGAGGTTGCAGGAATCCAGACGCGCCCCTTGTATCAGGAAAATTTCGAAGTCGTGGTTCCCAAAAATCATCCCTGGCGTTTGCTCAAGTCTGTGTCCTCGCACGATCTGGGGCAAGAGAAGGTGTTACTCTTGCCGGCGGTTCATTGTTTCAGTACCCAGGTGGTGGAATCCTGCCCCGAATTAGGAGGTAAGCAGGCCTTGGTGCAACAGGGAAACAGCCTGGAAACCCTGCGTAACATGGTGGCCTCGGGGATGGGAATCACGGTACTGCCAGCCAGTGCCAATAGTGAAAAATATCGTAGCCCTCTGCTGCGAATCATCCCTTTTCAAAAACCGATTCCACACCGTCGAATTGGCTTGGCCTGGCGTAAAAGTTATACCCGACTGGCGACCCTCGACGTACTGACCCGGGCGCTTTCCTGTGCGGGTCTGCGGGGGGTGGAGATGTTATCTGCTTGACCGGGAAACGATGTCCTGATGACGCATGACACTGGATTTTGTCGCAGGGTTCAATGCTTGGGAAGCTTCCCCGACGCGAATCGAAGTTGCACCGGAAACTGGATTTTGTCGCAGGGTTCAACGCTTGGGAAGCTGTGACCTTCGTGCCCCGGGCGCACTCATTTTGGCCTCTTCTTGTTTGGTGGAGACTTGCATGGTTGGTTTACTTCGATTCTGGTTTGCTTCTGGTTTGCACCGGCACCGCTCCAACGCTGCCTCAATGGGTATTGGTCATAGGGGCGAGTGCAACCGACCCCGGGTTCGGGCCCGTATCTGGCTTTGCCTGTGGCTGCTGCTGCTGCCTGTGAGCGCCTGGTCTTTGGAGGTGGGGCAGATGAGTCCACCGTATCAGGCACGGCTGCTTGATGGACAGACTGTGACACCGGCACAGACCCGGGGCAAAGTGGTACTGATTCATTTTTGGGCGACCTGGTGCGTTCCCTGCCGTACCGAAATGCCTGCGCTGGAACGTTATTATCAAAAGCATCGGGCACAGGGCCTGGAAATTCTGATGGTGTCCATGGACGACGAAGGCGATCTGCCCAAGATGCGACAGATGATGGAAAAGTATAGTTATCCCGGGGCTTGGTACAGACAATCTGATTTCAAGCAGTTTGGCCGAATTTGGCGTATCCCCATCAGTTTTGTTATCGATCGCACGGGAGTGTTGCGTCAGGATTCCTGGGATGGTGGTGAGGCAGGGCTCGATGAGGGGACCCTGGAGCAAATCGTTACTCCCTTGCTTGCCGGGTCGTAAACAATACGTTGATCCGGACAAATAAAACGGTGCACAATAGGGGTGGCTGTGGATAAAATTTCTGGGGAAAACATGAATGCGTGAATGGTCCGTACGTTCAGTGGTTCTGGGTCTGTTATCTTTTTTGGCCATGACCGCCGTTGCCGCGCCCAGTGCCTCAAACCGGCTTGAGTTTTCTGCGGCCTATGCACGGGCAAGCATGCCGGGGCAGGACGTGGGTGCCGCCTACGTGACTATTCAAAACCAGGGTACCGAAGACGATTTTCTGGTGGGGGCGCAAAGCCCCGTGGCCACTGAAGTGGACATGCATACCAGTACCATGATGCAGGGAATGGCGCACATGCAACGGCAGTCGCGTCTGCGTGTCCCCGCCATGGGTAAACTGGAAATGAAACCTGGTGGCGTGCATTTAATGCTGCAGGGATTAAAGCAACCACTGAAGGAAGGAGATCAGGTGGAAATGCGACTGGATTTTGAAAAGGCAGGGCAACGTCTACTCAAACTGCCGGTGCGTGCCGTGCTTTCAGGGCAAGGCAAATCCAGCGGCGCCATGCCGATGGATATGCCCATGTCATACTGACTGAACGGATCGCCTCTGGGTGTTAACCTGCGCCGGGGTCGGTTGGGAAAGTTGACTGGCTGCATCACGCAGTGCTGTGCGTAAGCCCTCTTCCACAACGGGGTGATAAAAGGGCAGTTCGAGCATTTGTGGAATTGTCAGTTGAAGCTGGTGTGCCCAGGCCAGCAAATGACCCAGATGCTCGGCCTCCGGCCCGATCATTTCCGCGCCCAGCAAACGTCCATTCTGCCTGGCGGCATAAACATGCAACAATCCCTGATGGCGTAGCATGACGCGACTGCGACCCTGGTCGGCAAAAGATACCTTCCCGGTAACGATCTGTTGCCCGGATAAGTCATGCCAATTGCTTCCCACCGTGGTGATTTGCGGGTCGCAAAACGCAATGGAAAAGGGGGAGCGGCGCAAACCCGGCGTGATGTGGGGATAGCGCGCGGCATTTTCTCCGGCGATTCGGCCTTCATCAGCCGCCTCATGCAGCAAGGGAACCTCCTGGTTGGCGTCACCTGCAATAAAGACAGGATGTGAACCGCACTGCAAGGTATCACGCTGGAATTGGGGAACGCCGTGTCTATTCATATCAAGGCCCAGCGTTTCCAACCCGAGTTGATCCAGATTGGGGTGTCGGCCCGTGGCAGCCACGACCCATTCCACCTCGATGGAATGAGTGGGCGTTGAACGTGCTGGCGTGGAATTGGAACGAGCCGGCCCCGGGGGTAAGCTTTGCCATTGAATCCGAACGCCATTTGCATGAGAGGATAGTGCAAGCGCCTGCGGATCGTGGACAAAAGGCAGTTCTGCCTCAAAACAGCGTTCGGCTTCACTCTTAAGCGCCGGATCGGTTAATGGGCCGATCCTGCCGCCACGCCCGAACAGATGCACCTTGACGCCCAGTCGATGGAGTGCCTGCCCCAGTTCCAACCCGATGACCCCAGTCCCGAAGACGGCAACAGATTGAGGTAACTGGGTCCATTCAAAAATATCATCGTTAACGACAACCCGGTCCCGAAACGGCTGCAAAAAATCCGGAATCAATTGTGCTGAACCGGTGGCAATGACAGCCTTTTCAAATTCGATTCGGGTATGCTCATCCACTTGCAATTGACCCGGAGCGATGAAGCGTGCATAGCCTGTAATACGGTTGCACGCAGGGATTCGGTCCACGCCCTCCAGCACAAAACCCACAAAGCTATCACGTTCTCGCCTGACTCGGGCCAGGACGGCTGCCCCATCCACCTGCACTTGTCCATGAAGGCGGATACCAAAGGGGTCCCAACGGGTGACACCATGAACCGCTTCAGCTGCTGCAATCAGCAGCTTGCTGGGCATGCATCCCACCCGGGCACAGGTCGTGCCATGCTGTCCCCCTTCAATGAGAAGCACGGACTGACCGCTGGACTCGATGGCGCGATAAGCGGCCAAGCCGGCCGTGCCTGCACCGATGACCACATTTTGAACCTGCAGTTGACGCATGGGATTCTCCTTGAGGCAATCGCATCGTCAGGCAATCTGGGGTTGTTGACGCGCGATCCAGGATTGCAGTTCGTCCGCCCCCCCCACGTGTGTGCCATTGATGAAGACCTGAGGCACGGTACTTCGTCCGGTGATGGCACCCAATACCCGACTGCGCTGGCGGTGACCCAGAGGGATTTCGGTGTAAGCATATCCTTGCGCACTGAGCAGCGCCTTGGCTCGGGCGCAATGGGGGCAGCCTTCCCGGGTAAGCAGTGCCACCTGGTCCGGTTTGGCGGCATTCGGGTTGATATAGGCCAGCATGGTATCTGCATCAGAGACCTCAAACGGGTCTCCCGGAACGTCGGGTTCAATGAACTGTTTGACCACGATGCCATCCTTTACCAACATGGAGTAGCGCCAGGATCGTTTTCCAAATCCCAAGTCCGACTTGTCAACCAGCATATTCATACCGGCGGTAAAATCACCGTTGCCGTCCGGGATTAAGCGGATCTGATCTGCTTCCTGATCTTTGGCCCACTCATTCATCACAAAGGTGTCATTGACGGAAATACATAAAATCTGATCAACGCCGTTGGCGATAAAAGCGGGTGCAAGCTCGTTATAGCGTGGTAAGTGAGTTGAGGAACAGGTGGGAGTGAACGCGCCGGGAAGTGAAAACACGACAACCGTCTTGTTCTTGAACAGTTCATCGGTGCTGAGGGTTTTCCAATCGTTGAGTTCCCGGATCTGGAATGTGACGTGAGGTACGGCTTGACCTTCGTGATTTTTGAGCATGATGGCATCCTTGGGTGAGCGGTTAAATGAAAACTGGTAACGCGATGGAGTGACTATAACCATCGGTTTAATTTAAATCCAATTGATTGATTTGATTGTGTTGATATACATGGCCTATCAATCCCTGGGATGCAAGCCTGGGGATCGATACTGAACGCTTTCATGGGAGGATGATCAGACCTGTCTGAGGGACATGGTGCAACTGATTCGGTAACAAATCCCCCCGATTGTTGCTGTGCGGGCGCCTTGTTGTCGGTGCAAATCAGGCTCGGTTTGTTGCGAAGAGGGGGCCCTGTGGCGTGGACGCCTCAGGCACGGCCCATCGGTCCATTCCTTGACAACCGGTTACTTGTGAATCGTGAGTGGCCTGTGGTTTCGAGATAACATCTCCTCGCACAAAAGAGTAAAATCATCGGGCACCATGATTCATGGGAAAGCAGAGACGAAAACGGCAAGGAATTTAAGGGAGTCTTCAAATGGGTCAGTTCATTATTCGCAAGGTAGCCGTTTTAGGGGCTGGGGTCATGGGGGCGCAAATTGCGGCCCATCTGGCCAATTTAAATGTTCCCGTGCTGTTGTTTGATTTGCCGGGGAAAGATGATCCCAATGCCATCTCGCGTAACGCGCTGGGTCTTCTGGCAAAAATCCGACCAGCCCCGCTGGGATCTCCCGCTCGGGTTGATGCCATCCAGCCGCTGAATTACCAGGATCATCTTCCCATGCTCTCCCAATGTGATCTTGTCATTGAGGCCATTGCAGAGCGAATGGACTGGAAAACGGCGCTGTACGAACAAATTGCTCCCTTTGTTGGAGAGCATGCCCTGTTGGCTTCCAACACCTCTGGTTTGTCACTGACCACACTCTCCAGATCCTTGCCACAGGCCTTGCGCCCACGGTTTTGTGGGGTCCATTTCTTTAATCCACCGCGTTACATGAGCTTGATGGAACTGATTCCAACGCCAGAGACCCGCCCTGAGGTGGTGGATCTGCTGGAAACATTTGCTACCACCACCTTGGGCAAGCAAGTGGTGCGGGCTCTGGATACGCCCAATTTTGTGGCAAATCGCGTGGGCGTCGCCTGCATGCTGTTCGCTCTGATCGAGGCCCGCAAGCAGGGACTTGGTATTGATGTGGTGGATGATCTCACGGGACGCAAACTGGGTCGTGCCAGTTCCGGGACGTATCGTACCGCCGACGTGGTTGGTCTGGATACACTCATGCATGTGGTACGCACATTACAGGAACAACTTCAGCAGGATCCCTTTCACTCCTGCTTTGATACGCCTGATGTAGTGAGTCGCCTCATTGCAGCAGGGGCCTTGGGATCCAAATCCGGCGCGGGGTTCTACAAAAAAGTCGGGCGCGATATTTTGCGTCTGGAAGAATCCACAGGAGAATATGTTCCCGCTGGCGCCAAGGCCGATCCGGCGATCGATGGATTGCTCAAGCTAAAGCCCGCCGAACGCCTTGCAGCTCTGCGCGCCAGCGATCATCCCCAGGCACGGTTTCTGTGGGCTCTATATCGTGACACCTTCCATTATTGTGCCATTCACTTAGGGACCATTGCCCATAGCGCGCGCGATATTGATATGGCCATGCGCTGGGGCTTTGGATGGAAGGAAGGCCCTTTTGAAACCTGGCAAAGGGCAGGGTGGCGCACCGTTGCCGACTGGATCAGGCAGGATATCGATGCCGGGTACGCTCTGGTATCAACGCCCTTGCCGGACTGGGTGTTTGATGGACGTGAGGGGGTGCACCAACCCCAAGGCTCATGGGATGCGAATACTCAAAACTGGGTAGGTCGTAGCACTCTGCCGGTTTATGAGCGCCAATTGTTTCCGGAGAGCGTCGTCGGTGTGTCGGGGGCAGACCCACGCAGCGCAGGAACCACCGTGTTTGAGGATGACTTTTTGCGGGCTTGGACTCTGGAGGGAGAGTTCCTCATTGCCACGCTCAAAACCAAGATGCGCACTTTCAATGCCGGGGCTTTGCTGGCTCTGGATCGGGCAATGACTGCGGCGGAATCCGGATTCAGGGGGCTTGTGCTGTGGGGCGCGGGAGATCCCTTTTCCGCCGGAGGCGATCTTTCGGGTTTTCTCGTCACCTATGCGCAACATGGACTTAACGGCTTTGTTGCAGAGGAAAAGGTATTTCAGGATGTCATGCGCCGTCTGCGTTACTCCACCATCCCCACCGTTGCGGCAGCGCGGGGTTATGCCTTGGGGGGAGGATGCGAAGCCTTCATTCACTGTGATCGGCGCGTGGCCCATCTGGAAACCTATGTCGGATTGGTGGAAGTGAATGTGGGCTTGCTCCCTGGCGCGGGTGGATTGACAACGCTGACCCGCCAGGCTGGAGAAATGGCGCAGTTCATGCAGACGCCGCAGGAGGTGATTCGTTACCTCAAGGACCCGTTCGCCCGCATCATGCGCTCCGATATCACCACCAGCGCACTAGAGGCGCGTCAGGTGGGTTGGATGCAGCAGGGCGACCTGATTGTGGCGCACCCCGACGAACTGCTCTTCATCGCCCTTGCTCAAGCACGGGCGCTTGCTGATTCCGGATATCGCCCGCCCCTGCAGTTGCCTTTCCCAGTGGCGGGACGGGAGGGAAAAGCCGTGCTGCAAGGGGCGTTGGTCAACTTCAATGCCACGGGCTTGCTGACCGACCATGATGTGGTTATTGGCTCAGCGATCGCAGATGTGATGTGTGGCGGAGAGGTGGATGCGGGCACCTTGCTCACGGAAGAATCCATTCTGGCCCTGGAGCGTAAAAACTTTGGCGCACTCATGAGCCATGCCAAAAGCCGGGAGCGCATTCAAATCCTGCTTGAAACGGGTAAACCACGCCGTAACTAAGGAGAACGATAATGAATGATGTGTTTGTGGTTGCGGCCACGCGCACCCCGGTGGGACGTTCGGGTCGGGGCATGTTCCGGCAGGTTCGGCCGGATGATTTGCTGATTGCAGTGCTACGTGCAGTGTTGAAGCAGGCCCCCGGTCTGGATCCGCAAGCCATCGAAGATGTGGTGGTGGGTTGTGCCATGCCGGAAGGGGAACAGGGTCTGAATATTGCACGGACTGCCGCACTCCTGGCAGGCTTGCCCATTTCCACGGCAGGCATGACGGTGAACCGCTTTTGCGCTTCGGGGCTATCGGCGATCCAGATTGCTGCCGATCGGATTCGGGTAGGTGAAGCCCAGGTCATGCTCGCTGGCGGGGTGGAATCCATGAGTCGCATTCCCATGGGGGGGTTCAATCCCTCGCCCAATCCCCTCGTCTTTGCGAGTAACGCGCATCTGGGTCTGGCCTACGGCATGGGAACGACCGCCGAAAAAGTGGCTCATCAGTGGAATATCACTCGCGAGGAGCAGGATCAGTTCGCATTTCAATCGCACCAGCGTGCTCTGAACGCCCAGTCCAAGCATTGGTTTGATGCCGAAATCACGCCTTTTAACCTTACCCTTCATGCGGCGCAAGGTCATACTGGAGAAGTGACACTGACGCATCGAACCGTGGCGCAAGACGAAGGTCCACGGGAAGACACGTCTTTGGCTGGATTGGCAAAGCTTAAGCCCGCCTTCCATCCCAAGGGCACGGTCACCGCCGGAAACAGCAGCCAAACTTCTGATGGCGCTGCGGCCTTGATACTTGCCAGTGCTGCTGCAATAAAGCAATTCGGTCTGACGCCACTGGCGCGTATCGTTGGCTTTAACACCGTTGGGGTAGAGCCTGAAATCATGGGCATTGGCCCAGTCAAGGCTGTTCCTCCTTTACTTGCGCGTGCCGGGTTACGGGCGGACCAACTGGACTGGATCGAACTGAACGAGGCCTTTGCAGCACAAGTTCTGGCAGTGCAAAAATTCCTCGCATTTGATCCTGAAAAGCTAAACCCACAGGGAGGAGCCATCGCTTTGGGTCATCCTTTGGGCGCATCCGGGGCGATTCGTGCAACCACTGCACTGTACGGTTTGCAGCGCACTGGCGGGCGTTACGCCCTAGTCACCCTCTGTGTCGGGATGGGTCAGGGGATTGCGGGTTTATTTGAGCGTGTTTAACACGAGCGATTTGATCACGAGGTAATATAACAATGAAAGTGTTGGTTCCTGTAAAGCGTGTTCTGGATTACAACATCAAGGCTCGGGCCGTATCGGATGGTTCGAGTGTGGATCTATCAGGACTAAAAATGTCCATGAACCCCTTTGACGAGATTGCAGTTGAAGCGGCGTTGAGGTTGAAGGAAGCGGGTCATGTCTCTGAAATCGTTGTTGTTTCCTGCGGTGTGCAAGCCTGCCAGGATACCCTGCGCACTGCCATGGCGCTGGGAGCTGATCGATCTGTTCTGGTTCAATCGGAGGAAGAATTACAGCCGTTGGCCGTGGCCAAGTTATTGCGCGAACTGGTCCGACGTGAGCAGCCAGGGCTCGTGATTTGCGGCAAGCAGGCCATTGATGACGATGCCAATCAGACAGGCCAGATGCTGGCTGCCCTGCTGGGTTGGGCACAAGCCACCTTCGCATCGAAAATCGAGTTGGTTCGTGATGCACAACGCATTGACGTGACTCGTGAAATCGATGGTGGCCTGGAAACCCTGTCGATTTCCTTACCTGCAGTCATTACCACCGATCTTCGTCTGAATGAGCCGCGCTACGCAACCTTGCCCAATATTATGAAAGCCAAGAAAAAACCACTTGAGACACTGACGCCCCAGGCCTTAGGGGTTGATGTGACTCCTCGACTCCAACTGCTGCGGGTGGTTGAACCCCCACCGCGAAAGGGCGGCGTGCTGGTGTCGGATGTGGCACAACTGGTGGATAAATTAAAAAATGAAGTCAAAGTGATCTGAGGGCGATATGACACAAATATTGGTGGTAGCAGAACATGACAACCAGCAACTAAAGGCGGCCACACGACACGTCATTACGGCAGCTCAGGCGATTGGCGGCCACATTCATGTGTTGGTGGCCGGTACTGACTGTCAGTTCGTGGTGGATTGCGTCCGCCAATTGCCTGGTGTGGAACAGGTAGTGGTGTGCGAGGGCGTCGCCCTGGCACAGGGGGGAGCTGAAAATCTTGCCCAGCAGGTATACGCATTAGCCCCGCAATACTCTCATATTTTTGTGGCGGCCACGGCCTTTGGCAAAAACTGGACCCCGCGTTTGGCGGCTTTGCTGGATGTGGCACAAATTTCAGACATTGTTCGCGTGGATAGTGCCGACACGTTTACGCGTCCCATTTATGCGGGTAGCTTATGGGCTACCCTGCGTTCCGGCGATGCCATCAAGGTGGTGACGGTACGCCCCACTGCCTTTGAGGCGGTACCAGAAACCGGAGGTGCAGCGCAGGTGGTATTCCAACCGGCTGTACAGGATACGACCCTGTCCCATCGAACCCATCTGGCATTGACTCAGTCCACGCGCCCTGAATTAGAGGCGGCGCGTGTCGTTGTCTCCGGTGGGCGTGGATTGGGAAGCGCAGAAAAATACCGTGAGTTGTTAGAACCTCTGGCCGAAAAATTAAATGCAGCCCTAGGCGCTTCCAGAGCTGCAGTTGACTCCGGCTATGTGTCGAATGATTATCAGGTGGGACAAACTGGAAAAATCGTCGCGCCAGACCTGTATCTGGCCATTGGAATCTCGGGAGCGATACAACATCTCGCCGGAATGAAAGGGGCACGTGTGATCGTGGCCATCAACAAGGACCCGGATGCTACGATCTTTGGCGTTGCGGATTAT
>VFSW01002099.1_pt1 | contig 30229 bp, 20 predicted proteins | sample 5358111 | NCBI WGS metagenome assembly VFSW01 (sample SAMN11554181, study PRJNA540505) | mine drainage metagenome | isolation source: sediment from site ElyBrook_90M | place: USA: Ely Copper Mine, Vershire, VT | collected 2017 | reverse complement strand
CATGGGAGGCAGCGGATATTTCGGCGGAGCGCGCTTGCGGGCGGCCGGGACGGCTCTCGGCCGGGGCGGGATCAGAGGCTTGCGCGCCGGCGGCGTGCGCGGCGCGCTGACGTGCGCCATCACATCCACCTTCTCGCCCTCCTTGATCTGCAGGAAGCTGGGCGAAAGGCGATTCGGCTGGGTATGCACGTTCAGCAGTTCGTAGGTGCTGGCGACGCCCTGCGAGGGCATGCTCCGGGCGCGCCGCTCGACATCCTGCAGCGCGGCGATTTCGGCGGCGCTCAGCAGCAGGTGGTCTTCGATCCAACCCTCGGCGCCGCCCGCGGTGCGCACCAGCAGGAAACGGCGCCGCCGCCGGATGATCTCCAGCCGCTCGCCGTGCCGGACAGTGGCGGTCACCGGCGACTGTAAGGGAATGTCCCGGCGCAGCGCCATGCTGGCGGGACCGGCAGAGGCCTCGCCGATGGCCGGCGCGCGCGCCTCGCCGCCGCCGCCGCAGGCCGTCAGGGCGAGAATCGCGAGGAAAAGAAGGAACGCAGGCACACTCTCGTGTTTAGTGTATCAACGCGCCCGCGGCGGTTGGCCGGACGCCGCGGGCGCGGCCTGTTGAATCACCAGCGGCCGGCTGTACACCTGGCGGAAAGCCTCGCCCGCGCGCTCGGCCGCCCATTGTTCCAGGCTGATATCCGCCGCCGAGCAGGCCTCGATCACCACCTGCCCATCCCGCGGGCGGCAGTTCAGGGAGGTGACCCGCGCCTCGTGGCTCACGTCCAGGTTGTCGGCCACTCTCAACAGGGGGATCAGCAACAGGACCGCGCGCTTCTCGTCCGCGTTCAACGCCTGCCAGTTCGCGTGCACCGGCGACGGCATGCTCTTGCGGTGATAGCGGCACAGATTGGCGATCTGTTCGCGCTCGCGATTGGTGAAGCCGGCCATATCCGAATTCCCGACCAGATAATAGGAGTGTTTGTGATGGTTGGCATCCGCCACGAAGTGTCCGGCGTCGTGCAGATAGGCGGCGGCTTCCAGCAGCTTGCCGTAGTGCGGGGGCAACTGGTGCAGAGGCTGCAGGGCGGTGAACAGGGCATGGGCCAGCGCGGCCACCTGGCGGGCATGCGGCAGGGCCACTCCGTAGCGCCGGCTCAACTGTTCCACCTCCTTGCGCTGATCGCGGCTCAATTGCGTCAACTCGCGGCCCACGCCGCGCGCCGCCAGGTCCGCGATGATGCCGTCGCGCACGCCGGCCGCGGAATAGTACAGGCCGGGCAGCCCGAAATGCTCCAGCACATAGAGCAGCACGCCGGCGCCGGGCACGATGATTTCCGCGCGCTTGGGCCCGATGCCGGTGACCTTGCGGCGTCCGGAGAGCGGCAGCACGCTGAGCCTCTTGTACAGGCGGCGGACCTCGCGGGCCGAGGCGCGCATGCGGTCGGCCTGGTCGCGCTTGGTGCGGGGAATGCGGTTGACGGCGCACACCACCGCGGAGGCCGTGGCCGATGTGCCGACCACGCGGTCCCAGTGGCCGCCGAAGCGCCGCGAGGCGCCCGCCAGTTTCTCCTCGATGTATTCCCGCATCTGGTGCAGCTCGGCGGCCAGCGGCGGATCGTTCTTCAGGAAGATCTCGCGCAGGCGCACGGCGCCCAGCGGCTTGGAAAGGGCGTCGCGCACCTGGCGGTGCTCGCTGGCGATCAGCTCCACGCTGCCGCCGCCGATATCGACGATCAGCACCTTGCGGTCGGGATGCGGCCAGCGCGCCTGCACGCCCAGGTGGATGAGCCGCGCTTCCTCGCGTCCGGAGATGATTTCCACCGGCGCGCCGGCGGCCATGGAGGCGCGCTCGACGAACTCGGCCTGGTTGCGCGAGTCGCGCACCGCGCTGGTGGCCACCGCCCGCACTCCCACCACGTCCAGCTTCTGGTATTGGGCGGCCATGCGGGACAGCACTTCGCAGGTCAAGTCCAGCGCCTCGCCGGCCAGCGTGCCGCTGCGAAAGACGTTTTCCCCCAGCCGCGTCACCACCCGCTCGGAAGCCAGCAGGCGCATGGGCGAATCCGGCAGCACCTCGGCGGCGGCCATGCGGATGGAGTTGCTGCCGATGTCGATGGCCGCGTAACGGGGCATATACCAGTTATAGGGGAAATCGCGATCGCATGGAGCCTGGCGAGCCTGCTACATTGGGGAAAGATTCGGCGGAGGGTAACCATGGCACAGAGCGCTACCATCATCCTGGCGGAGCCCGCCGCGCGCCGCGCGGCCTCCATTCCCTGGCACATCTGGACCTGCGTGATCGCGATCACGTCCGCATCCATGGGCGGCATCTGGGACATCTCCTGGCACAAGAGCATCGGCCGCGACACGTTCTGGACCGCGCCCCACATGCTGATCTACCTGTGCGGCATCCTGGCGGGGATTTCGTGCGGCTACCTGATCCTGGCAAGCTCCTTCGGCGGCCGGGCCGCCGGGACCGGGGCCTTCGTGCGCATCTGGGGCTTCCGCGGTCCGCTGGGCGCGTTCGTGTGCGCCTGGGGCGGCATCGCCATGATCGCCTCGGCGCCGTTCGACAACTGGTGGCACGCGGCTTACGGCCTGGATGTGAAGGTGCTCAGCCCGCCGCACGTCCTGCTGATCTTCGGCATCCTGGTGATCCGCGTGGGCACGCTGCTGCTGCTCCTGGGGCATCTCGGCCGCATTCCGGACGGCGAAGGCGCCGCCGCGCGCGCGCTGCTGCTGTACACTTACACGTTCCTGCTGGTCACCTCGTTCGGCGTTTTTCAGGAATTCCTGCTGCGCAGCTATATGCACAGCGCGCTGTTCTACCTGCTGATGTCGCTGGGGTCGTGCTTCTTCCTGGCGGGACTGTACCAACTGTCGGATTTCCGCTGGGCGGGCACGGTGGTGTGCGGCATCTACACCGTGCTCAACCTGCTGTACGTCTGGATTCTGCCGCTATTTCCGGCGGAGCCCAAGCTCGGCCCGGTGTACCAGCACGTCACCCGCTTCGTGCCGCCGGATTTCCCCATTCTGGTGATCGTGCCGGCGTTCCTGCTGGACCTGGCGCGGCCCTATTGGCGGCGCTGGAGCTATGGGGCGCGGGCCGCCGCCATGGCCCCCATCTTCCTGGTTGCGCTGGCCGCCGTGCAGTGGCCTTTCGCCGATTTTCTGATGACGCCGGCGGCCCACAACCGCGTCTTCGCGGCGGGAAACTTCCCCTTCTTCGTGCCCGGCAGCACCGACTGGGTGCGCAACGTCTTCACCCAGGTCGAGCCGGATGCGCGCCATTTCTGGACCCGCGTGGCCTGGACCCTGGTGCTGGGCGCCCTGATGGCGCGCGCGGGATTCGCGTGGGGCGGCTGGATGCGCCGGGTCCGGCGCTAAAATAGAAGTGTTGAGAGCCGCCCTCGCCGCATCCATTTTCCTCGCCTCGCGCCTGGTTGCCGGGAACCAGCTCGTGGACCAGGGTTACGACCGCTTTTACAACCTGGAATACGCCCGGGCGCTGGCGGATTTCGACCAGGCCATCGCCCGGGACCCCAACAACCCGGACCTGCACAACCACGCCGCCGAGTGCATCGTGTTCCAGGAAATGTTCCGCGACGGCGCGCTCGAAAGCGAACTGGTGACGGGCAATAATTCGCTGCTGCGGCGGGCCAAGTTGAATCCCACGCCGCAAACCCAACAGCTCTTCCTGGGCGAGATCGCGCGGGCCTTGACCCTGGAGCAGGCGCGCCTGCGCCGCAATCCCAACGATACGGGCGCGCTCTATGCCATGGGCATCACTTACGGCTTGCGCTCGAACTACTATTTCCTGGTGCAGAAGGCCTGGGTGGACGCGCTGCACGACGCCACCACCGCGCGCAAGCTGCACAACCGGGTGAGCGAACTCGATCCCGCCAACGTGGACGCCCGCCTGGTGCAGGGCCTGCACGACTACGTGGTAGGCAGCCTGCCGTCCTTCTACAAATTCTTCGGATTCCTGATCGGCTTCCATGGCGACCGCGAGCGCGGCATCCGCATCGTGCGGGACGTGGCCGCGCACGGGACCCTCAACCGCGTGGATGCCGAGGTCTTTCTGGCGGCCATCTACCGCCGCGAACGCCAGCCCGCCAAGGCTCTGCCGGTGGTGGAGGACCTGATCCGGCGTTTTCCGCGCAACTACCTGCTGCGCTTCGAACAGGCGGGGATATACGCGGCCCTGGGCGACGGCAAGCGCGCCACGGCCTGCGTCGACGAGGTGGCGCGCCTGAAGACCCAAGGCGCGCCGGGCTACGCGCGGGTGCCGTGGGAATCCATTTACTACCAGTTGGGGACCATCCAGTTCTGGTACAACGACCTGGATGCGGCGCTGGCCAACATGCAGAAGGTCACCGCGCATGCCGGCGAAGTGGATTTGAACACCGGCGTGCTGGCCTGGATGCGCGTGGGACAGATTTACGATCTTACGCAGCGCCACAACCTGGCGATCGAGGCCTATAGGAAGGCCATGGCGTACGCGCCGGAGGCCGAGGCCGCGCGCGAATCGCGGCAGTACATCACCTCGCCCTACCGGCGCACCAAGAGCTGACTTAGACCCGCTTAGGCTACCTTGGGCGCCGAGTCTACCCATCGCCCGCCCGCGGCCCGCTACAATGAACCTTTAACACCCCCACGCCCACATGATTCAACTCACCGGGGCCGCCAAGCGCTTCGGCCCCAAAACACTCTTCGAGAACCTGGACTGGCTGGTCACGCCCAACGAACGCGCCGGCATCGTGGGCGCCAACGGCGCCGGCAAATCCACGCTGCTGAAGATCCTCGCGGGCATGAACGGCCTGGACTCCGGAAGCATCACGGTGATGAAGGGCGCCAGCGTCGGCTACCTGCCGCAGGAAGGTCTCTCGCTTTCCGGCCGCACGGTCTTCGCCGAATGCATGACCGTCTTCGCCGACCTGCTCGCGCTGGAGAGGACGCCCCGTTGCCAAACGGCTGGGGGCGAGTTGCGATTGATTGGGCGCTGGGTTAGGGGGTATCCGTTCGGCGACTCCGGACATCCTCATCCTTTTAGTAAACTTGTGTTGTCTGAAGGCGTCACTGGAAGGGCGTGAATCTTGGCCAGAACCACACGACGAAGCACGACAGCGGCAACTCCTCCGAAAGCAAAACCCTATCGGCACCCGAAAGCTGACGTTCTCCTGCGGCCGGACGTGGGAACGCAACCGCAGTTCAAGAAAAAGAAGCCGCCCAGGACCTACCGCTACGATTCGTCGCTCTCGCCCGCCCTGGACTGGGACAGCCAGAACCCTGCCCGAGAAACCGGTGAATGGCTCCTCGCACTCATCGAGCAGGCCGCCGCGCTGCCCGCCCCACACGAATTCGACAAGCCGCAAGAATTGAAGCGGGGGGACGGTCAGGTGGTGGCGGCCGTCCGCAGCTTGCGCGAAGCTGCGGACCAATTGAAACGGCTTGGCAAACCCTTCCTGGACTGGGCCGGCAAAGCGGAGCGCCTGTCGTTTGACGTTCCGACTCTGCCCCTGTTCGTCCACGAGCGGCTTTCCACCAAGGGCATCATTGAAACTCTGAAAGCGCACCGCAAGGACGGGGCTTCCGAACAGTTGGATATGTTCGAGTTGTTTGGCGACCCCCAGCACAGCGTTCGCGACCAGCTATTGAGAGCCTATGAGTATCGCGACGAGTGGGTGAACCGGATGGTCTTGGGCGACTCTCTGGTCGTGATGAATTCGCTGCTGCGCTACGAAGGAATGGGTGGGCAGGTGCAAATGATCTACATGGACCCGCCATACGGAGTGAAATTCGGCTCGAACTTCCAGCCCTTCGTGCGCAAGCGGGACGTGGCTCCCAACGATGACGCGGACATGACCCGCGAACCGGAGATGGTGAAGGCCTACCGGGACACCTGGGAACTGGGGCTGCACTCGTACTTGAGTTACCTCCGCGACAGATTGTTGTTGGCTCGCGAATTGCTGGCGCCAAGCGGCAGCGTCTTTGTCCAAATCGGTGACGAGAACGTGCATCACGTCAGGGAGCTACTGGACGATGTGTTCGGTAAAGAGAATTTCTGTGCATTGATCTCCTTCGCGAAGACTAGCGGCCTTTCGAGGCAGATTCTTCCGTCGGCAAACGACTTCCTTCTCTGGTATGCAAAAGAGCAAGACTCAGTAAAGTTTCACCAACTGTACGAACAAAAGGTCCTCGGCGAGGAAGGTTCAGTCGAGTATTTCAACGTGGAGCTTCCCGATGGCAGCATTCGGCGGATCACTACGGACGAATTAGCGAATCCGTCTCTCTTGGAGACTGGAGCTAAGGTTTTCGCATTTGACTCCGTTGTTTCAGGCGGCACAACACCACCGCAGTATCAGAAGATCCGTCTCGAGCACGAGGGCAAGACCTACGTGCTCGACTGCGGACCAAACCGGAATTGGAAGGCGGGGTTTGAAGGCACGAAGCGTCTGTGGGCGGTCGGACGCTTGGCAAGGCGAGAGGGCCTGCGAATATACAAGCGGTATTTTAATGATTTCCCGTACTCTCCCTATACAACGACCTGGTCCGACACTCGCGGTGAAGTCGACATGACCTACGTGGTGCAAACGAGCCGCAAGGTTCTCGAACGGTGCATTCTCATGACCACCGATCCAGGCGAACTTGTGCTTGACCCGACTTGTGGCAGCGGCACGACAGCCTACGTGGCCGAGCAGTGGGGCAGACGCTGGATGACGATAGACACGAGCCGCGTTCCCTTGGCTCTGGCACGGCAGCGCTTACTCACCGCTACATTTCCCTACTACCACCTAAAAGACGACCCACAGGGCCCGGCCAGTGGATTCGTGTACCTGCGCAAGCAGAACAACAAAGGTGAGGAAACCGGCGGCATCGTGCCGCACGTCACCCTCAAGTCGATAGCCAACAGCGAACCGCCCACAGAGGAAGTCTTGGTCGACCGGCCGGAAATCGACACCAAGATCATGCGTGTCAGCGGCCCGTTCGCCTTCGAAGCGACCATCCCCACCCCAACTGACTGGGAGGGAAGCGAGCGGGACGAGGAGCAGCACGGCTCCTTCGTGGACCGAATGCTGGAAGTACTGCGAAAGTCCCCCGTGCTTCACGTCGGCGGTGGCAAGACCGTCACGCTCAAGAACGTCAGGCAGCCGGCAAAAACTCTCTCCCTCTCCGCCGAAGCCATGGCGGCGAACGGCGACGAAAAGCCGATAGCGATAGTCTTCGGGCCGGAAAACGGCGCCATCATCGAGAAACTCGTATTCGAAGCGGCGCGCGAGGCGCACGGCAAGAGCTACAGCCACCTCTATGTAATCGGATTCGCCATTCAACCCAATGCGCGCAGCCTGATCGAAGACTGTGAGGCGGCGGTGGGGATTCCGGCTACCTACGTCCAGGCTACGCCCGATTTGATGATGGGCGACTTGCTGAAGAACATGCGGTCGAGCCAGATATTCAGCGTCTGCGGGCTGCCGGAGGTCAAGCTGCGCAAGATCCATCCGCCGGCAGCCGGCGAATCGACAACATTCGAGGTCGAGCTCTTGGGGCTGGACGTATTCGATCCCATCACCATGGAAACCGACCATCGTACGGGCGACGACGTGCCGGCCTGGCTTCTGGACACGAACTACAACGGTCTGTGCTTTCACGTCTCTCAGGCGTTTTTCCCGCGCACCAGCGCGTGGGAGAACCTCAAGAAGGCGCTAAAAGCCACTTATGAAGAGAGTGTCTGGGACCACCTGGCCGGCACAAAGAGCGCGCCGTTTGAGGAGGGCGAGCACCGGCAGGTCGCCGTCAAAGTGATCGACGACCGGGGCAACGAACTGCTGGTCGTAAAGAAGCTGGACGAGGCGCAGGCATGATCCGCAAAGTCGTAATCCGGCGCTTCAAGCGGTTCGACGAGGTCAGCTTCGACCTGCCTGGTCACGTGGTTCTCGCTGGTCCCAACAACATGGGCAAGACCACGCTGCTTCAGGCCATCGCGGCCTGGGGGCTGGCACTGGAACGCTGGAAGCAGCTCAACAACTATCACCGGCGCGGAGGGGCTTACGCAAAAGCTCCCATAGCCCGGCAGACATTCTCCGCCGTGCCCCTGCGCGATTTCGGCCTTCTGTGGCGGGATCGAAGAAGCCACCTAAACATTGAGATCGAAATCCAGAGCGTTGAAGGCTGGGCGATCACAATGGAGTTTGAAGCGAATAGCACGGAGCAGATATATGTTCGCCCGAACTGGAATTTGGACCCCGGCATGGTGCATGCGGCGAACCTCGATACTATCTTTGTGCCTCCGATGACCGGTCTGAGCACGGACGAGCCCATATATCAAAGGCCGAAAATCGACCAACTGCTGGGGCAGGCCAAGCCTGGCGAAGTGTTGCGCAACCTGTTAGTCGATGCCAATCGCTCGGAAGGGGTTTGGGAGAAGCTGGAAGCCTCCATCAGGCGGCTTTTCGGCTACCGCCTGGTCGCGCCGGATGCGACCGGAGCCCACATCCTGGCCGATTATTGGGATGGGCAGACCCGGCTGGATATCGCCAGCGCCGGCAGCGGCTTCCAGCAGGTGCTGATGCTCCTTACGTTCCTCCACACCCGGCCCGCGTCCGTGCTGCTGATCGATGAACCCGATGCGCATCTGCACGTCATCCTGCAAGACGCGATCTACGGCGAGCTGCGCGCCGTAGCGGCCGAGAAAAAGTCGCAGTTGATTCTGGCGACCCACTCGGAGGTCATCATCGACTCGGTCGACCCGACCGAGCTCTGGGTCATGTTGACGACGCCTCGCCCTCTGGGACAGGGCGAGCAGGTGCGCCTGATCCGGTCCTTACGAGCCCTGACTAACACCGACATTATGCTAGCCGCTGAAGCTCCCGGTGTGCTTTACCTGGACGGATACACGGACCTCGACATCCTGCGGGAATGGGCCAAGACCCTCGATCATCCGCTCTACAAGGTTCTGACCACGAACCTGTTTTGGAAGCCGGCAGTGTCGGAGACACGGCCCGGCGCCGCGGGTGTCTCGGCGAAGGACCACTACGATGCGCTGAAACTGGTCCGGGACGACCTTCCCGGGCTGCAACTTATCGACGGTGATGCGCGCCAAGAGATCCAATCCACACCGATCACGGGTCAAGGATTCCAAAGGCTGCGGTGGAAGCGGTACGAAATTGAAAGCTATCTGGTGCTCCCTGCCGCCATCGCGCGCTACGTGGAGAAGCAGGTCGGAAGCGCAGCGGCAAAGCCGCACCTCGAGGACCTGCGAAAGCACTTCGAAGAATCGTACCCCCCCGCTTTCCTGAAGGACCCGTTTGGCGACTATCCCTATCTGGCGAACAGCAAGGCACGCACCGATCTGCTACCACCGGCGCTTACGGCGGCGGGCCTGCCCGGCATCCCATACACCCGCTATAACGAGATCGCAGCGCTCATGACGCCTGAAGAAATTCACCCGGAGGTGAAGGATAAACTCGACCTCATGCAGAAGGCCTTCAACTTATGAGCGGCTACGAAGTCCCCGAACCCATTCTGAACTCCCCTTTTGAAGAGCCGGGGGAGCACTGGCGCATTGCGGAGGGAGAGCTGCCACGCCGCCAGCCGGGGCGGCGGCCTGCCATGTACTACTATCGGCCGCCCACTACGGGCGGTGAGTCCGACCCCAACGGGAGCCTCGGTATCACTGTCGAGCTAAAACTTGTGAACCGCATTCGCGAGCGGCTAAAGGAGTGGCGCGGGCAGGGCTGTCCGGGGGCGAGTAGGACCACGCTGGAGTTACTGAACTACTGGCGGCGCGACGGGCGGCAACACCGCCTGTTCTTCGCGCAGTTGGAGGGCGCCGAAACCATTATCTTCCTCACGGAAGCCCGGACAGACTTCCTTCAGGGCATTTATGTTCCTTCCGACGAGCCGAGTGAGGACCGCAAAGCCCAAGGCTACAAAGCCTTCCGCCGTTACGCCTGCAAGATGGCCACGGGTTCTGGCAAGACCACGGTCATGGGCATGCTGGCTGCGTGGAGCATCCTAAACAAGGTGCACGACAGAAGCGACGCACGCTTCTCCGACGTCGTATTGGTCGTCTGCCCGAACGTTACCATCCGCAACCGGCTCCGGGAGTTGGACCCGGCCGAGGGAGAAGCCAGCCTGTACCGCACCCGCGACCTCGTCCCCCCGCACCTGATGACGGACCTCACCGGCGGACGCGTGCTGATCACTAACTGGCACGTCTTCGAGCCCCAGGCCGTGCACGTGGCTGGAACCACTGCAAAGGTGGTAAGAGCCGGCAAGCCGGTTCGTGTGGAGCAGACCATCACTATCGGCGCCACCACCACCACGGCGCGCGGCAGAAGGTACCTGACCTTCAGCGAACTGGAGCGCCAGGTGGCAGTCGGACTGCTGAAGGTCACCGGCGAGGAGCGGGACAAGCTGGGCCACTTGAGAAAGGTTCGCGTCGAGTCCTTTCATTACTTGGAGAGCGACACAGCCCTGGTGAACCGCGTGTTGGGGCGCGACGTCGGCGGCAAGCAGAATATCCTCGTGTTCAACGACGAAGCCCACCATGCCTATCGCATTCGCCGTTCGGAGCCTGAGGAGGTCGAGGAAGAGAATATCGGCGAGGACGAAGAGGAGCGCGAGGACTTTTTCAAAGAGGCCACGGTTTGGGTGGAGGGCCTCGACCGCGCCCACAAACTGCGGGGGATCAACTTCTGCGTGGATCTCTCGGCCACCCCCTACTTCCTGGGAAGAGTGGGGCAGGACACCAACCGGACGTTCCCTTGGGTGGTCAGCGACTTCGGCCTGACCGACGCGATCGAATCCGGTCTGGTGAAGATTCCCCAACTTGCGGTCCGCGATTCCACCGGCGCCGAGATTCCCGGTTACTTCAACATTTGGAAATGGGTATTGCGGCAACTGACCTCGGCCGAGCGTGGCGGCACAAAGGGCAGCCCGAAGCCTGAGGCCGTTCTGAAGTGGGCTTCGACGCCTATTGCAATGCTGGGCGGGCTCTGGGAGTTGCTGCGGCGCGAATGGGAACGAGACCACACCGATCAGCGCCCGCCGGTCTTCATCCTGGTCTGCAAGAACACTAAAATCGCCAACGTCATCTATGAGTGGCTTGCGGAGGACAAGCCACCTGCGGGAATCCCTCCGGCCAACCTGGATGGGCTGCGCAACCAAAACGGACGCAAGAACACCATTCGCGTGGATTCCAAGGTCGTGCACGAGACCGACACGGGGCAAGCCAAGAACGATGAGTCGGCATGGATGCGCCTGACGCTCGATACCGTGGGCAAGAGTGATTGGCCGCTGGATCGGTTGGGGAGGCCCATGTGGCCCGCCGGATTTGAAGATTTGGCCAAGAAGCTGAACCGGCCGCTGCACCCCCCAGGGCGGGACGTGCGGTGCATTGTCAGCGTGGGCATGCTGACCGAAGGCTGGGATTGCAATACGGTCACACACATCATCGGCCTGAGGCCGTTCATGTCCCAACTTCTGTGTGAGCAGGTCGTGGGGCGGGGGTTGCGCCGCAGACGTTATGATATCGGGCCGGACGGCCGGCTCAGCGAAGAGGTGGCAAAGGTCTTCGGCGTTCCGTTCGAGGTGGTTCCGTTCAAAGAGAGCAGTGGGCCGCAGCCGCCGCCAGTGAAACGGCATCACGTAACAGCCGTACCTGAAAAGGCCGCTTTCGAGATCAAGTATCCTCGTGTTGAAGGTTATGTTCAGGCGATTCACAACCGGGTGACTGTCGATTGGGACCCGGTTGCGCCGTTGCGGCTGGACCCGACGAGAATTCCCCCCGAGGTCGAGGTGAAAGCGGCTCTCCCGGTACACGGCGGCCGGCCATCGCTGGTGGGTCCCGGCAAGCTGGAGAGCTTGGATTTGAACCCGTACCGATCCGGGCGGCGGCTTCAGGAGCTAGTCTTCGAGCTGGCGCGGGATCTCACGCGCGGCTACGTGCAACAGCCGACTTGCCAAGTGCCGGCCCACGTTCTGTTCCCGCAGATGGCCAAGATCGCAGAGGCTTATCTGAGAGACAAAGTGCGGCCCATTCCGCCGGCGAACATTCTGGACGTGTTCCTTTCGCCATATTACGGCTGGGTCATCGAGCGCCTGGTGGAGGCCATCAGGCCAGACACTTCCTCGGGTGAAGCTAAAGAGGTCCCGCGCTACGAATCGAGCCGGGGTCCCGGCTCGACCTCCGAGGTCGACTTCTGGACCAGCCGCGACGTATGCGAAATACTTCATAGCCACTTAAACTACTTAGTCGCCGATACAGCCAAGTGGGAGCAGTCGGCCGCGTACATTCTCGACACCCACGAACATGTGGACGCGTTTGTGAAGAACGCCGGCCTGGGTTTCGCGATCCCCTACCTGCATAACGGAGAGCCACACGACTACATACCCGATTTCCTGATCCGCCTTAAGAGCTCAACCGGTACGCATCTGATCCTGGAAACCAAGGGGTTCGACCCTCTGACGGAGATCAAGGTGCAAGCGGCAACGCGATGGGTGCATGCGGTGAACGCCGACGGCAGTTATGGCCGCTGGCACTATGCCATTGCGCGAAAGCTGGAGGACGTGAGTAAACTTGTTGCCACAGCGGCAACCCGCCATGATGTTGAAACCACTACACTTAACATCATTGGCATTGATCGGCTACAATGAACCTTTAACACCCCCACGCCCACATGATTCAACTCACCGGGGCGGCCAAGCGCTTCGGCCCCAAAACACTCTTCGAGAACCTGGACTGGCTGGTCACGCCCAACGAACGCGCCGGCATCGTGGGCGCCAACGGCGCCGGCAAATCCACGCTGCTGAAGATCCTCGCGGGCATGAACGGCCTGGACTCCGGAAGCATCACGGTGATGAAGGGCGCCAGCGTCGGCTACCTGCCGCAGGAAGGTCTCTCGCTTTCCGGCCGCACGGTCTTCGCCGAATGCATGACCGTCTTCGCCGATCTGCTGGGGCTGGAGCAGGAGCAGGAAGCTCTGGCGCACAGGATGTCCGAACTCGACCCCGCCGGCCCCGAATACGCGCAGGTGGCCGAGCGCTTTCACCGCGCCGAAGGTGAGTTCCGCGCGCGCGACGGCTTCGCCATCGAAGCGCAGGTGGGCGCCGTGCTCTCCGGCCTGGGCTTCCCCCAGCGCGAGTGGAGCAAACACACGGAAGACTTCTCCGGCGGCTGGCAGATGCGCATCGCGCTGGCCAAGCTGCTGCTCGCCAGGCCCAACCTGCTGCTGCTGGATGAACCCACCAACCACCTGGATTTGGAAGCGCGCAACTGGCTGGAGGGCTATCTGGAGGCCTATCCGCACGCCTTCGTGCTGATCTCCCACGACCGCTATTTTCTCGATGTCACCGTGCGCAAGCTCCTGGAACTCTGGAATAAAGGAGTGCATTTCTACACCGGCGGCTACTCCCGCTACGAGCAGCAGAAGGCCGAGCGCCGCGCGCAACTCGAGGCCGCCTACGCCAACCAGCAGGACCGCATCCGGCAGTTGGAAGCCTTCATCAGCCGCTTTCGTTACCAGGCCACCAAGGCCAAGCAGGTGCAGAGCCGCATCAAGGAGCTGGAACGCATCGAGAGGATCGAGATTCCGCCGGAAGAGAAGACCATCCATTTCCGCTTTCCGCAGCCCAAGCCCAGCGGCCGCATCGTGGCGGAGTTCAAGAACGTGGCCAAGAGCTACGGAGACGTGCCCGTCTTCGCCGGCGTGAATTTCACCATCGAGCGCGGCGACCGCGTGGCGCTGGTGGGCGTGAACGGCGCGGGCAAATCGACGCTCATCAGGATCCTGGCCGGCGCCGAGCCGCTGACTTCCGGCGAATACACCCTCGGCCACAACGCCCAGCCGGACTACTTCGCGCAGGACCAGTACAAGGAACTGGACCCGCGCGCGCGCATGATTGACGATCTGGGGGACGTCGCGCCGCGCGCCACCAACACCGAGCTGCGCTCCATCCTGGGCTGCTTCCTGTTTTCCGAAGACGATGTCTTCAAGGCCATCGGCGTGCTGTCCGGCGGCGAGCGCAACCGCTACGCGCTGGCCCGCATGCTCATGATGCCCTCCAACTTCCTGCTGCTGGACGAGCCCACCAACCACCTGGACCTGCGCGCCAAGGAAGTGCTGCTCGAAGCGTTGAAGGAATTCAGCGGCACGCTGGTGTTCGTTTCACACGACCGCTACTTCATCGACAAGCTGGCCACGCGCGTGTTCGAGGTGGCCGAGGGGACGGTCCAGGTCTTTCCCGGCAACTACGAAGATTACCTTTGGCGCAAAGAGGGCCGGCTGGCGGCGGCGCCCGATCCCGAACCCGAGGCGCCCTAACCGGTCCGCGGCCCGCAGGCCAAAACGCCCGGCCCCGCCTCGCGCAAGGCCGCCCGCCTCAATCCCATCAAGGTGCGCCAGCTCAAGGAACGCCGCCGGGAAATCGAGGATGAAGTCACCCGCCTGGAAGTGGAGATCGCCGACTATGAGAGCGCCCTGGCGCACTTCGTCAGCGTCGAAGAGACCGCCAGCCTGAACGCCTTACTACAGGCCCGGCGCACCGATTTAATCCACCTGATGGAAGAGTGGGAAGACGTGGCCCAAACCATCGAAGCCAACAAGTGAGCTGAGCGTCCGGCCGCGGCCTCAACATGCGTCGAGTACCCGATGCGCCGGTCCGAGTTCGAGCACGCGTTGGCCGGTGGCCACGGCTTTGACCGCGCCGCCCAGGTCGAGGTCGGCGGCGTTCTTCACCAAATACCCTTGAGCGCCGGCCTCGAACGCTCTCCGGACGCAGGTCTCCTCCGTGCTCGTGCTGAGCATCAGAATGGCCGTCGCCGGCGCCAGCCGCAAGATGTGCCGGGTCGCCTGAATGCCGTCCATCACGGGCATGGCGAGATCCATGACCACGACCCGAGGCGCCAGTTCCCGGGCCAGTTCCACCGCCTCCGCGCCGTTGCCGGCTTCGCCGACGACCGCCAGTTCGGGGTCGTCTTCGAGCATCCGGTGCAGGGATCTCCTGAGGAGCGCGTGATCGTCGACCAGCAATACTGAGATGGCGCACGCCATAGTCGAACCAAATGCCTGTAGATGTAACATGCATCTACTGTGGCAGGATTGTCAAGGAAAAAATGTGGCGGAGGTTCCATGAGCAGCCATTTCCGCGCACAGTGTATTTTACATTTAGAACTGAAATACATCGTTTCTCTAGTGGTTTTGCATTATTTACAACTTGCGGATCCGATGGTATTCTTTGCTTCTGGTCAGGTGGCATTGCCGGGGCGTGTGCCGGTGCTCGGGTCAAATCAAGGAGGCCATTCAAGGTGACTACCGCAGAAATGCTGGAAGCAGTGGGCAGTACAGCCACAATCGGGAAAAAAGCCATTACCGCGCTGGGTGTTCTGAACGAGGCCTTTCACTATGCGAAGCCCAGTTCGTTTTCACGCGGGCTCCGTATCGAGATCGGCGGCGCCGTCATCCTGTTGATCTCCGGGACGGCCAGCATCAACGAGAACGGCGTGTCGGTGCATATTGGAGACTTCCGCGCGCAGTGCCGGCGAACCTTTCTGAACATCACCGGGCTGCTCGAGTCGGAGGGGGCCACCTGGAAGGACATCGTCCGGACCACCTGCTACCTCCGCGATATTGAGCGGGACTATGCGGCGTTCAATGAAGAGCGGACGGCGTTCTACCGGCAGCAGGAGCTCGATCCCTTGCCGGCTTCAACTGGAATCCAAGCCATCCTGTGCCGGCCCGAATTGCTGGTCGAGATCGAAGCCATCGCGATGTACCGGACCCAAGGGGTATAGACGGCGTAGCTCGTCTCCTGACCAGGGCACACGGCCTGGGAGTTCATGGGAATGCGCAGCCAGAACGGAAAGCGGCATGTGATGCGAGGTGTCCTGCTGTTCCTGGCAGGGTCGCTGGCCGCCGTGGGCGGCGGGAAGGAGCCTCGGCCGGCGGCGGGGAATCCCGACATCTCGCGGCACGCTCCCGGCTATGGCGGCATTGTCTTCACACGGCTTCCCGTGGCGCGCGTAGCCGGCGCCAGGCCACCCGCCGGCGGGATGCTGCGTGCCTCCTACGGCGAAGGCGGCCGGCTGGTTCTGCTGAGCCCCGACGGTTCCACGCGCGTGCTCACGGCCGGCTTGGAAAGCGCGGCGGACCCGGCGGTTGCCTTCGACGGCAAGACCGTCCTCTTCGCAGCCAGGAAGACCGCGGCCGATCATTGGAATATTTTTGAGATGAAAGCCGACGGAAGCGGCATTCGCCAGATCACGCACGACGCGGGGAACTGCCGGAGCCCCATGTACCAGTCGGCTCTTTTCTACCTCAATGACGACCGGCCGTCCTATCAGGTGACGTTCGTCAGCGATCTGGCCGGCGAGCTCAACGAGTACGGGTCTGCGGCGGCGACCAACCTCTACTCGGTGCGATTTGACGGGTCGCGCCTGCGGCGCCTGACCTACGGAGTGTCGGCCAGCTACGATCCGTTTCAGATGCAGGACGGCCGCATTTTGTTTTCCAACTGGCAGCGCGGCCGCTTTGCCGACGGACCCCTGGGCCGCATCGATCTGTTTGCCGTCCATCTGGACGGAACCGATTACGCCGCTTTTTCGGGAACGCAGGGGCTGCGCATCAAACAGATGGCGTGCGTCACCCCAAAAGGCAAGGCGGTGTTTGTGGAATCCGGGCATGCGGCGTGGGATGGCGCGGGCAGCATCGGCGTTCTCAGCCTGCGCCGCAATCTGCACTCTTACCGCTCGGTGACCGCGCCATCGGATGGCCTGTTCCACTCGCCGTCGCCCCTGCCGGACGGCTCCATCCTGGTTTCCAGGCGGCCGGCGGAGGGCGGCGCGCATGCCATCTTCCGCCTCAACCTGGAATCGGGATCGCGCACGCTGGTCTTTTCCCAGCCGGGCTATCACAGCATTCAGGCAGTGGCCCTGGCGGAACGGCCCGAGCCGGATGGGCACTCGTCGGTGGTCGAGGACGATCAGAACTGGTCGAAGCTTTATTGCCTGAACGTGTACGAAAACGACCTCAAGCGGGAATGGATGCCGCCGGGGTCCGCCCGACGCATTCGTGTGATCGAGGGGTTGCCGCGCACGGCCGCCGCCGGCAGCCCGCGGGGAATGATTCAGAAGCGGCTGCTGGGCGACCTGGAAATCGATGACGACGGTTCTTTTCATCTGCTGGCGCCGCCCAACACGCCCATCCAGTTGCAGCTTCTCGACCGCGACGGCATGGCCCTCCGCACCAGCGCCTGGATCTGGGCCAAGAACAAGGAGAACCGCGGCTGTATCGGATGCCACGAAGACGGCGAGCGCACGCCCGACAACGTATTTGCCAAAGCACTGGGCCACGACGCCGCGGACCTCATGCTCCCGCCCGAGCGGCGCCGGACGGTGGATTTTCAGCGGGACATCCAGCCGATTCTCACGGCAAAATGCGCGAACCGGGCGTGCCACAGCGGAGGTATGGGCAAGTACGTGGACCCGGGCCGCGCACGAACCAGCCGGCTGGTCTGGGCCATATCGGGCCGGAACACGGCGCGTCCGTGGGACAAGATGGCGCCGGCGCCCGCGATCCAGCGCATGCCGCCGGCCGGGTCCGCGCCCCTGACCGAAGACGAACGCCGGGCGATTATCGAATGGATCGACCTCGGGGCGCCCACTTGGGGAGCACGACAATGAAACTCTGGTTGGCAATCCTGACCGCCGGCGCCATAGCGATTCTGGCCCTCGGCGCCGGCGCTCAGCCTGCCCAGGACCTTCCCACCTTCACCGACATCACCAGGCAGGCGGGGATCGCCTTCAAACATAGCTTCGGCGACCACCACCTGGACAACATCGTGGAGGGCACCGGCGCGGGCGTGTGTGCTTTCGACTACAACGGCGACGGCCTCATGGACCTCTACTTCGTGACCGGCGCCTGGACCAGCAACGTATCGAGCAACGAAGGCCGCGATCTTCGCGGGAAGCTGTCCAACAAGCTGTACCGCAACAATGGCGACGGCACCTTCACCGACGTAACCGAACAGGCCGGTGTCGGCGGCAACGGCGTGTTCAGCTCGGGTTGTTCGGCCGCGGACTACGACAACGACGGCCACGTGGACTTGTACGTCCTCAACTATGGACGCAACATCCTCTACCACAACAACGGCGACGGAACCTTTACGGACGTCTCCAGGCAGTCCGGCCTCGACGACCCGCGCTGGAGCCTGTCGGCGGTCTGGTTCGACTACAACCACGACGGGTTCCTGGACGTTTTCGTCGCCAATTACATTCTCTACGACGACGGCAAGTTCCGCGACTATTACCCGGCCGCGGGTTATCCCGGCCCGCTGAGCTACAGCCCGCAGCCGAGCGCACTGTATCGCAACAATGGCGATGGCACGTTTACCGACGTCACCCGCGAGGCGGGTGTGTTCAAGCAGGGCCGCGCCATGAGCGTTACCGCCTCCGATTTCCGGAACGTCGGACTGCTCGATATTTTCGTGACCAACGACGCCATGGAGAACAACTACTTCGAGAACACTGGAAAAGGCACGTTCGCGGAGAAGGCTCTCGATTACGAGGTCGCCTACAGCGAGAACGGCCAGGGCGTGTCGTCGATGGGGCCGGTGGTGGGCGATTTCAACAGGGATGGCTGGCTGGATATCTTTATACCGAACCTGAACTACTGCATCTTATACATCCAGAAAGTGGTCAACGGCCGCCGTAGTTTCGTCGATCGGACGGCGGCCGCCGGGCTTTCCCAGGCGATGGGCCAGTACACCGGATGGGGCGCGGTGGCCTTCGACTACGACAACGACGGATGGCTCGACCTGTTCACCACGCACGGCGACGCCCACCATGAGTACGTGCAGGAGAACACGCTGATGCGGGACCAGGGGAACGGAAGATTCGAGGACGTCTCCGACCGTTCGGGCCGGCATTTTAAGGAGAAACATGTGGGGCGCGGAGCGGCCTGGGCGGACTTCGACAACGACGGCGACATCGACCTGGTGATCTCGAATCTGAACGACCACCCGATCCTCCTGCGCAATGACGGAGGCAACCGCAACAACTGGCTTACCGTCGACGCCAAACTGAAATTCCCCACCGGCGTGCGCGACGCCATCGGCGCCCGGGTCACGGTCACGGCCGGTCCGCTGAAAGAGATCGAAGACGTGATTCCGTCGCGGGGCTACATGTCGCAAGGCGATCCGCGCGCGCACTTCGGGCTTGGAAAAGCCCAGTATGCCGACTCCGTTGAGATCCGCTGGCCGGACGGAGCCGTGGAGAAGATGGAGCACGTCAAAGCGAATCAGTTCCTGAAACTGACGCATGAGGCCAAAGCCAACGGAGTCAAGCGATGAACCGGATTCCTTTATACGCCGCCGCGGCGTGGTTGCTGGCCGGCAGTGGGGCTGCATTGCAGGCGGCGCCCAAAAAGCCGGTGTACGTGGGAGTGCGCGTCTGCGCCGGCTGCCACTCCGCCGCCGGCATGGGCAGCCAGTACGGCAAGTGGCTCCACTCCAGGCACAGCGCGGCATACGCTGTGCTCGCCAGGCCGGAAGGACTCGAGATGGCGAAGCTGAGCGGCTTGCGGACCCTGCCTCAGGACTCGGCCATCTGCCTGGGGTGCCACGCCACGGCCTGGCACTCCGAGGAGTGGGAGAAAGACGACACCTTCCACATTGAGGACGGTGTACAGTGCGAGGGCTGTCACGGTCCCGGCAGCGAGTACGCTTCGCTGGAGGTTATGAAGGACCGCAAAGCGGCGATGATGGCCGGCTTGCGGATGCCGGACCAGGATTTCTGCGTCAACTGCCATATTGAAAAGGGAACCCATGTTGCCGTCCTGAAGCAGCCGCCCCTGGACGTGAAAAAGGCGTGGCAAGTCCTGCTCCACCCGCTGCCGCCGAATCCCGTCCCGGGGCCCATGCCGGGCCAGATCCCGGCTGATGCGAAGGCCAAGGGGCCGAAATACGCCGGCGTCATGGTGTGCGGCAAGTGCCACCGCGGACCGGCCCTCGGCAACCAGTGGAGCGTCTGGCGGATGAGCGCGCACGCGGGCGCATGGGCCGCGCTCGGCGCCGCGAAGGGAAAGGAACTGGCAGCCGCGCGGGGCATCGCCGACCCGCAGAACAGCGCGGAGTGCCTGAAGTGTCACAGCACCACGCAGACCGCCGCCCGCCTGGACAGCTACTCTCCGGACGAAGGGGTGGGCTGCGAGGCTTGCCATGGCGCGGGCAGCGACTATATGGCCGACGCGATCATGCGGGACAGACGTTCGGCGATGGCCGCGGGCATGCAAATACCGTCCCGCGAGACGTGCCTGCGCTGCCACCAGGCCCACGGCGAGAGTTTCGATTTCGCCGGGGCGATGAAGAAGATCGCGCACCCTACCAAGCCTGCGCCGGTTGCCCGGGATCCAAGCTACAAGACCCCGGTGCGCATGGCGCTGCGGCCCGGCGGCCGCGAAATCTACGTCACTTGCGAGGCAGCCAATAGCGTTGTGGTGGTCGAGGCCGCCGCGCGGGTGAAGGTTGCGGAGATTCCAGTCGGCGGCAATCCCACCGGCGTGGCATTCGCACCCGACGGCCGGCGCGCCTTCGTGACCAATCGCCTCGACGACACGGTCTCGGTGATCGACGCGGAGGCGCGCAAAGTCGTCGCCACGCTCAAAGCCGGCAACGAGCCGCATGGCGTACTGGTGGACCGGGCGGGGAAGATCCTCTATGTTCTGAATACCTCCTCCAACGACATCTCGGTATTCGACCTTCAGACGCTCCAGTGGATCAAGAACCTGAGTGCCGGCAATGGCCCCTGGTCGCTGGCCATGTCACCGGACGCTCGGCAAATTGTGGCGACCAACATGAAGTCGGCATTTGCTCCCCTGCGCCAACCTTTCAACTCCGAGATCACCGTGATCGCCACGGATCGGGCCACCGTCGAAGATCGCATCGCCGTGCCGGACGCCAACCTGATGATGGGGGTAGCCTGGCATCCGAGCGGCCGGTTTGCCCTGGCCACTCTGAACCGCACCAAGAGCACGGTCCCCATGACGCGCTTGTTGCAGGGCTGGACCATCACCAACGGCCTGGCGGTGGTCTGGCGCGACGGGGGCGTTGACGAGGTGCTGCTGGACGAACCCGATATGGGCTTTTCCGATGCCACCGACATCGCCTGCACGCCGGACGGCCGCTACGCCCTCGTGGCCAGCTCCGGCGCCGACCGCATCGCCGTCGTGGATATTGAAAAGCTGCTTTCGCTGATCCGCGGACTGCCGCGGTACGAACGCCGGCATGTGCTTCCGAACCACCTCGGATACCCGACCGAATTCATCGTCAAACACATTCCCACCGGCAAGAATCCGCGCGCCATCCTGATCATGCCCGATAACCGGCGCGCCTTTGTGGCCAACACCCTCGACGACACCCTGGGCGTCATCGATCTCGCCAAAATGGAAATGACCGGATCCGTGGACCTCGGCGGCCCGAAGGCGATTACGAAGCAGCGTTGGGGCGAGCAGTTATTCCACAACGCCTTCGTCACCTTCCACAAGCAGTATTCGTGCAACTCCTGTCATCCCGACGGCCATGTGGACGGGATGACTTACGATATCGAGGCCGACGGCATCGGCATCGAACCGGTGGATAACCGGACTCTGCGGGGCATCCTCGACACCGCGCCGTTCAAGTGGGAGGGCACCAACCCCAGCCTGTCGCGCCAGTGCGGGGCCCGCCTGGCCGTATTCTTCACGCGCCTGGCCCCTTTCACGCCGGAACAACTGGCGGCCGTGGATTACTATGTCACCACGATTCCTCGCCCGCCCAACCGGTTCCGTCCGCTGGGCGCCGCGCTGACTCCGGCCCAACGCCGCGGCAAGGAAATCTTCGACCGCTCCACCACCAATGACGGCCGCGCCATACCCGCTCTGGGCCGCTGCGTCACGTGCCACTTCCCGCCGTACTACACCGACCGGAAACGGCACGATGTGGGCACCAGGATGTCCTTCGACCGCACCGGCAACTTCGATGTGCCGCATTTGAACAACATCTATGACTCGGCTCCCTACCTGCACAACGGCATGGCCGCGACGCTCGAGGAAATCTGGACCGTTTACAACCCCGACGACCGGCACGGGGTAACCAACGACATGACCAAAGACCAGCTCAACGACCTGGTTGAGTTTTTGAAAACGCTCTGACGGGCGAGGAGGAGAGATGAGGATAGCTGTGATAATCGGCCTGGCGGGGGCCCTGTCCGGCCTGCTGACGGCTGCCGAGCCGCTCAAGCTGCCCTATATTTACACCAAGTGGAAACAGTTCACGGTCGCCGACGGTCTGCCGAACGACCACATCTTTGCGGTGAAGGCCGACGGGCCGCGCGTCTGGATCGGCACCGAAGACGGCCTGGCGATGCTCGACAAGCGCACCGGGAAGATCAAAAGCTGGGGCGAGAAGGACGGGCTGCCCTGGAAAGTGATTACCGCGATCGACGTCGACAAGAAGACGGGCGACGTCTGGCTTGGCCTGTTTGGCGGCGGCCTGGCCCGCTTCAGCGGCGGCCGTTTCGACCACTGGCACCAGTTGAACAGCGGGCTGGTGAACGACGTCGTCTACGGCGTGGCGGTGCAGGACGAATACATCTGGGCCGCGACCACGGCCGGCGCCAGCCGCTTCAATACCGTAACCGGAGAGTGGGCCATCTTCACCGAAAAGAACTCTCCCATGGAAGAGATCTGGAACTATAACGTGGCCGTGGGAAAGGGGAAGGTCTATCTGGCGGTCTGGGGGAGCGGCATGCTCGAATACGATATCGCGACGGGCCGCTGGAAGGACTACCTGGATCCCGACGGCGAGATGGAGATCGATCTGTATCGCGACGACGGGATTGTGCACGTCATCGTGACCAGCGCCAGCCCGGCCGACGACGTGGTGTGGATCTCCACCTATTTTGGCGCCTGCCGCTATGACGGCCGGCATTGGCGCGGCTACTACAATCAGGACTCGGGGCTGGCCAGCGATTTCATCAACAATGCCAAGGGCCGCAGCGCGGATGAGGCCTGGTTCGCCACCGACAAAGGGGCCAGCGCGGTTACGGACTTCAAAACCAACACCTGGGTGACTTACACCCGCGACACCAAGGGCCTGGGCGGCAAAGCGGTGGTCATGCGCGACCGGGATGTGCTCGAAACGGTGGAGTTGCCCGTGGCCATTCCGCACAACTTTATCATCAACTACGACATCGACGGCAACGACGTGTGGGTGGCCACGGCCAAGGGCCTCGGCTGGGGCATCGGCGAAGGCTATTACCCCGGCCTGAAACAACGTCCGAAGACATTGGCGAAGGCCATGCCGAAGGGGGGCGTGCGATGAAACTCCAGCTTTGCGCGATGGGGATCGTTCTTTCGTTCGGCGGCGGGATGGCAGGCGCTCCACCGCCGCGGGCGGCAGCCAAAGCCGCCGCCGGCAGCCCGGAGAGCATGCCCCCGGAACTGAAGGCGCTCATCGATCCGGACACGGCCGAGGTTCTGAGGCGCATCAACGGCCTCTCGCCCTATGAAACGCCCGACCTCCGGCTCAGGCAGGACACCGTGTATGCCAACACCCCGGTGGACTATGAGCCGTTCGGCGCGATCAAGCCCTACAAGGAGTTCTTCCTCAAACAAATCGACTACACCGGTCCGGGGCGCGCCATCCCCGAGCCGGGGCCGGAACTGAAGTCGGTAAAGATCGGGTTCATCGGCCCGATCATGTCCACCGTTTCCGTCGCCACGGGCGGCAAAAGCCATGAGGAGGCTCTCGGCATCAAGATGCTCGAGGGCGCCAAACTCGCCATGGAGGAGTGGAACGCTCGCGGCGGATACTTCCGGCGCCACATCCCCTTCGAAATGGATACCCGCAACGACAACGGCCTTTGGGGAGCGTCCGGCAACGAGATTATCAACATGGCCTACAGGAACCGGGATTGGGCCATTCTGGGCACCATCGACGGCGCCAACAGCCACATCGCCATCCGGGTGGCGCTCAAAGCCGAGATCGTGATGATGAACACCGGGGATACCGATCCGACGTTCATTGAAACCAACATCCCCTGGGTGATGCGGTGCATCGGCGACGACCGGCAGATGGGATATCTGCTGATGGACTACCTGCTCCGCAAGATGAAGTACAGCCGCATCGGGATCATCCGCGCCAGCAACCGCTACGGCCGTTTCGGCGTGCGCGAGGTCAACGGCAGCGCCCGGCGGCTGCGGCATCCCGTGGTCGTCGAAATGGCATACCGGCTGGGCAGCGAGGACTTCTCGCTGCAACTCGAACGCATGCAGGAGGCCAACCTGGACGCGGTGGTCCACTGGGGCGACGCCCCGGAAGGCGCGCTCATTCTGAACCAGATGCGCAAGATGGGGATGAACCAGCCGTTCTTCGCCAGCGACCGCTCCGTGTCGCCGGAGTTTGTGAAGATCGCGGGCGCCAACGCCGAAGGTGTGATCTGCGCGTACCCCTGGAACCCCGATCATAAAGATCCCAAGCTCGATCGCTTCCGCGCGGCCTTCCGGGCCCGTTTCAACGCGGAGCCCGACACCTATGCGGCGCACGCCTACGATGGCATGAACATGTTGATCTGGGCCATTCAGGTGGCCGGATTGAACCGCGCCAGGATCCGCGATGTGCTGGCTTACCGCACGGCGCCATGGCCCGGCGTCACGCATGACATTCCGTTCAGCGCTGCATTGGCCGACTTGGGCGAAGTGTTCCTGGCGAAGTACGAGAACGGCGCCTGGCGCTACCACTCGCGCGATGACATGAACATCCCACGCGGCTATATCCCGGCCCGCGACCGTGTGAACCGGGCGACCGGCGCGATCGATCCCATGAACCCGCCACCGGGGAACTGAGGCGCTATGCGGGACAGGCGGTGGTTGCACTGCGCCCCGGCGCTGTTGGCCCTGGCCGCGGCCGGACTGGCGCAGGACCCCGCTCCGACGCCATACCATGACGCGCGGAAGACGCCGCTCTCCTACAACGGTCCGGGCCGCGACGATCCAGAACCCAAGGATCTTCAGGAAGTGCGGCTCGGCTATTTTGGTCCGCCGGACCCATCGGACGAGGCCGGCGGGCAGATCTGGCAGGGCGCGAGCCTGGCGGTCGAAGAGGCCAACCGGCAGGGCGGCTATCGCGGTCTGCCATTCCGGCTGGTCCCCGCGTGGGACCGCAATCCGTGGGCCGGCGGAGTGGCCAAACTCGCGCGGGCCGTGTACGCCGGCAAGGTGTGGGCAATCATCGGCGGAATCGACGGCGCCACCACGCACCTGGCTGAGCAAGTGGTAGCCAAGGCGCAACTGACGCTGATCAACCCGGCAGCCACGGACCGGAGCATTCACACGGCCAGCGTGCCGTGGATGTTCTCCTGTGCGCCGGGGGATCACCTCCTGGCCGCGGCGCTCAGCCGGGAATTGCGAGAGCGCGGAAGGCGCTTTGGGCTGGTCTCGGCAATCGATCACGACTCGCGGGCACTGGCCGCTCAACTGCAGCTTGCCTTCGTGCGCGACCGGCTGTCGCCCCTGCTGCACCTGGAGTGGCCTGGCGGCGCGGAGAACCCCGCCCGCATCGCGCGGGAACTGAATGCGGCCGCGCCGGACGCCATCGTGGTGGTGGCCGCCGCACGCGAAAGCACGGTCCTGATCAAGGCCATTCGCGACGCCGGATTCGCGGGCCTCCTCCTGAGCGGCCCCTCGATCGCGCGTGGCGTTCCCGATCCGCGGCTCGACGGAGTGCTGTATCCGGCGCTCGGCGGCATACCCGCGGCTTTTCAAACGAAATTCCTGGCCCGCTACGGAAGCTACCCGGACTACACCGCCGCCCATGCCTATGATGCCGCGAACATCCTGATCGCCGCCATCCGCACCGCCGGGCTGAATCGCCCGCGCATTCGCGATGCCGTGCAGGCCCTCTCGCCGGCCCGCGGCGTCACCGGAGTGATCCAATGGGATGAGCAGGGACAGAATCGCAGGGCCGTGCCCCTGCGGGTTTTCAGGGCCTCGTGATGGGAGTCCGTCAGCGGCCCGGCTTCGAGGCGGACCCCGCGGCCATGCGCTGCTCCAGCCGCTGGTAGCGAGGGTCTTTGCGCAGTGCCGCCAGTTCCGGCTCCTGCCGCGCCTCGTCCATCGAATAGCCGCTTTGCAACGCCAGATCCAAGGCGCCCAGGGCCTGTTCCCGCCTGCCGGCGATCTCATAAACCAGGGCCGCCTTGAAAAGCACTTGTGGGTTCATCGGCGCCAGCCGGCGGGCGCGGGCAATCTCCGCCAGCGCCTCCGCATGATCCGGCAGCTTGGCGTAGTAGCCGGCCAGACTGCTGCGAAGATCCGCGTTCTGGGGATTCAAGGTGAGTTCCTGCTCCGCCAGTTGGATGGCCTGCCTGTATGCTTCCGGAGCGCGGTCCTGGTAACCCGGCGCCCAGCGGTAAGCATCTCCCAGGTTGCCCATGTAGACATAGTTGCCGGGTTCCATCTCCGTGGCTTTCTCCATCAGCGGCACCGCATCCGAATAATTGCCCTGGAAGAAATAAAGCGTGCCGAGATTGGCATAGCCGAGAGCCGAAGGTTTGATGGACAGCGACTTCTTCATCATGGCGGCGGCATCGTCCGCCCGGCCCAGCAAGTGGTACACGGCCCCCAGATTCTGGTACCCGGACGAATTCTCCGGGGCCAGTTCGATGAACTTCCGGAAGACCGGTTCGGCATCCTTGTAACGCCCCTGGCGGACGTAAAAGGCCCCGAGATGACTGTAGGGCACGATGTATTGGGGCCACAACTTGACCAAGGCCAGGTAAGCTCCCTCGGAGTCGCTGAGCTGGCCCATCGCTTCATACGCCTCGCCGAGACTGGTGTGCGCCGCGATGCTGAGCGGATCGAGTTGCAGGGCTTTTCGAAACTGCTCCAAAGCATCCTGGGGCCGGCCGGTGCCGCTGTAAATCCGCCCCAGCGCTAAATGCACTTCGGCCAGATCGGCCTTCAGGTCGAGCGCCCGCAGGCAGCTATCGAGCGCTTGATCGGCCCATTGCTTGTCCTGGGTGAGCGAGCTCTTGGCCCAAAACGCCGCGCCCAGGCCGGCATACGCCCGTCCATACGACGGGTCCTTGCCGAGCGCCGCCTGGAAGAGACCGATGGCGCGATCCAGGTCCGCCGCGCGATCCGAATGCCGCAGATAGCCGTTCGCCCGCAGGTAGGCATCATAGGCCTCCGGAACCTTGGTATCCCCCATGGCGAGCACTTCTTCGGCTTTCGACGTCAAACGCAGGTCGAGAATCTTCGCGGCCTTCTTGACCAACCCTTGCTGCACGCCTGCGGTGTCGCGCAGCGGCAAGTCCATCTCCATCCGTTTCCGTTCCTGGCCGGTGCCGGCGTCCACCAGACTGAGAGTCCAGCGAACATTCGCGCCTGCGTGTTGTATGGTTCCGGTCAGGACCACGTCCGCGCCCAGCTTCTTGCGGGCCTCGGCGGGACCAAGGGCCGCATCGCCGCGGACGTCGCCCGGCGGCAGGATCCGTTGGGCCGGCTGGAACTGGTTCAGCCAGCAAAGCTTCCGGCCGAGGCTTTCCACCAGCCCTTCGGCAAAGGCCTGGCCGTCCGGGCCTGCCGCGGAACTCTGGAAGGGCAGCACCGCGACTAGCCTGCCGGGATTGCCACCGCGGAATCCGCGCCACGCAAGCGGAGCAGCAGCCAACAACAGCACCGCCGCGGCTCCGCCCCAGAGCCATCTGCGCCGGCCCATCAGGCGGGTCCGGGCCGCCGCCGGGCGTCCCAGGCGGCTGGCCGTGGACGGAACCCGCAGCGTTTCCCGTACCTCGTCGAGCGCGGCTTTCACCTCGCCCATATTCTGGAACCGGCGCTCGGGTTCCTTGTGCAGACAGCGCTCCAGGATCTGCGCGACGCCGGGAGGCAAGCGCGCCTGGATTTCGCCTAACGGTATGGGATCCCGGCTCAGGATCGCCGACAGAACCGCCAGCTTCGAGTCGCCCTGGAACGGCCGCCGCCCGGTCACCATTTCGTAGAGAACCGTGCCGAAGGAGAATATGTCGGATCTCCCGTCGACGCTCTTCCCCTCGGCCTGTTCGGGCGACATGTACTGGACCGTGCCGAAGACCACGCCGGGTTCGGTGCGCGGAAGGACGGTTTCAGTGAGAGTTGCATCGCCGCTCCCCGGCTGAGGATCGGTCAGCTTGGCCAGGCCGAAATCGAGTACCTTCACCAGGCCGTCCGTCGTCACCATGATATTGGCCGGCTTGAGGTCGCGGTGCACGATGCCCGCCCCATGAGCTCGCGCAAGGGCGCCGGCGATCTGGCTGGCATACTCCAGGGCGGCGGCTAACGGGAGACCTTCGTGGCCAAGGGCGTCCAGGGTCTTGCCGTGGACCAATTCCATGGCCATGAAGTCAATGCCGTCCGACTGGTCGATGTCGTAAATGTGAATGATGTTGGGATGGTTCAGGGCCGATGCCGTGCGCGCTTCCTGCACAAAGCGCCGCTTGCGCTCGGAGTCCGCCACGGCCTCCGAACTCAGGACCTTGATCGCCACGGGCCGGTCGAGGTGCGTGTCACGGGCCCGGTAGACGACGCCCATGCCGCCCTCGCCCAGCCTGGCTTCAATTCGGTAATGGCCCAGTTCTTTGCCGATCATCCAGGTTGGCGCATTCGCCGCGCCCCGTTACGTGCCCGGCTGCACCACGACCTGCGGATCGATCGTCGAGGTCGCGCCCCCTTTTACGTGCGCCGCTTTATACTTGAATACACATCCGCCGGCGGCTCCATCGTAGGTCGCATCGTTCTTGGAGCATGCCCGCACCCGGTCGCCGCTGGTCTTCCCGACTTTACCCGCATGGTGCGTCCGGCCGGCTATGAAAGGCGAGTGTGCGTCGTCGGCGAAGTCCGTACTCCAGGTTTCACCGTCCGTCGCGGTCCACTTCATCGTGCCGCGCTTCGCCAGGCACGCCCGGTCGGGGGCCACGTTGGCGGAGTTGCCGGCCGTCGAGACATAGGCGGTGATCGACTTATCGAAGCTGGTGCAGGGGGGCGCTTGTGAAAAAGCCCCCTGGTTCATGGCCAAGCCCAGTACCGCAACTGCCATTACCATCTTTCCGGTCTTGAGAGACATTCTGGCGCGCATGTTTTCCTCTAGCACTCTTAGAGTCCTTGTGCTTTGGTAGTATAAACCAAATCGCGTCCCCTGGCGCGGAAACGCGGCGGCCTTCGGCTGACGATGGCCGTTCATCCGGTCAGAGGTATTGCTGGGGGCGGTGGAACGCGGCGGGAGTGCGCGGGGTCCAGGCACGGCCGCCTGAACTGCATGAGAAAAGCAGGGGATCTTTGGTCGGGGCGAGTGGATTCGAACCACCGGCCTCCTGGCCCCGGAGTTCATATTTGGACTCTAAAGGCGAATGTGTGGCGGACCGCGCGGCCGTTGGACCCTGTTTGGACCCTGCTTTCAACGTCGGTAATCCAGTTGCCTTCGCACGCGCGCGCGGTCGCGTCGCCAACCCAAAAACCTGACCAAAATATGTTGCTCAGACAGGATTTCAAAATCGCCACATAGGAGCACGAACCCAACACGGCTACAACGTTGAGGCGTTCACTGGCCAGCAGGCGCACTCCGTGGCGTGTTATACGTGTCAATGATGAACAAGCACCGACGTGTGGCCATCATTGCAGCAGTCGGCCCTGCATTAGTCGCCATGATCCCGATACCCACGTTGCATTGCCCTGACTGGACGGTAACTGTGTTAGACCAATCGGGCCGTCCTGTCCCCGGCGCGCTCGTTCGTCTCGGGTACACGAATTACTCAGCCGAGGGTGAGCACCACGAGATCGACAGAATAACCGACGAAAGTGGGCAGGCAGTATTCGAGAGGCGAACGCTGCATGCATCCTCGCTGCGGCGGGCCTACTATATTCTTCTGTCAGCGAGAGCGGGCGTTCACGCCAGTTTCGGGCCATCTGCTACGGTCACCGCATTTGGAGACGCCATGGAGGGCTACGATGTCGATCCGAACACAGACACGCTTGTATTCTGGCACGGTCGGCCAAACCGAATGGCGTCCAAAATCATCATGAAACCCGCCCGAATTCCGTAAGCGTCTCCGAGTACCGCATCGCGGTCTGCCGATCCCGAGGTAAAATCGGCGTGGGCGACGATCAATGTTGGTTCGATTTAGGGACTGTCAGGGAATAAGTGTATCAGGTTCTGGGCATCAGGCTGTAGTTCC
>VFSW01002098.1_pt1 | contig 30234 bp, 27 predicted proteins | sample 5358111 | NCBI WGS metagenome assembly VFSW01 (sample SAMN11554181, study PRJNA540505) | mine drainage metagenome | isolation source: sediment from site ElyBrook_90M | place: USA: Ely Copper Mine, Vershire, VT | collected 2017 | reverse complement strand
AATTAGTTCCGTGCGGATGCCGGAACAAACGCGTGGGCAATCTGAGCATGAGTTTGTTTCCTGATGGCTTATGGTGCAGCGTTCAACAGAAAAAACGCGCAGGCAAACTCAGCCGGTCACTGGCAGCGTGGGCATAGCGCCCAGATCCTTGGCCTCTGCGACAACAGCGTCCAGATGGGCCAGCACCTCGGGTACCGTCATTGTGTAGATTTCGCGCTGCGAGTCGTATCCCTCCACGATCAACTGTCGCAGATGGCGGCCTGCGATCTGGGCGGTAAGCTGGTCTGTAACCACCAGGCCGGAGCGCTGTTTCTGCTGCTTCCAGGCATCCAGCGGCAGCGCGATCCACATGGGGCGTCCGTTAACTTCGAAGCGGACATCGACGGCGTCCGCATGGCGCGTGGCGATGGCCACCATGGTGCCCTTCCAGCGGCAGTGCAAATTTTCGCCGCTCCAGCGGTCGGTTACGTTGAAATCTTCATACATGCTGATAGGGTATAGCGCCGGTGGCGCGAGCGGCAAGGGCCGACAGCGGAGGGCGGGCGAAGCTATTCTGCCTGGCACGGCAAAGAGCGGCTGATTTTGCTACGGTCCTGTTCCTCTGTCAGAGCCTGCCGATGAATTTGCCAGGGAGTTGCTACCGATGCTGGTTACCGTTACTATCTCTGACGAAATTCTTCGTGAAGCGCAAGATCGCGGTATGGCAGTGGTTGAGTTTGTTGAGTCGCTCATTGACAAAGGAATGACCGAAACCATGAACCACCCTGCTCTGAATAGCGCAATGGAGCGAATCCGGGAACTACGCACCTCAGCTACCGGCGGCAAGTTCTAGGTCGATACGCCTTAGAGCAGGTTTCAGGGCCGGAGCGATCGGCACGCGGTGCTCGCTGTCACCGGGCGTTCGGTCGCCCCTGAGAGCCAAGATACTTCAAGCAGACAAAAATGCCACTGGTTGGGTCTGTCCATCCACGTGCTAAGCTCCTGTGGCCTTCAACTTCGCCTCTTCTTGTGCCCTCGACTGGCGCGAGCAGGGAGGCCGGTGGACGCTGTCGTTGGCGCGCTGATAGACTGATAGGGTTGCAGAAGCAGCGCCTCCACTAGTACGGACCCGTCTGCAAGTCAGCACAAGAAGGACACAAAGAGACCCTGTGGATACTCAAACACGTCATGCCTTGAAAAAGGATAGCTTTGCCGAGGCCACCAAGAGCAGTGTGAGCTGGATCAGCGGTCACCGAACCGGCGTTGTTCGCTGGGTGATTGTTGCCGTCGTGGTTATTGTGGCGGGCGTTGGCTCGCTGATTTTCTGGACTATGCGCACCAGCGCGGCCGATACAGCCTTGGGCGCGGCAATGGATACCTATTCAGCGCAGTTGGCCCTGCCAGGCGCTCCGGCGCTGCCGGGTGTTTACGCTACCGCGAACGAGCGATCCAAGGCGGCCAACCAGCAGTTTGTGACCATCGCCAAGCAGTACGGCTGGCTCCCTGAAGGGGCCAAGGCGCGCTACTTTGCCGGGGTTACCTACGCGGAATTGGGACAGACCGCTTCTGCGGAGACAGAGCTGAAAGCGGTTGCCGGCAGTTGGAATCGCAATCTGGCGAACTTGGCCAAGCTGGCTCTTGCCGGCCTCTATCGGCAGACCTCCCGCGAAGCTCAGGCCATCGATATGTACAATGCGCTTATTGCCAAGCCCTCCGAAACGGTATCGGCATCCATGGCGCAGCTTGCTCTGGCCGATCTCTATGCCTCTACCGGCAAGATGGAAGAAGCGCGCGCTCTCTGGGCCAGGGTCAAGGACACTGATAAGGATGGCGCTGCCGGTTCGATCGCGACGCAAAAGCTTTCTCCCAGGCAGTAGCACAGTCTGCTGCGTTAACTTGCTCGCGAAGCCGGCGGTTTCGTGAGCTTTTCCTTTGCGCCGCTCCAATGGGCGCGGTGCGTTTATTCGAGCATTTTCCTCTCCGCCCGCGTCTGGTAAAGCATGAGCGCCAGCCAGGCAGTCATCGCAGGTTGGATGGAGATTCCGAACAGCGGAGTGCGGGACGAAGCGCGCCGGCACGCGGAAGAAGATGCGGTCGCGGCCCTGGTTAGCCAGTATGCCGCAACCCTCTATCGCGTTGCCTACTCGGTGCTGCGCAATGCATCCGATGCAGAAGACGCCGTCCAGGAAGCCTTTATGCGCGTCCTTCGCCACCGGGAGACGCTGGGCGAAGTCCGTGACAACCGCGTCTGGCTTATCCGCATTGTTTGGAATATCGCGCTGGACCGCAAGCGCCGCGCCAAGTCGCGCCCGGAGACTGACGACGTGGCAGAACTGGCCCGTGTGCTGCCCTCTGACGGGCTCACTTCCGAGCAAATTGCCAGCGCCGCGCAACACCATGCACATGTGCTCGCCTGCGTGGAGCAGCTCCCCATCAAGGAGCGCGAAGTGCTCATGCTCTCAGCCTTTGAAGAGCTGAACAGCGTGGAGATCGCCTCGGTGCTGGGCATTACCGAGTCCAGCGTGCGCTCACGACTCTTCAGGGCGCGCAATCTCATGGCCGGCCTGCTCGATCACTCAAGGAGTTCGCGATGAATCCTTCAACTCAAAAACCGCTCGCAATAAACTCCAGCTACCGTGAAGCCCCCGGCGGCTTTGAAGAAACTCTGCGTCTAGTTGCCAAACTGCCCACTCCCTTGGGGCTTGAAGACCGGGTACAGGCAGCCCTGCTGGTCGCGCCGCGCCCTGCCCGCATTTTGGCCTGGCCCGCCGCGCTCAAACCTGATAGCAACTGGATGCGCAGCGCCGCCGCTGCCGCCATTGTCTTTGTCGTAGCTGGCGGCGGATGGGGCATCTATTCGCATGTGCGGTCGCCGCAGCCCGCCGCAGCCGCGGCCATGCCACTGCGCGCCGTCGCGCCGGGTGGCTTCTCAAGCGCCGGAGCCATGCGTACGCCGCAGACGCTCAACGGTCCAGTGCTGGCGCATCCGTCTGCGGTCAAGCCAGCCGACAAACCGCCCGCAAGTTCCGCGAAGAAAACTTTGCGCTACGGCAAGACTGCGAAAGCCGGCAAGTCGGAGCCCGCCGCACTTCGGGTGAAGTAAGGTGCAACTTGTTGTCCAGCCAATGCTGGCTGAGCCGGTGCCGCAGAGAGTCTTTCTCGGCAAATGAAGTTTGTTCCGCTCAAATTCCGGGTAACGGGGCAGCGTTCAGGAATTCTTCGTTACCGCGCGGATCACCATTCCCAGCAGCGCGAGCACCACAGCTCCCCAGAAAGCGGGAACGAATCCGCGCACGTTAAAGCCACGAACAATGCTTGAGGCCAGCAGGATCATCAACCCATTGATGACCAGCAGAAACAGTCCCAGCGTGAGAATACTGAGTGGGAAGGTGACGATCTTGAGGAAGAAGCCAACCGTCGCGTTGAGCAGTCCGATAACCAGCGCGGCGATCATGGCCGGCCACAGCCCCGCAACCGCAAAGCCGGGCACGAGCCTGGAAACAACCAGCAGGGCAATTGCATACAACAGCCATTGAACCAAAAGTCCTAACATTTCGTTGTTCTCCTTGTCTCAGAATTCAGATCGGCCGCTTTGGGTAGATTCCCAAAGGCAGGATTCAACTATCAGGGTTAAGTTATAGCATGGTCAAGAGCGAACTCCACCGCCGCAAAATCAAGTAAGGGCTACTTTGCGGCACGCGCGGGGCCCATGCGAATCGCTCTCTTCCAAAGCTACGAACCAGCTACAATCCATGTAAACGGGGAATGCAACATGAAATTCATGCGCATCTTGAAGTCCGCGGGCTTACTGCTGCCGCTACTGCCTGCTCTTATGGCGGCTGGTCAGCAGCCGGACCATGCGGCCATCCCTGAAATTCCCCAGTTAATGCGCGAGGTTCACGAGCACCAGAAGATGCTGGAGAAGGTGCGAGAAAACTACACTTATACTTCCTTGCAGACTATCCAGGATCTGGATGGTAACGGCCGCGTGAAGAAGACCGAAACCGATGAGTTTGAGGAGTTTTATGTCAACGGCCATCTTATTGCGCGGATGGTGAAGAAAGACGGCAAGGCTCTGGACGACAGCGACCTGCAAAAGGAGAGCGAGCGCGTTACAAAGCTCGTGGAAAAGGCTGAAAAGGTGCCGCCGGACCAGCCGCTCGATGGGCAGGCGATCAGCGTGAGCCGCTTGTTAGAGATTATGGACGTGCGCAATCCCAGGCGTGAGAGTTATCGCGGACGGCCAACCATCGTCTTCGATTTTGTGGGCCGCAAGGATGCAAAGACCCATGGCCTGGCCGAGGACGTATCAAAGAAGCTTCAGGGCACGATCTGGATTGACGAGGCAGACCGCCAGGTGGCGCATCTGGAAGTCACATTTAACGACAACTTCCACATTGCGGGCGGACTTTTAGCCAGCATCCAGAGAGGCTCCAGTTTTTATTTCGATCAGGCCCTGGTGAATGGCGAACTGTGGCTACCCACCGGCGGCGAAGGCAACATTCAGGCCCGCGTGCTGCTGGTCAAGGGCATTCGCCAGCACATTACCGAGCGCGATTTTGACTTCAAACGCTTCCATATTGAGACCCAGCAGCTTAAGGCTGCTAAGGAGGTAGTGGAGAAGAAACCCTAACGCCGCTGCCCTTGATTTTCGATTAGAGTAAGAACATGTTTGCGCGCAGGCTCTCCATTCTCCGAGTTGATCCGGCAGGCGTGCGGCACGCATGTCCCATTGCATGGATCGATAACTTTGCCATGCGCAACTTTACCAACGATGCGGTCTTTGACGACACGCTGCCCGCCGCAGACGGTCTGCTGGAGGCCGGTACGCGCGTCCCTCTCGACCGTCTTCAGCCGGCCATGGAAGACTGGTTCCGGCGCAAAGGTTATCTCAAGCCCGAGGAGCGGCTTGAAGTAGCGGCAACCGGCATTTAAGTCTGCTGAATTGGCTCGAATACGCTATGCAATTGCTTCGCACCGATGAATCGATTGGTCCGGTGCAGGCCACCTACAAACCGTCTTCAGGCTTGCATTGCCTGTCTTCCGTCTGCGATCGTCGCAGCGAAGTCTATTGCAAGGAGGCTCAGCTATGAGCAGAAATTGGCTTCTTCTTCTGGCCGCAATGGCGGCATTTTCCACATGTCTGTTCGCTCAGCATTCCGGCTGGCCGCCAGCGGCCACCCACCTAACGATTCCGATCTGGCCTGGTACGGCGCCCGGCGCTCTGCCCAATCCTGTGGCCGAGGCTGACACCACCACCGCCAAGGACAACTTGATTGCCGACAGACCGGTTGTTCGGTTGGGAAATGTCTCCACACCCACCCTGACGCTTTACATGCCCAAGGCCAGAAACAACGGTACCGCCGTGGTGGTCTTTCCTGGAGGCGGCTATCAAATTTTGGCCATGGATCTTGAAGGCACCGAGGTCTGTGACTGGCTCAACTCCGAGGGTATTGCCTGCTTGCTGCTCAAATATCGCGTGCCAGACTCTGGACCTTATCCCAAATCTGCCGCCGCGCTCCAGGACGCGCAGCGCGCCATGGGCCTGGTGCGGCAGCACGCGGTAGAGTGGCACATTAACCCCAACCGCATTGGGGTTTTGGGCTTCTCCGCCGGCGGACACTTGGCCGCCGCCATCAGCACCCACTATGAAAAGCGCCTCTACACTGCCATCGACGCCGCAGACAAGCTAAGTTGCCGCCCTGACTTTGCCGTGATTGTCTATCCCGGCTACCTGGCGCTGGAGGACAAGAACTTCGCGCTCAACCCTGACATTCATCCCACGGCCAACACGCCACCCACATTCCTCGTTCAGGCTGAAGACGATCCTGTGCATGTGGAGAATGCAGTGGTCTACTTCATGGCGCTCAAGAATGCCAAGGTTCCGGCAGAGTTGCATATTTATGCCCAGGGCGGGCACGGCTACGGCCTGCGCCTTACCGCGCTGCCCGTAACCACATGGCCGCAGAGGGTTGAAAACTGGCTGCGCACCCTCAAATTTCCGCCACCGCAATAACGCTCTACAATCACCCTCATGCTGCTTGTCGTCCTTACCATCTCTGACCGCTGCTCGCAGGGCCTGCAAATTGATACCGCGGGCCCGGCGGTGGTTGCTTTGCTCCGCCAGCGCTGGCCTCTGGCTGAAATCCTTACAGCTCTCGTGTCGGACGACGAAGACTTGATCGCCGCAAAGCTGGCCGAGTTCGCCAGCCAGGCTGCCGTGCTGGTTCTCACCGTGGGTGGAACTGGGCTGAGCCCGCGCGACCGCACACCGGAGGCCACGCGCCGGGTCATCGATCGCGAAGCTTCTGGGCTGGCTGATGCCATGCGCTTCATGGGCGCTCAGCAGAACCAATATGCATGGCTCTCGCGCGGTGTGGCGGGCCTCAAGGCAACTACGCTGATCGTCAACCTACCCGGCAGCCGGCGCGGAGCAGAGGAGAGCCTGTCCTGCATCCTCAATCTCTTGCAGCATGGCATTGAGGTCGCAGCGGGCGGCCAGACACATCCGTAGCAACGTCCGCACTTATCCAATGTGGCATCCCTCGCCTGCCTACGTTTTTGCGGGAAACGCTTCCCGACAATCTGCCTCATTGGACTAAATTGTTGCGAGTTCATTGCCCGGAACTCTGGCGGAAGCTCGAAAAAAAACAAAGCGCTGAGATAATTTTCTGCTCTCGAATCAGTTTGAGAAACAGCCGGAAAGCGTAAAATCGTCTCACCCGTGAGTTCCTTCAGAAACAATGCCAGGAACCGGCGACCCGCCGCCGTCAGCATCCGCGATGTGGCCGCCCGCGCCGCCGTCTCCATCGCCACCGTCTCGCGCGTGGTCAACCGCATATCGACGGTCGATCCCGAGCTGGCAAAGCGCGTCTGGAAAGCCATTGACGAGGTCGGCTATTTGCCCAACACACAGGCCCGCGCGCTGGTCTCTGGCCGCAGCCACATGCTCGGGCTTATCGTCTCCGAAATTACCAATCCCTTTTTCCCGGAGCTGGTGCAGGAGTTTGAAAATCTGGCCGTCGCGCAGGGTTACGAGGTGCTCATCGGCTCAACAAACTACGAGCCCGCGCGCACTGAGTCTCTCATCGGCCGCATGTTGCAGCGCAATGTGGACGGGGTGGCGGTCATGACCTTCGGTATTGAGGAAGATCTGGTGCAGAAGCTGGTGGAGCGCGAGTTCCCGCTGGTCTTTGTCGATGCCGGGCCGGAGCTGCCCAACATCCGCGTCCTCAAGGTGGACTACGCCGAAGGAATTCGCCAGGCAGTGCAGCACCTGGCCGCGTTGGGCCACCGCCGCATTGCCTTCATCAGCGGCCCGCTTGGCCTGCGCTCCGTTGTTTCCCGGCGTGACGCCTTTCTCAAATCCATGGCTGAGTTGGGCATCGCCGTGCCCGCCGAACATGTGGTCGAGGGCAACCACACCATGGAGGGAGGCATTGCCGCCATGGAGCGGATCACTGCCAGCGGCGACCTACCCACCGCGATTATGTGCTCCAACGACATGACCGCCATCGGCGCGCTCCACGCACTCTTCAGAACCACTCTGGGTGTTCCTCGCGATATTTCTCTGGTGGGCTTTGACGATATTCATCTGGCCCAGTTCATGCTGCCGCCGCTCACCACGGTCGAGATGTCGTGCAAGCATCTGGCAACAGCCGCCGTTGAAGCGCTACGCGCCGGCATCGAGCGCGACCACCCCCTGGCAGCGAAAAAAGAGTGGCAGATACCCACCCGTCTGGTGGTGCGCCAGTCTACGGATTTTCCGCGCGGAACCCTGCCGGCGCTGCTTGAGCGCAAGGCCGGCCAGCGCCGCTGAACAGACGCCAGAAAGCATGGCTACGGTTCGCGTGCTGCGGGTTACCCAAGTCCAGAAACTTGTGCCCCGCGTATGTGTACCCGCGGCGGCCATGGAGGCCAGAGCCTCGATCGCTATCTCTCAGTCGATCAAAAGCTTCTTTCTAACGCGAACCGCGCCTGGAACGGTTCGACGGGGTGGGCAACGCGCGTGAATGCCGACTGGCCTATCGGCGTTCCTCTTGGAGTTATTCCTGGAATGACTCGTGATTCATACGCGTAGTCAATGTCGCTATCGCTGCGGTCAAGCAGATTTAGAAACTCTGCCGAAACGCGCCATCTCTCTTTAATTTGATAACCGACCTCCCCGTTGAGCAATATCGTTGCATTGGAACGATAAATTCCGTCAGAGGTCAAATTGCGTGGGCCAAAGTTTCGCAGGCGCAAACTCGCCGAAAAGCCTTCGTAATCGTGCAGCGTGATGCCCGATGAAATCACCAGCCCAACCGCTTCGGGCACAAGTTTGCCGCCTGGACTGTTCGGCGCGGCATCGGCTTCGTCGATTGTTGTAAACAGGGCTTTGGAGTTTGCAAGGTCAAAATCAAAAGCCAAATGTTGCAGTGGCGTGTAGTAGTTGGCCCATTCGACGCCATAGCGGTTGCTCGGCTGCTTTGAAGCAGTCGTGCCTCCGGTGTCGCCAGACTGCTGTAATTCGGATGCGCTGTGAAGATACCAGAGCGATAGGGTGCTTTGCAGATGGGGGACAGATACGGTACGCACGCCTATCTCTCCGCCTTTGGTTGGGATCAGAGCGGGAATTCTTGAAATGGGCGTATTGGGGTAAGGATTCTCCGCCGAAACCGGTTCCACAGTTTGCGTTGCGCCGCGCCCATCGTTCGAGTGAAAACTGAATCCTCCCTGTAAATAAAACTCAGTATTGGACCACGGGCCGAAAATCAAATTCAATTTTGGGCTGGGTAGAAATTTTCTGGCTGTGTTGGTATTAGCCTTGGCCTCCGCGGGATTCGGAACCAGGCTCGTGACGTTAAAGTAATCCAGGTCGCCGCGCAGCGCCGCATCCGAGCGGAATTTTTCTCCCCACTGGATTTTATTTTCCGCATAAAAACCTACTTGCGTGTCCGAAAAGCGGTCCTCTTCCGTGGTTGCTGGCAAAGTGGGCGGAATAGGGTCGCCAGTGTTGTAATCGGTCTTGTCTACGCGCACGCGATTTTCCGCCTGGTAAAGGCCGTTATGTATCCAATCGTTGCGAAGCTGCAGCCCGAAGGTATTTCCCACTTTGCGGCCATACCATGTGCTGAAAATCGTATGGTGTGCATCCAGCCCAGCCACCCAGCGCCTGTCCTTCTGTTGGAACTGGTCGCCGTGAACGGGGTCCGTCAGAAAGTAAGTGAAATCGGAAAATAAATCCAGATCGTAATAAAATCCATAGGTCATGAGTTTCGACTTGGAATTTGTGCCTTGCCTATGAGCCTCTGCCTGCAAGCTATAACGCTGGGAGTGGCCACCGTCCGTCGGGTCCAGTGTGCCGTATAAGCCAACGAGAGGCACGGCGCTGACGGGGATTTGATCGCTCGAATTCCATTTTCCGTGGTAAGCGCGGGCAGTGGTGCTGACACCATCGGCGTCGTCGCCCAGGCAGTATGTTAGTAAGCCGTTGATTTTGTTATAAGCATCCGGATGCACCCAAGGGCCGTTATCGTAATACTCTTCTGCGCCGTACAGCAAACTACCCGAACCGAGCTTTTGCGATACGCCGAAAACAGACCGCCCATAGCTATACGTGCCGCCTTCTACCTTGAAGAAGTTCCGGGGCAGCGTCTTGAAATATTCCAAATGGGCCGATCCAGCCGAGCTATAGTTACCAATATCGGCGTAAAATGGACCCTTCTCGAAATTCACCCTCTTCACAAACTCCGCGATGACGGTGTTCATGTCCGAGTAGCCTTCGCCGTGCGCGTGCGACGGCAGGTTAAGTGGCATATCGTCGATGAAAATGGCGAAATCCGTTCCGTGGTCGAGGTTGAAGCCGCGAAGATAATATTGGTTGGCTTTGCCGCCGCCGGCGTGTTGAGTGATGATGAGGCCTGGAACCGTCTCCAGAACTTCTCCTGAACGAAGAATCGGACGATCCTGGATTTCCATTGCGCCCACCGTTCCCTGGGTGCCGGATTCGGCAATTCCGATCAGGTCATCCTCTCGGCCCTGCACGTTGATGGTGGTGCTCACGGCGCTCACAGCCAGTGAGATGCGCAGCGATGCTGTGGCCCCGGTGGTCCCTAGGGTGACGGGCATTTCCTTGGTTTCAAAATCAGGATTCGATACGGCGAGTCGATAACTGCCAGCCGCAAGTCCAGAAAGAATGAAGGCGCCGTTCCTGTCCGACTGTGTGGTTCTTTGTACAGTGCCGTTCGCACTTCGAAGCTGCACGGTAGCCCCGGCAATCACCGCGCCAGACGTGTCAACGACCGTTCCTGATAGCTGCGACGGATAAGCCTTATCGCTCGTGGCGGCCAGGCGATGCTGCGGATCTAGTTCCGTGCCTGCGATGCGAACAATAGCCGTTTGCGCTGCTGAGGTGAGTGCGACAGCAAGTACAAGCAGTGCGAGTATGACGAATTCTAAGTTCGTGCTACGAGTGAGTATGTTTGTCTCCTTAATGTGCTCATCTTGCGTTTATGAATGCTTATGGCTGTGTTTGTGTCCGCCGTTGTGGTCGTGCTCAAGGGCGTGCGCCGGGACGGTCATTACCAGGCGGCCGTGCTGCACGCCTTTCAGTCCAATCAGGCAGTCGGCAAACTGGGCCACCTGGGCTGATTTGCCGTGGACGATCAAGACCTCAAGGCAGGAATCGTGGTCAAGGTGCGCATGGCTGGTAGAGACAACAAGCTCGTGGTTTGCGTGTTGGACCTCTGTTAGTTTTTCTGTGATGCCGCTGGCGTGGTGGTCGTAGATCAGTGTGACCGTGCCCACCACAGGCGACTCCGGCGCCGCAGTCTGCTCGCTTACCAGGCGGTCGCGAATCAGGTCGCGAAAAGCCTCTGACCGGTTGGTGTAACCGCGCTGGCTAATAGAGCGGTCGAACCTCTTGAGAAGGTCGGAATCCAAGGCAATGCCGATTCTGCTTAAGATCCCCATGCGCACTCCCACTACAACCTGCAACTTTTCTTGAGAAGCTTCAGGGTAGCACGAAGACTCAGATCATGCTACTTGCGTTTCGTGTCGCGTCCCCTGCCTGGCAGTCGCCAGCCCGCCATTCGCTCTAAAACGGCATCCGAAGCGATCCGATGAAGGCGTGATTTTAAAAGGGCTGGAACGGTGGTGGCGATCTGAAACCCGGCTCCAGCCACAACGCCGAGGGGCGCAAAGACCTGCTTTTTGCCGTCGTTCGCGCCGCCCATCCAGAATGTCGAGTTGATCTCCTCCTCCGGCCACAGGCGTTTCATTACGTGGTACTGAAATTCGGTATTCGAGAGTATGCTGCGGCCCAGCACATTCACGTTGTTCACCGGAAACGTGCTGCCCACATGGTCTGCACGTCGAAGCCACCCGGGCCTTTACCGGCGGCCAGGCTCGATGTAATCACGGCGCTGCTGGAGCCATTTTTGTAGCTCCCGGTGGGCACTCTGGCCCCCAGAAAACCAGTCACAACCACCCCGCCGTGCTGCTCGTTGCGCGCCAGAAAGCGGTACTTCAACAGGAAAGGTACATCGCCCCATCCGTCCACCGTCTCCGGGTTCTGGTGGAGCAGGTAGTGCTGCAGATTGATGAGCAGTTCCGTGCGCCGGGTGGGGATGATCTCGATTCCTTTGCCGCCATCGAGGTTGGTCATGTTGCCGGTGGGCGTTATCTGGTGGGAGACATCGAAGCGGAATTCCTGCTCCAGGCGGGGCTTGACGGTGGCGACGGGGGTATCCAGTGGGGCTGCGCGGCCTAGGTGGCAGAGACGCGCTGGAGCCAGCGGGCGGTTAAATCCTGGGCGTGAAGAGTGGTGGAGGCGATGAGCATCAGGAATATGGGAAGAATCGCCGTAAGAAATTTCAAGTGCTTCCACTCAAAACAGTATGAATGGGCGCACACAGGCTTCTTTAAATGATGTGCAATTGTAAGGAAAGGGCGTATTTCTGGTCTCATTTGCACCTCACAATCAATCCAGCAAGAGGCTTTCTGTCGGGAAACAGCTCCCATATACGGAATTGGCTTCAGGAGCCTTGTGACTGCAATCACTCGACAGTCTTCCCAGCGGATGGTACGCTTCGGTTGACTTTTCCCGTGAGTTCTGAGAGGTCGCGAATTCTTGGGTCGCCCGCAAGGCGGCCTCAAACCTTGGTTTGGGAGGACTTGTGACAGTAACGAATTGGGTGGAACTTTTCCTGGCCGTGAGCGTGCTATCGCTCATTGTGCCCTTTCTATTCGCGCGCCTGGTACTGGGCGCTGACACCGGTACTTCAGCCATGCAACAGATCGCCGGAGCAATGAAAGATGGCGCCGGGGCTTTTTTCAAGCATCATTACAAGACTGTAGTGGCTCTCCTGGGCCTGTTGCTTCCCGCCATCGCCTATGCGCAGCCGCAACACGCGGGCGGAGGCGAAGCTGATCTGGTGCTGCCGGATCTGTCTAGCGTCAATTTCCTCGGAATGAACGGTCATGCTCTTCTGTCGATCGGATTGCTCTTCTGTCTCGGCGGCCTGTTGTTCGGCATGGCAATCTATGTGCAGTTGAAGAACCTGCCGGTTCATCGGTCGATGCGGGAAATCTCCGAACTGATCTATGAGACCTGCAAGACATATCTGATCACGCAGGGCAAGTTCATTCTCCTGCTCTGGGCATTCATTGCGGTCATTATCGCAATGTACTTCGGCTGGCTGGCGCCGGTGGGAAATGTTGCGGTTACCCTGCCCATCATCCTGGGGTTCAGCCTGCTTGGCATCGCGGGCAGCTACGGAGTGGCGTGGTTCGGAATTCGCGTCAACACATTTGCGAACTCACGGACGGCATTCGCGGGATTGCGCGGCAAGCCGTATCCGGTCTATGCGATTCCGCTGAAGGCCGGCATGAGCATCGGCATGTTGCTGATCTCGGTCGAACTGCTCATCATGCTGTGTATCCTTCTGTTTATTCCGGCTAATTATGCCGGCCCCTGCTTCATTGGCTTTGCCATCGGCGAGTCACTGGGCGCAGCGGCTCTGCGTATTGCCGGCGGTATCTTTACCAAGATCGCCGATATTGGCGCCGATCTGATGAAGATCGTCTTCAAGATCAAAGAGGACGATGCCCGCAACCCCGGTGTCATCGCCGACTGCACGGGCGACAATGCGGGCGACTCGGTCGGTCCCAGCGCCGACGGCTTTGAAACTTACGGCGTCACTGGCGTGGCCCTGATCGCATTCATTCTGCTGGCAGTCCACGATCCCAAGATACAGGTACAACTGCTGGTCTGGATCTTTGTGATGCGCGTGGCCATGCTGGTCTCCAGCTCGGGCGCGTACTTCCTCAATGGCGCAATCGCTCACGCGAAATATGCCAACTCCGACGAAATGGATTTTGAAACGCCATTGACCTCGCTGGTTTGGATCACGTCGATCATTTCCATCGCGCTGACCTACGTCGTCTCGTACCTGATCATTCCCGACCTCGGCGACGGAACGATCTGGTGGAAGATGGCCTCCATCATCTCCTGCGGAACTCTAGCGGGCGCGGTCATCCCCGAATTGGTCAAGGTCTTCACTTCAACCAAGTCGGGCCATGTGCAGGAAGTTGTCACTTCGGCGAGGGAAGGCGGAGCCTCCCTGGGAATCCTGTCAGGACTCGTTGCCGGCAATTTCTCAGCCTACTGGCTGGGACTTTGCATGGTCGCGCTCATGGCAATGGGCTATTACTTCACGATTGGCATATCCATGAGCGCCCTCATGCTCGCACCAGCCGTCTTCGGGTTTGGCCTCGTAGCCTTTGGCTTCCTGGGCATGGGCCCGGTTACCATTGCCGTGGATTCTTACGGCCCGGTTACCGACAATGCGCAATCCGTCTACGAGCTGTCGCTGATTGAAACCATTCCCGGCATCGAAGGCGAGTTGAAGAAGGACTACGGCATCGACGTGAACTTCGAGCGCGCGAAATACCTGCTGGAAGCCAACGATGGAGCCGGCAACACATTCAAGGCTTCGGCAAAGCCAGTGCTGATCGGCACGGCTGTGGTGGGCGCAACCACGATGATCTTCTCGATCATCATGGCCCTGACCGACGGACTGACCAATAACGTACAGAACCTGTCTTTGCTCCATGCGCCATTCCTGCTCGGGTTGATTACCGGTGGAGCAATGATCTATTGGTTCACGGGCGCTTCCATGCAGGCCGTTACCACCGGCGCTTACCGCGCGGTCGAGTTCATCAAGGCGAACATCAGACTCGATGGCGCGGAGAAGGCTTCGGTCACGGACAGCAAGAGAGTGGTGGAGATCTGCACCAAATACGCGCAGAAGGGGATGCTCAACATCTTTCTCGGCGTCTTCTTCGCTACACTTGCCTTCGCGTTCGTTGAGCCGTTCTTCTTTATCGGCTATCTGATCTCGATTGCCATCTTCGGCTTGTACCAGGCCATCTTCATGGCCAATGCCGGCGGCGCATGGGACAATGCGAAGAAAGTCGTCGAAGTTGACCTGAAACAAAAAGGAACGCCTCTGCACGACGCATGCGTGATCGGAGACACCGTGGGCGATCCGTTCAAAGACACTTCGTCTGTGGCATTGAACCCGGTCATCAAGTTCACGACCTTGTTCGGATTGCTGGCCGTCGAGCTTGCAGTTTCGCTCAGCGCTGCCCAGCCAATGCTCACACATGTGCTGGCAGTTGCATTCTTCGTGGTGTCGGTATTCTTCGTGCACAAATCGTTCTATGGCATGAGGATTGAGACCAAGGAAAACAACTGAATCCCGTCTTTCAAATAACAGAAAACGCTGCCTGAAAATGGGCGGCGTTTTCTTTGCACAACAGGGTGGCGCCCGCTCATGAAGCTACTTTGCACGTTACCTTTGTGAGGGCGCTTTCGCTTCGCTAGCAATTCAAGCCGAAGATTTCTGTTCGGTCTGGGCTCTGCGGCAACCCAATCTCGAACACCGAACTGGTGGACAACTGGAAGCAGTGCGGCCCTGCGCAATCTTGCGCGGGGCCGTTCTGCTTGGTGCGCCCGGCAGTCTCATTTCCATGAAATGCCATCGCTTCGTGCGGCGCGATGGCACACTCGCCCTCTTTGGCAGCCTGACCGCGGCTTTCGGCATCCGTGTTACGATTGTCGAGAAAACCGGGAACTGGCGTCGATGTACCTGTAGCGAAGCGAATAGAGCCACGCTCTAGGTACAATTGTGCTGATTCTTTTCAATGCAAGAGGTTACATGCCTGCTCTCCTCGCCACTCCCACCTGGCTTGATCTTGCGCTTGCTCCTATCGCCCAGGTTAACGCTGCCGACATGGGAGATTTCTGCCTGGATGCCTACTGGATACTGGAGACGGAAGCGCCGGAGTTGTCGATTGAGACGGGACTTCCCATCAGGCGTGTGCGCAGCCAGCGCTACAGCCTGGGAGGCGCCGGCAATGTTGTGGCCAACCTGGCCGCGCTTGGTGTGCGCTCGCTGCGCTCCATTGGAGTTGTTGGAACTGACCTGTTAGGCGCCGAGCTTCTGCGTCTGCTGGATGCATGCGGGGCGAGTGCCGGCATGGTGGCCGATCCCGACTGTCAGACTATGGTCTATGCAAAGCCCTGTGCCGGAGCGGCGGAAGAGAATCGAATCGATTTTGGAGCATTCAATAGCTTGTCCGGCACGACTTTCGATACGCTGGTTGCCGCGCTGAATCAAGCCGCCTCCGCCAGCCATGTCGTGATCCTCAACCAGCAAATCCCTTCAGGGGTAAGCGGTTCCGGAGTAATTGAGCTGGTCAATGAATGCATCGCCAGCCACCCCAATACGCACTTCATAGTCGATGCGCGCCACCGCCCCAACCTTTATCGCGGCGCGATCCTCAAGCTGAATGTGCGTGAAGCAGCAAAGTACCTTGGCAAAACTGCTGGCAGCGATATTTCGCGGGACGAGGCTCGCACTCTTGCCCTCTCCATCTCGCAACTGACAGGCAAAACGGTTTTTCTCACGCGTGGAGAAGATGGGATCGTGGTTGCCGGCAGCGGAGAAGTAAGCGAAATTGCTGGAATCCAGATGTTGGGTGAAACCGACACGGTGGGTGTGGGCGATACAGTAGTGGCCGCACTGGCGGCTGCGCTCGGCAGCGGCCAGCAGCCGGCGATGGCTGCGCGCCTAGCCAATCTAGCCGCCGCCGTCACTGTCAAGAAGCTGCAAACCACCGGTACGGCAACGCCTGCAGAAATTCTGGCCCTCGGGCCCGCGCCGGATTACATCTTTGAGCCTGAGTTGGCGGCTGCGCCTCATCGCGCCCGCTTCATCGAGAACACAGAAATTGAGCAGGTAGGCAACCTTCCATCGGAATTATCTATAGAACATTGCATCTTCGATCACGACGGCACCCTCTCCACCCTCCGCGAAGGCTGGGAGCAAATCATGGAGCCCATGATGGTGCGCGCGATTTTCGGGCCGGAGTATCTTATCGCCTCCGCCGTGCTTATTGCAGATGTCACCAGCAAGGTTCAGCGTCTCATCGACCGTACAACAGGCATACAGACACTGGCGCAAATGAGAGAACTGGCAGATATGGTCCGCGCTGCAGGCTTTGTTGATAAATGCTGTATTCTGGACGAGTACGGATATAAGCAAATATTCAATGAAGAACTCATGAAGGTCGTGCGGGCGCGCATCGGCAAGCTGGCATCGGGAGAACTCGTCTCTGCCGACTTTCAAATCAAGAATGCGGGTTTGTTGCTGCAAGAGTTATACAAGCGCGGAATCAAGCTATATCTGGCGAGTGGAACGGACCAGGACGATGTTCTTGCTGAAGCCAAAGCAATGGGGTATGCGGAGTTTTTTGAGGGACGCATCTTCGGCTCCATCGGCGATATCGACTCGGATGCGAAGAAGATTGTTCTCGAGCGGATTATCGATGAGCATAATCTCGCTGGTCATCAGTTTGCGACCTTTGGAGATGGCCCAGTGGAGATGCGGGAGACGCGCAAGGTGAGCGGCCTTTGCATCGGTGTCGCCAGCGACGAGCTGCGGCGCTTCGGCTGGAATCTTGCCAAGCGTTCGCGCCTCATTCGCGCCGGGGCCTCGCTGCTGGCGCCCGACTTCAGCCAGCTTCCTGCCTTGCTGAAAGTACTCAAGTTGGCCTAGCGGACTTTTAGTTACGCATATCGAGCGGAAGATAGGAGTGCAATGGAGATCGCCAGTTCGAAAATCATGACGGTTGAAGAGGTGCGCGCCGTGCGGGACAAAATGGCCGCGCAAGGCAAGCAACTCGTATTTACCAACGGGTGTTTTGATATTCTTCACCGCGGCCATGTCGCCTACCTTACCTTTGCGCGTAACCAAGGCGATGCACTCGTGGTCGCGGTCAACACAGACGCTTCAGTCAAAGTCAACAAGGGAGACGACCGCCCCATCAATTCTGAAGAAGACCGGGCCTTTGTTCTTGCCTCTCTGCGGGCTGTAGACTTTGTGGTTCTCTTCGGCGATCCGGAACCGAAAGAGCTTATCGCCAAAATCTTGCCTCAAGTTCTGGTTAAGGGCAAAGACTGGGCCCATTACGTCAGCGGCCGCGAAGTCGTGGAGGCAAATGGCGGCAAGGTGGTGCTGGCCGAGATGGTTGAAGGGCGCTCGACAACCAATACCATAGAGAAGATCGTCAAAGTCTACGGAAAATTGGGAGGGTGCGCGTGAGCAAGCGGACTATCGTAACAGGTGCATGTGGCTTTATCGGCCGCAATCTCGCGGCTGAACTCAATGCTCGAGGTTCTGCCAACTTGCTGCTGGTGGACTCATTAGGCCGGGACGAGAAGTGGCGCAATCTTGTTGGGCTCGACTTTGAAGACATTCTCGATCCCTCGGCGTTTTTAAGCAACATTGAGAGTGGAAAGCTATCCGATATCGATGCCATCATTCATCTTGGCGCATGCAGTTCCACCACCGAGCGTGACGCAGCTTTTCTTCTGGCCAACAATTATCGCTACACCCGCGCCTTGTGCGAGTGGAGCCTGCGCAACAAAGTGCGATTCGTCTATGCTTCCAGCGCGGCCACCTATGGTGATGGCGGCAAGGGGTACAGCGACACTTCGCCCCTACTCGAGTTGAGCCCGCTGAACATGTACGGATATTCCAAACATTTATTCGACTTGTGGGCGCAGAGGCAAGGATACTTCGATCGCATCGCAGGCCTCAAATACTTCAATGTTTACGGCCCCTATGAAGATCACAAAGGCGACATGCGCTCGATGGTGCATAAGGCCTACGGCCAAATCAAACAAACCGGAATGGTGCAGTTATTCAAGTCGTACCGGCCGGAATACTCTGACGGCGAGCAGATGCGCGACTTCATTTATGTCAAAGACGCCGTGGCAGTGACGTTATATTTTCTGGAGCATCGCGAGATTGGCGGACTCTTCAACTGCGGAACTGGCCAGGCGCGAAGCTGGAAAGATCTGATGAACGCAGTCTTTACCGCCATGCGTGTAACGCCAAAGATTGAGTTCATCGACATGCCAGAGGTTCTTCGCGGCAAGTATCAATACTTCACCCAGGCGGATTTGACGAAGCTGCGCGGCGCGGGATATGCAGCGCCGTTCACCACTCTGGAGGACGCGGTTCTGGACTACGTGAAGTATCTATCTGCGCGCGCAAGCGAGGCGTAAGCAGCAGCCCCGTCGATATTGACGCACTTCCTTTGTGTTCAACCCGGCGGTCTGATTCACGGCGATACATCTCAGCCCTTAACCGCGGTAATTCCGGTCAGGCTCTGCCGCTGGCGACCCTCGGCGTCGAAGTTGGCCGGGGCCAGCCAGTTCTCAAACGCATTTTTTCTCGCTGGCCACTCGCAGTCCAGCATAGAGAACCATGCGGTATCGCGGTTCTGCCCCTTCACCACCATATGCTGGCGGAAGATGCCCTCGAAGGTAAAGCCAAGGCGCAGTGCGGCGCGGCGGCTGGGATGGTTTTCCGCGTTGCATTTCCACTCGTAACGGCGGTAGCCCAGGTGCTCAAAGACATGGCTGGCCATCAGGTACATGGCCTCGGTGGCGGCGGTGGTGCGCTGCAGGGCTGACGAGAGCAAGATGTTCCCCACCTCCACCACGCCATGGGCTGGTTCCATGCGCATGTAGCTTGCGTAGCCGGCGGCTTCACCATCCCATGGACGAAGACCTGTCCGTGGGGATCCCGGATTACCATCCCCATTCAGCGCGGAAGGCACAATGGCCAGAAAGACCGCGTCCGTAGCCGCCTGCTTGAGCTCAATCGACTGACGGAACGCGGGAAACGTATCGTAAGGACCGTCGAACAGCCAGGCCCACAAATCGTCCTGACCGTAGACGGCCTGCCAAAGCGCTTCAGCGTGGCGTTCTGGGTTGAGTGGCTCCAGCGTGACAGTCCGTCCACGGAGAGTGACGGAACCGGGCGGGCTGACAGGCTTCCAATCGAGCGGCGTAGGGTTGGTGGTTTGCACAGCATCAGCCTATCAGCCCCGGCGTACTCAGGCTGCCGGGGTTTATTCGGGCAAAGTTGGCCAATCCGCCTATACTGTGCCTGAGGTGCCCCCAGGCCAACTCGCAATGTCAGCTTGCCCGAGGAACTGGACCGGTTTGTAACCGCCAAGGTTGAGGCCGGCCGCTATGCCAACGCCAGCGAGGTGATGCACGCGGCTCTGCGCCTGCTGGAGTGGGAAGAGCGGCAGTACGAGGAGACGCCAGTGGGGATGCCGAAGAGGGCGTGTTCGAGCGGCTCTATGCCTACATCGACGAACTAGCCTCAGGGAAGGACGCGAGCCTTGCCAAAGTACAGGGTCTCTAAGCCTGCGCAGTCCGATATGCGGGCGATCGCCAGGAACATATTGGAGAGATGGGCAGGGATCCGGCTGCTCGGTATGCCCAGGTTCTGCAAGAGTGTTTCCAACTCCTTGCGGAGAACTCCGGAATAGGCCGGACCGGAGATGCAATCAGTCCTGGGCTCCACCGGCACGAACAAGGCAAGCGCGCCGTGTTTTACTGGCTGCAGCCCGGCGGAGTTCGCATTGTGCGTGTGCTGCACCAGCAGATGGTACCGGCCAACTCTCAATTTGCGCAGTGAGCGCCCCTGCACTTCTCTCTCGGGATCGCGATGCCAAAATATTTTTGCGCCACATCCAAGATATCTTCTCCGGTCATCACGCCGTACTCGATATGCGTTTTTTTGCCGGGAGCGATGAAGTAATATCCGGCTCGTGCTTTAGGATTCGGGAAATCGCTTACTTTAGCTCCAGATTGAACGCCGAATGAAGGATCGTTGACGACTTGAATGTCAATTCCGGCGACCTGCAACCGCTTCTCGATGTCTAATACGTAGAAGTTGAAGTCGCCGAGGGCTTCCGAGCTGTCTTGGCCGCTGTCCGCCTGTGCCTGGGTAATGGGGGAAAAGGCGATGATAGTAGGCTTGTGGATGGCGATCAAGGGCGGTTTGCCGGGTGTCTGGGCGGGGCTTAGGCATGTGGCAAGGAGCAGCGCAAGGGATAGAGCGTTCGAGAGCGGCTTCCACGATCTGCTGATAACCATCCTCCGGTTCACCAGCACAATACCAGATCAACCCGACCAAATACTGTGCCCCCCTTCTCCACACCTTGCACAGCCACACCCCAAATCTGCACCGTTTTTGCGCCTTGTACCCGGTCCCGACCAGGACTAGCCTTAGGTTTGGCGCCGCAGCAGATAGTCAAAGCCCTGGTTGCACTGGATTTGGGGCAGAACGGTGTGGCCAACTGCGCGCTGCGCAAGGCTGCTTTGAGCTTTCCACAGACAATTGGCAGTGTTTAGTAAAGAGATGCCGGGAATGCCAACAAAATACTAGATATTGTGGTTTGTTGTTGACATGTACCACAGACAGCGCTATTTTTTCATCTGCGGCTGTAAACAGACTTTAATGATTGCCAGTGTGAACCGCTCCTGGCAGGCCGCCAAAAAGACTGAACGAGCTGATTTTTCAATTCCCCGTATCCAGTTCTTTGTCAAAGATTCAACCTGTCCACTTTTCAGGCTTTTTTTGCGCCGGAGAGAGCAGGATCTTCATCAAATTTTGCCGCATGAGAGGTTACTAATGAACGAGACCCAACTTCAGACTGTCAATGCCGCCCTCCAGACCCCTTACACACAAAAGGGGCTTGAATTTACGCGTCGTTTTTCAACCCAGGGCGTTTCGCCCTACGACGAACTCCAGTGGGAGCTGCGCACCGCCTCCATCACGGACAGCAAGGGCAACACCATCTTCGAGCAAAAGGATGTGGATGTGCCCGTGGACTGGTCGATGACGGCCACGAATATTGTGGCCTCCAAGTACCTGCACGGACAGTTGGGTACCCCGGAGCGCGAAACCGGGGTGCGGCAACTGGTGGGCCGGGTGGCGGAGACCATTCGCGACTGGGGTATGGCCGGCGGTTACTTCGCCTCGCCAGAGGATGCGGCTGCCTTCCATGACGAACTGGCGCATATGCTGCTGACCCAGAAAGTAGCCTTCAACTCGCCGGTCTGGTTCAACGTAGGCTGTGACCGCCTGGAGCCCGATGCGGAGGGCCAGAACTGGCACTGGGATCCCCTCACCGGAGGAATAAAGTACTCGGCGACGGGCTACAAGAACCCCCAATGCTCGGCCTGCTTCATCAACTCGGTCGAGGATTCGATGAGCGGTATCATGGACCTGGCCAGGACTGAGGCCCTGCTCTTCAAATTCGGCTCGGGCACGGGCACCAATTTCAGCTCCCTGCGTTCCAGCAAGGAATTCGTCTCCGGCGGTGGCACGGCCAGCGGCCCGCTTAGCTTCATGCGCGGCTTTGACGCCTTTGCCGGGGTCATCAAGTCCGGCGGCAAAACCCGCCGCGCCGCCAAAATGGCCATCCTCAACGTCGAGCACCCTGACATTGTGGACTTTATCGAGTGCAAGTCAAAGGAAGAGGCCAAGGCCTTCACGCTCATCAAGGCCGGCTATGACGGCTCTGGGCCGGACTCCGAGGCCTACTCGTCCATCTTCTTTCAGAACGCCAACAACTCCGTCCGCGTCAGTGACGAGTTCATGCGCGCCTACGAGAGCGACGGCGAGTTCACTACCTATACGGTGAAGGACCGCAAGCCGGTAAAGACCTACAAGGCGCGCGAAATCATGCACAAAATCGCCGAAGCCACCTGGCTCTGCGGCGACCCCGGCATGCAGTTTGACACCATCATCAACCGCTGGCACACCAGCAAGAACACCGCCCCCATTAACGCGTCCAACCCCTGCTCGGAGTACATGTTCCTCGATAACTCGGCCTGCAACCTGGCTAGTTTCAATCTGATGAAGTACGTAACTCCGGCTGGCAGCTTTGACATCCAGGCCTTCCGCCACTCCATCTCGGTGGTCATCACCGCCATGGAGATTCTGGTGGACAACTCCGGCTATCCCACTGAGGGCATCGCCCGTAACTCCCATGACTACCGGCCGCTGGGGTTGGGCTACGCCAACCTGGGCGCGCTGCTTATGTCATTTGGTCTGCCTTACGACTCGGCCGCCGGCCGCGATCTGGCCGCTGCCTTTACCGCCATCCTCAGCGGTCAGGCTTACCTGCAATCGGCAGTTGTGGCGGCCAATTGCCCGCCGTTGGCCTCGGCTACGCCGCTCACGGCTTCGATTGAACGCCAGGGCGGCGCCTGCCCCGGTTTCTATGTCAACCGCGAGCCCTTTCTTGATGTCATCCGCATGCACCGCGCCGAGGTGAACAACATCGGCAAATCGCGCCAGAGTGGCGAGCCCTTCAGCGTGCCGCAGCTTGAGGCGCTCATTGACGCCAGCCGTGACTGCTGGGACATGGCCCTGGCGTACGGCGAAAAGTACGGCTACCGCAACTCGCAGACCACGGTGCTGGCGCCCACGGGCACCATCGGCTTCATGATGGATTGCGATACGACTGGCATTGAGCCCGATCTGGCGCTGGTGAAGTACAAAAAGCTGGTCGGCGGCGGCATGATCAAGATTGTCAACAATACCGTGCCCGCGGCGCTCTTCAAGCTGGGCTACTCTGACGACGACGTCAACGCCATCGTCAGTTACATTGACGCCACTGGAACCATTGAAGGCGCGCCCGGCATCAAGCCCGAGCACCTGGCGGTCTTCGATTGCAGCTTCAAGCCGTCCAAGGGAACCCGCTCCATCCATTACATGGGCCACATCAAGATGATGGCGGCGGCGCAGCCCTTCCTTTCCGGCGCCATTTCAAAGACAGTGAACCTACCTCACGAGGCCACGGTTGAAGAAGTGGCTGAGGCTTACGCGGAAAGCTGGCGTCAGGGTATCAAGGCCGTGGCTATTTACCGCGACGGCTCCAAGGGAACCCAGCCGCTTAACACCAGCATGGACGCCAAGAAGGAGCCTACCTTGCTGGACCTAGCCGGAAGCCGCGTGCTCACTCAGTTGGCGAGCGGTCAGCAGGCTGCCGATGCCGACCTGAAGACGCTTGAGGCCCGCATGGGCGACAAGCTCGAGGTGACAGCAAAGCAGGTTGTGGCTGCCGCCGCTTCCTTCCAGCGTGCGCTGGACGAGATTGCTCAGGCCGCCGCCGTGCCGGTGCTGGAGGCTTCGCCTGCCGCATCCCCTCTGGCTGCCGCGCAGGAAGAAGCCAAACAGGATCCCAGCGCGCCGCCTCGCGCCGTGCGCCATCGGCTGCAAGACGAGCGCGCCTCCATCACTCACAAGTTCTCGATCGCGGGCCACGAGGGCTACATCACCGTCGGCCTCTACCCGACCGGGCAGCCGGGCGAAATCTTCATCAAGATGGCCAAGGAGGGCTCCACTGTCTCGGGCCTCATGGACGCCTTCGCCACCTCCATCTCGCTGGCTTTGCAGCACGGCGTGCCACTGAAGGTGCTGTGCGAGAAATTCGCCCACACCCGCTTCGAACCCTCCGGATGGACCGGCAACGAGCAGATTGGCTACGCCAAGAGCCTGATGGACTACATCTTCCGCTGGCTCAATCTGCGTTTTCTCTCCGGCACGCAGTTGACACTCTTTGCCGAGCTAACTCCGCACGCGCCGCAACTGCCCGCTTCGCCCAGCATCCTTCCTGAGAGCGATTCCGAAGAGGAGTCGTACTCCCAGGGCCATTTGGCCAAGCTGGCAGAGGAGGTGGCGCGGCGGCTCAATCAGGTAAGCGGCCAGCCCGGCCTCTCCAGCGCCAACTTCGGCGGTTCTCCTTCCGGCGGCGGCATTGCGCCGGATGCGGAAGGAGTAGCCAGCCAGCAGTCCAGCCCCACCCACGGCCCCAGTCTGCAAGATCGCGGCATCTACCACGCGGCTGACGCCATGCGAGATATGTACGACATGGGCGACGCGCCCAGTTGCTCGGTATGTGGAGCCATCATGGTGCGCAACGGCAGTTGCTACCGCTGCATGAGCTGCGGCTCAACCTCAGGGTGCAGTTAGAGCATAGAAAGCGAGTTGCAATTAGAGCAGTTCTCCAATAGGTGTATAGGGGAAGCAAGACCACCTTGCACGCCCCTATGAACTCCGCAGGATTTGGAGAACTGCTCTAGCCATGGTCAATGAGCACATTGGACTGTTAACCGTCAGCCCACGATCATGCTCAATCGGATCAGCGGCTTCTGCCGACTTATCATTACCAATGAAAGGGTGCTATCTCACTTGGAGAGTTTGGTCCCGGTACTCGCCGGCAAATCGAGAATTGCGTCCACGCTGGCGCGCAAGCGGTAAAGAATCTGGCTCGAATCAAGACTAGCTGGATCGAAGAGATGATTGATGGCCAGACCGTCGACGAGCGCGCCAAACTGTGCCGCCTGTGCGCGTTTGATCGCCGGATCTTCATGGCGCAATTCAGGAACCAGGTAGTCGATACCGGTCTCAGCACAGCAAAGGCACATTGCGGAAATGAGGGCGACCAGTCGCTTTTGCCGACGAGGATGGCGGATGACATAGGCCTTGAACTCGAGATTCAGAAGCATGCGGCGCCGGTCGCTAAGCAGCGTAGCCAGATGGTCGACAAGAACCTCAACGCGTTCTTTGCGTGATGTTGCGGCGCTCAACGGAAGCCGGATTCGCTCTCGATCATGTGCCATATCTTCTTCAAAAATTGCGAAGAAGACATCCTCCTTGTCGCGAAAATGGGCGTAAAACGCGCCGCGTGTTTTTCTGGCGGCGGCAGCAATGTCCTCAAGTCGTGCAAGTTCAAAGCCATCGCGGGCAAAGATTCCCCGTGCAGCGTCGACAAGTTGCTTACGCGTTGCGTGAGCCCTCTGTTGCTTGCTCGGGAGGGCAACGGGGTCTTCACCAATATCCGCAGATGTTTTTGCATCGTGCACTGCATCCCTAGAATCTCACATTTTACATACATTCGTGTATGTTTTTTGCGAGAACAACCTGTGCAGAGAGGGTAGCAATGCAGATGCAGCGGGAGAGCAGACTCTTCAAAAAACAGCAGCTTAGGCTCGGCGCATGGGCGGCAATGCTGGCGCTCGCAGTCTCCGCGTCACTAGTGGCCGGTTGCAAGTCGGTACAGGGCGCCACGTCTGGCTCAACAGGGCCGATGCCGGTGACAGTTGTCAAAATTCAGCCTACCGATGTTCCCCTCAAGCGCGAGTGGGTGGGCACACTTGACGGCTATGTCAACGCGCAGATTCAGCCACAGGTGAGCGGTTACCTCGTACGCCAGAACTATAGCGAAGGCTCAAAGGTGGGAAAGGGCGACGTCCTGTTCGAGATCGATCCGCGCCCGTTCGAAGCAGCACTCGATCAAACGCAAGGGCAACTAGGGCAGGCCGAGGGCCAGCTTGGACAGGCGCAGGCGCAACTGGTTCTGGCACAGATCAATGTGAAGCGCGATACGCCCATGGCCGCGCAACACGCCATTGCGCAGAGCCAGCTAGACAACGAACTGCAGCAGCAGGCACAGGCCGAAGCAACAGTGAAGCTCGCGCAGGCGGGCATCAGCACAGCACAGGCGAACATCGAGACCGCAAAGCTGAACCTCGGATTTACGCAGGTGCGTTCGCTTATCTCAGGCGTGGCCGGCCAAGCGACCACGCAGGTGGGCAACCTGGTCAATCCACAGTCTGTGCTGACCTCTGTTTCGCAGCTCGACCCCATCAAGGTTTACTTCTCTATCAGCGACAGCGAATACCTGGCGCTGACACGCCGTGCGCAAAAAGGCGGAGGCGACCTACTAAAGGCTTCAGACAAACTACCCTTGACGTTGACGTTGGCCGATGGCGAAGTTTATCCGCACCAAGGACACATCGTCTTTGTCGACCGGCAAATGAACCAGCAAACGGGTGCAATCCGCATTGCCGCGGCATTCCCCAATCCAGGAAACCTGCTTCGGCCCGGCGAGTTCGGCCGCGTGAGCGCCAGCACGGAAGTCGAGCGCAATGCGCTTCTTGTTCCACAGATCGCTGTGCAGGAGTTGCAAGGCATTCAGCAGATCGCCACCGTGTCTGCGGACAACAAGGTGCACGTAGTCAATGTTCAGCTTGGATCGCAGATCGGTAACAACTGGATTATTGCTGGCGGACTGCAGCCAGGCACGCGGGTCATTACCGACAATCTGCAGAAGCTGAGAGAAGGCGTGCCCGTGGACCCGCATGAAATTCCACTTGCCAAAGTGGCCGGCGCCACTTCCACCACCAACAGCAGCAGTTCACCGGACGGGAGGTAAGGGGTGTCGAAGTTTTTCATCCGGCGGCCCATCGTCGCCATCGTTATCGCGATCGTCACAGTCGTCGTCGGCCTAGTGTCGATGATCAACCTGCCGACCTCGCAATACCCTGACATCGTTCCGCCGGAGATCCAGGTGCAGGCCACCTACCCCGGCGCCGACGCAAAAACATTGCAGCAGGCTGTAGCCACGCCGCTCGAGCAGCAGATGAACGGCGTGGACAACATGCTTTACATGTACTCGGTGAGCGCCAACAACGGACAGGCCACCGTGTATGTGGACTTCGATGTGAAGACCAACCCGGACACCGATCAGGTACTGTCGCAGTTGCGTGTGTCGCAGGCACAGCCGCAGTTGCCGGCCGAGGTGAATACTGCGGGCGTCACAGTGCAGAAATCGCTCACGTCGCCTTTGATGATCGTCGGGCTCTCGTCGCCTTCGGGCCAGTACGGTGCGGATTTCCTGACCAACTACGCAATCATCAATTTGCAGGACCAACTGACGCGCGTAAAGGGCGTGAGCCGCGTGCAGATCTTCGGCGGTCAATATGCGCTACGTATCTGGGTGCAGCCCGACAAGCTGGCGCAACTGGGCGTGACGGCAACCGACGTCATTAATGCCCTGATGACGCAGAACAACGTAAACCCCGCGGGCCAAATAGGCGGCGAGCCGGTGCCCGCCGGCCAACAGTTTACTTATACGGTCCGCACACAGGGTCGTCTCATCACGCCGGATGAGTTCGGCAACATCGTTCTGCGCGCAAATCCGGATGGATCGATCTTGCATCTGCGCGACGTGGCGCGTGTCGAGCTGGGCGCACAGGCTTACAGTCTTACGGCGCGGTACAACGGCGCTCCGGCCGGCATGATGGGTATCTATCAGTTGCCAGGATCGAACGCGGTGGAAACCGCCAAGGCCGTGCGTGAGCGCCTCGATGAGTTATCACACAATTTCCCCACCGGCCTTCGCTACGATGTGCCTCTCGATACGACGAAAGCTGTCACAGCCGGTATCCATGAAATTATCATCACGCTCGGTATCGCTCTACTGCTCGTCATCCTGGTGGTGTTCCTGTTCCTGCAGGGCTGGCGTGCGACGCTGATTCCGCTCATGGCAGTGCCGGTATCGCTGATCGGAACATTCGCACTTTTCCCGCTGTTGGGCTTCTCCATCAACACGCTATCGCTCTTTGGCCTTGTGCTTGCCATCGGCTTGGTAGTGGACGACGCAATCATTGTTGTTGAAGCCGTCGAGCACCACATTGAAGAGGGAATGACCCCGCGCGATGCAACCATCAAGGCCATGGAAGAGGTGGGCGGACCGGTCGTTGCGATTGCGCTGATCCTGGCCGCAGTCTTCATCCCTACAGCAGCAATTCCTGGCATTACAGGACGGCTCTATCAGCAGTTCGCCGTTACCATCGCCATCTCGGTCATGATCTCCGCGTTCAACGCGCTCACGCTAAGCCCCGCGCTGGCCGCCATGCTACTCAAGCCAAAGGGCGCGGAGCATCATCGCGGATACCTTGGGCGCTTCTTCACGTGGTTCAACAGACTCTTCAGCAAGACCACCGACAAATATGTTTCTACCTCCGGCATTCTGGTTCACAAGTCCGGCTTCACTATGCTGGCACTGGGGTTGGTGGCAGTAGTCGCTGTGTTCATGGGCACACGCCTGCCCAGCGGATTTATTCCGACAGAAGACCAGGGCTACATGTTCGTCGCAATGCAGTTGCCAGATGCGGCCAGCCTGCAGCGCACCGACGCAGCCGCGCTGCATGTGACGAGAGCTCTGTTGAACACGCCTGGCATTGGCGGCGTCGTGCAGGTCAATGGCTTCAGCCTACTGACGCAAACGCAAAGCACGAACACAGCATTCTTCTTCGTCTCGCTCAAGCCGTGGGAGGTGCGCAAGTCAAAGCAGGAGCAGTTTGCCGCCATTCAGGCCAGTCTGCTGCGGCAACTCAGCGAAGTCAGCGATGGACTGGCATTCAGCTTCCCGCCGCCTGCAATCCCTGGCGTGGGAACCTCGGGTGGCGTGACAATGATTCTCGAAGACCGCTCGGGCAACGATGATCCTACCTTTCTCACGAAAAACCTGATGGCGTACCTGGGTGCCGTCTCAAAGCGTAAGGAGATTGCCGCGGCAGTTCCGTCGTATCTGCCCGCGGTTCCGCAGCTCTTTGCAGATGTGGATAAAGAGAAGGCGTTGCAGCAGCAGGTAGACCTGAACAATGTTTACACGACCATGCAGACCTTCATGGGTGGCTACCTGGTAAATTACTTCAATCGCTTCGGCCGCCAGTGGCAGACCTATGTCGAGGCCGAAGGCAGTTCTCGTACGCAAATTAACAATATCAATCAGTTCTACGTGCGCAGCGCCAACGGCAGCCAGGTTCCGCTGTCGTCGCTCGTGCATGTACGACAGATTACCGGGCCTGAGTTCGTCATGCGCTTCAACGAATTCAACGCCGCACAGTTAAACATCACCGGTGCGCCCGGCTACAGCTCCGGCCAGGTTCGGGCAGCACTTGAAGATGCTTTCCACGAAACCATGCCGCCAGGTATGGGCTTTGACTACCAGGGCATGAGCTTCCAGGAGCAGCAAGCTGCACAAGGCGTGCCGGCGTGGGCGGTTTTTGCGCTGTCTCTGCTTTTCGTCTTTCTGATTCTCGCGGGCCTGTACGAAAGCTGGACGCTGCCTTTCAGCGTTCTGCTCAGCACGCCGGTGGCCATCCTGGGCGCATATCTCGCGCTCAGCATGCGCTCGCTTGAAAATGACATCTTCGCCACCGTGGGCCTCATTATGCTGATTGGCCTTTCGGCAAAGAACGCGATTCTGATTGTCGAATTCGCGGTGCTCAATTACAAGAGCGGCCACAGTATCGCCGAAGCCGCATTGCACGCGGCGCGGCTTCGCTTCCGCCCCATCGTCATGACCGCGCTGGCGTTTATCGTCGGCTGCCTCCCGCTGTGGACTGCGACCGGCGCGGGCTCGGCGGCGCGGCGTATTCTCGGTACCGTCGTCATAGGAGGAATGACGCTGGCCACTGTTGTCGGTATCCTTATGGTTCCGGTGACCTTCTCGGTGGTGGAGTATTTGTCGCACAGGCTGCGCCACGGCGGCAAGGGAACCACGATGGATTCACATCATGTTCCGGAACCGCTTCATAGCGGCGACCGGCCGTCGGCCGAGCCGGAAGGAGATCAGGCGTGAAAGAGCAATTCCGAATGAGCAGGTTTGCGATAGCGATAGGCTGTACCGCGATCTTTCTAGCCGGCTGCAACGTCGGGCCGAAGTACGTGCGGCCACAGGTCACTGCGCCGCCCGCGTATCGTGGTGCGGACGATGCAACCGTCTCCAGCGATATACAGAATTCGCTTGGCGATCAGCAGTGGGCCACTGTCTTTCGCGAGCCGGAACTGCAGAACCTGATCCGCACCGCGCTAGCAAATAACTACGATCTGCGTATTGCCGCACAGCATGTGCAGGAAGCCGCGGCGCAGATTCGCATCACGCGTTCGCAGCAGTTTCCGCAAATCACCGTGGGCGGCGCCCGCCGCGGGGCCGCCCTTTACACGGGCGGGGTTTGGAACCAGGTTGTAAACCCCC
>VFSW01002097.1_pt1 | contig 30234 bp, 25 predicted proteins | sample 5358111 | NCBI WGS metagenome assembly VFSW01 (sample SAMN11554181, study PRJNA540505) | mine drainage metagenome | isolation source: sediment from site ElyBrook_90M | place: USA: Ely Copper Mine, Vershire, VT | collected 2017 | reverse complement strand
CGCTGATGGCGGTGAAGGCGACGCGATAGACCGGCCCCGCGATGCCGACGCCGACGTAGACGGGAACTGGATCGGTGGCGAGGTAGCCGGTGAACAAAACCGTTCCACTGGCTGCCGATACCATGACGCGCCCGCGCCGGACAGGCAAGAGCAACGTCGTGGATGCGCTAGGGTCGGCGGGTGAGCCGACGTCCAGAGATCCGGTACATCGCGACGGCGTATTCAGCACACGTTCGATGGTCAGAGGCGGCTTTATACAGAGGGCAGCGCTATAGTCGATGGCACCGTTTCCGTCGAGATTGTCGATGGTCAGGATCAAGATGCCACCACCGTTCCGAGCTTCGGCATCCCGCGCATCTCGCGAACCTCATCGACGGTGAGCACGCCTGCCTTAAGCAGTTCAGTCTGCATCTGGACCTCCTCCGTCTCGTTGCGTGTTTCGAGGTCGTTGAAGCTGAACTCGAATTCGCGCCAGCCGAGCTTCTTGGCGAAGAGGTCGCGGGTGATATGCTCGGCGAGCAGTTTGGCGACAGGGACTACAGCGCTTTGGAAGGCTTCATCGGCCATCTCGCTGGCGGTAGTGCGGTTTACGTCCTTCTGGAGTCCAAGCAGCATGGGCGGGATTTCGAAGGCATTGGCGATGATCATGAGCAGAAACTCCTGCCACTGGATGCGCAGGTCGGCGTCTGTGCCACCGGCGAAGCGAAGTACCACTGGCTCTTGCTCACAGCTGAGAATGGGAACCCTGCCAGTGCCTTCGATCTCATCCTGCCACCAACGGATAAGACGGTCGTGCTGCTCCGGCGTGGCCTCGTTAAGCCACAGGGCATATTGCACCACCGAGTTGCTGGCGAGTCGGCCGGCATAGCGATTCGCGCTGAGGAACTGATTTACGGTCTCGAAGGCGACCTCGAGGCGTCCCAGTCCGAACGGCGTGTAGCTGCGCGGATTAAGACGAATGTACATCAACTCGTCGTCGAGCAAAGGGACAAGGTTCTTGTTGGCGAGGCCGCCGGTAGCCTGCGCGTAGTGAGGCTTGCCGGGGTCTCCATCCCAGGTGACATCAATCTGGATCGTCGCGCCATCTACCGCCCAAAGATGGAAGGGCCGCAGCTCTTCGCCAGTGGCTTCCATCTCGACCGCTCCGAAGCCGCCGACCAGGACGTCTTCGAGTACCTGCTCGAAGACAGTACGAAAGCTGTCGCTTACATTCGGCTCCTCCAGGCAACGGCGCAGTATCTGCATGCGCGTCTCGGCATCCGGCACATCGACATTGCTATAGCCGCGACGCAGCTTGATCTTCCAGTCCATGCTGGCGATCTTGTCCTTGACGACGTTGATCGCGCGCCGGGCCACCGGAGTCTCGGCAAACTTTCGCAGGTTCGCGGCAGTTGGCTTGGGGGTTGTATTTTGTCCTGCCCTGTTTTGGCCGTACGGACTCAGGATCGAGGGCAGCATCACCGTCTTCCTCTCACCCTTGGTCGCATCGCCCGCTGCCGCATCGATCCCTGCCAATCTCTGCAATGCATCCGTCACTCTTGATCGAAGACCCATGTCTCACCTCTTTCAGTCGTTGTTGCAATAAAAATGGCACAGCCATTTCGCTGTGCCTTCCTCTGCTCTGTCATATTGATTAAAACCGCTGTACCCCTGCCTACGCAGGTCGGCAAGTGGACCTGTTCCACGCCCAGCAGAGTTGGCCTATCAAAGCCGCAGGTCAATCCTGGCGGTCTGGGCGGCGCGGGCCAGATCGTTCATCGTCACAACGCGAATCTGCTGGCTTTCCATGGCCTCCACCCCAAAGCGGTATCGCTCCACGCTTTCATCTTCAAACTCATACTTCTCCTCGTCTTCATCCGAGATGGCGCGCAGCGGCTCCACTACTGCGGTCAACTCCAGCCTGGCTCCCTCCACACGAACAACCCCGTCACGCAACCGGGGCGCGGTGTACGCAAGAACCTTTGCCGCCTCCACATCGCCATCGAGCGACACCGCATGAAACATCTTGACCACACCGTTGGGCCTGTAGCCACAGTCGATCTTCATGGGATCGCCAGGCAGTGTGTACATGGAAGCGGAGATTCTTTTCCGCATCAGACCCCACACGCCGGCGCGTTCGAACTGCGTCCGTATGGCCCCTGCGATTACCGCACGTCCTGTCCGCGTCCTCTCCTGCTTCACGCGCAACGGTTCCACATAGAGCTGCATCAACAGCTCCAACTCGGTCACCATATTCTCCGCGAGACATGCGCGCGCCTCCGTCATCTGGATGGAATTGGAAAACGTATCCTCGATCACTGCAACTACAGGTTTGTTGTCCGCAGCCCCCAGTCGCAGACGCGTATCGAGTTCTCCCTCCAATGCCTCAAGAAGGCCAGTGTCAGCGTCCGCATCCATACAGCGCACTCGACTCCAGTCGCGGGTAAAGCGAACCCGCGCGGTCTCCTCTCGGCCCGCTTCTCGCAGCAGGACGCCGATGTTCGTGTACTCGCCTTTCACCGCATCCGGAACATAACGGATGAGGAAGAACTCGCATGGAACGCGGTCACTCACCTTCAACCTCCTTCTACCGCAGTCAGCAATTTAAAGGCCATTCCTGCCAAACTATTTCTTTAGCACTCGTCGTCAATCTCTGTGGCATCAATAGCAGCTTGAATATACTCATGTCGCCAACAATAGGACCGCAGACTCACATCACGAACTTTCCGACTCCGTCTTCCGCAAACTGCGCAGGAACGCTAACGCTCAGCTTTTTTTCCCACATTGGGAACGGCTCCCGATTTGAATCCCTAAACGCCCCGATCAGCTCTCGCAGGCGCCCGCGTCGCAGCAACATCTTCTCCATTAGCCGTTCAATCACCGCGGTATCTCCTCCATACCATTCGGGAGGAACGATCTCCGCGATACCCCAGAGTTTGTCCGCCTCCATGGCCTCCATACAACTAAGCCAAGGCTCAAAGCTCTTCCATCCCGTCACCCTTGCGTATACCCGGTTGCGGGCGTAAACTCCCCGAAGAGGCGTGTCGAGGAAGGTCCATTCCCCGGCGTTGAAGCAAAATCCCTGGTCGATGAACGTCGCGCGATACTTCCTCTCGCGCGGCTTGCGATCGAAGACGGCCTGGCGTCCATTGCAGTTTCCGGCCCACTTGTCGAGTGCCAGCATCCCAGCAAACTCCTGTAGGTTCCGTACCTCATCGAGCTGCTGCTCGGGAAGGTAGTCCACAACCTGCCCGGGCATCAGACCGCCGACAAACTGACTGCCAAACTGCAATCCTGGGCGATACTTCTCCCTGTGCCCACGCGGCATCTCGACGTGCATGTCGGCGGTGTGCTCGATCAGCCACTCCGTTACGTCGATCACATCACTGGGAGGAACTGTCAGTCCGGCAGCCTGTGCCAGCCTCGTGGCGATCAGTTCATTGGCCAGCACACGCAGATGCTGAGGGTTGTTCTGGAACTTCACAACCCACAGCTTGCCGTCCGCCCCGAGCATCAACTGGCTCTGCGCTCCGCCCCGCATCCGCCGAATCGCCTGTACCGCAAGCACCGCCAATGGACCAGTCCCTCCACACCAGCAGAATACTGCACTCAAGCTGCACGCATCCTGTTCGAGCCGGTCTGTAGCCTCTCCGCCTGTACCGCCTGTCCCAACGCCATTGCCATCAGGCAATCGTCGTGCGTGCCGCTTGCCGCTCCCGTTCTTCCTCCGGGATAGCTGACGAATGTCCTGCACTCCTCCAACAGTCTTCTGCTCAGGAACAACCCTGGCGATTCCACCAGCAGAGCTCCCATGCGGCTGATCATCGCGGGCTTCGATCCGGCCGAGGTCAACCATCCGGCCACGCCCGCGTGCTCGTACACTCGTGCATAGCGCTCCACGGCATCAAGATATGCGAGCACGCCAGACCCATGGTTGTTCCGCTCCACAACAAGCAGTGCACCGCGACCGGGTTCGCTGTACTCACGGCCCAGGGAGGCGGCGACATGGGCCAGTTCCAGGGTGCCGAGTCTTTGCTGTAGCTCGGCGCACTGCATCCCAGTGGCCAGATCGATCACCTGCACCGCAGCGTAATCCCCATCCGACCCGCCGCCAGCCGGGTCAACTGCAACGATGTATTCTCTGCCCGACAATGGTGGTAGCCATATCCGCAATGCGCCATCGCGCCGCGTTTGCACGGGATCTTGCGCCGCGGCCAGACGCCGCTCCACTGCTTCCATGTCGAAACAGCACTCGCCCGTGGCGCGGAAGCACAGCTCTGCATCCTCGGCGAACTCCTGTGTCCGCAACCCCCGGTAGCTCGCCTCCAGACCGCGGCGAAATCCGATCTGCTCTGGGGTCAAGCCATGTTTGGCCACCAACGCACGCTCGTCGTCGCGTAGGTCCTCAACTGCCGTTGACACATATGACGCCTCCATCCACCATGGGTAAAAGTGCTTCACCATCCCCTTCTCATCCGCATGCATCCACTCCTCATAGAAGCACCCATACGCTCCATTGGGTGTGCTCTCGAGTACCATCTCGCCACCTGGCACAAGCGCGGCCCGCAGTCCAGCCAAAGTCGCGGCGGCGTCGCCAGGCCAGCGCGACACCTCGCTACAGTGCATGTTCTGCACGGTCAGACCCCGGCCAGCGCTCTCATCAGAAGCGCTCAGAACACGGAACTCGCTGTCTAGCTCGGGGAAGACCATCTGTCCGACGTTCGCGCGGCTGCGCCGGAGACATCCGTCGCGCATGGGCTTGGGAAGGCATTCCCAGAACCGCTGTACCATGCGGAAGATCCCCTCCGCCGCCTCGCGTGTATGCGCAACCTGTACCGTCAGCACTCCGCGAGAGGTAATGGTCTTCAAAAAAAACCGTCCAGCCACCCATGTTGTGATGCCCATCTGACGTGCCTTGACGACGATGTTCTGGCGTCCCCGCTCACGTTCGAATTTGGCCTGCACCGGGTTTGCGTTCAGCACACTTTCCTGGCCAGAGCGGTCTCGAATCCTGAGCAACTGGCGCGCAAGCCTGACCGAGACTGCTTCTACTCCGTGTCCTTCAATCCGCTTATCGAAACGCCTTCCCAGTGCAAACAGTTTTTCTAGATCGAACTCCACCTCTCTCATTGCAACACCATTACTCACGCCTTCGGACCGGCAAGTCCCACCCTCCTCAGCTCATGCAGAAGGACGAGGCTATGGATTCAACAAGACTATCGTGCAGCCCTATGTTTTGTTGCATAGGCCGATCCGCTAAAGAATGTCGCACGGCCGCCCGCGAGAACCCCTGACCGGCGGCCGTGCAGTAACTCATCAGAACCGATGCCTATTCCTTGTTCAGATCTGCCGTCATACGCGCCGCGCCTGCGCCCTGCTGCGTTTCATCGTCCATTACCATACGCTCTCACCCATGCACGTCACCGTTGCCGTGGTTCTTAGTTGCAGGTGCAGCTTCCACTGCTTGCGACCGCAGTCGAGCAGTACCCGATCTGTACTGGAGGCCCAGCCGCTTTGATACACGCTGCCTGTCCGACTGTTGGTGTCCCAACCACTGGGATCGCGCTCCCGCCCACTGTGCTTCCCGCGCCCAGCGCGACCGTTGGCGTCCCGGTCAGACCGCTTGCTACGGTTGCCGTCGCCGCATTGCCTCCGATGCTCAGGTTGGCCACAGGAGTTGTGCTTGCTACAGTGAATGGAGCCGTTCCCGTTGCTGCCGTGCTGCTTACAGTCAAGGCTGTAGCGGCCCCGTTCGTCGCCACATAGAACGGATCGGAGGCCGATGCGCCCGCGCCTCCCATCCCACATCCGTTTGTGTCGCAGATGAAACGCCCTGTAGCAACTCCTTCGGCACCGAGCGGCCCCGCAAATGTGTAGATTTGAACACTCTCGCCTAGCGAAGAGATAAGTCCCCCATATGTACCATTGACTCCCAACTCCACACCGGACCCCACCGGCCCATTCAAGACTGCCACGGCGGTTCCATAGCTCGATACAGCCGTTGTGCCAACGCGCAACGCACTCGGAGACGTTGACGAAATCACAACCCCATCGGTGAACACCTGGGGCTGCGCGGTAGCGCCTGCAATCGCGCCGGTGACAAGCAACACGTTGTTCGCCCCAATCCCGCTGTCCGCCGTCTGGCCCGCCGTGCCGGTGTAGCTCACCAGGTCGCCATTTGCGGAGGATGCAGGCCCAGTCACGAGAGCCGCTCCAGAACCGGCTAGTGTGGCCGCAACCAACTGGCCACTGCCATTCGCGGCCACTGCCAGTGCAGAGACTGGCACAGGTGCTCCGTTGACCTCGGTCGCGTTGAGCGTACCACTCGGTGCCACCCATGTGCCGTCCTCGCGGAGGAACCGTGTGCTGCCTGCGGATACACCGGGATCAGGGACGATGCCAGATGCATGAGTCGCTCCCGAAGGGCCAAACAGTGGCAGGTACGCTGGCGCGATTGTTCCCGAGTTGATGCTGCCTCCGCTCAGACCTCCACTGATCGTTGTCGCGTTTAGTGTTCCAACATTAATTGTTCCCGCAGTAAACGCCAGTGGACTGAAGCTGTAGGGCGTCCCCCGCATATTCACCGATAGAGAGCTGGCCATGGGTGAGTAGCTCACCAGATCGGTACTCACGCTCGAGTCCAACTCGAATAGGTTGTATCCAGAGTTCCAGTTTGCACAACCGTGCAAATTGCAGTGGATGGCGAAGGCCGCCTGTTCGCCCGCGGTCAGGCTCATCGTGCGGTTCCAAATCCCGATCGCCTCATATGCTTCATCGGGAACGCCATGCGTGCCGCCATATCCAAGATAGTTAGATGACGGTGCCGCATTTGCAATAGACCACCCTATCAGCCCCGGTCCATTGTTTTGCTGATATTGCATCCCGGCTCGTATGGTGACGGATGGCCGTGGTACGGTTTGTCCGACATACTCCGTATCCGCAGTGACGGACTCCTGATAGTAATGCGGCTCTTCCACTGGGTCGTTAGCCGCCCACGCCACGTTGTTTGGTGCAAGAGTCATCTGTCCATCAACGCTCTTCGCCACCTGGTCGAAGACGCTCAGTACCTCGGCCATCGGGTATAACGCAAATCCGCCTGTGAGTATGGAGATCGTCCCGCCTATACTCGAACTGTTTGCACCGCTCTGCGCATAGGTGAACGAATTGATGCCCGTAGTGGTCACTACATAGTTGCCGTTGTAACTGCTGTCGGAAACTCCGGCGATTGTGACGTTCAGCCCATTCACATTCTTGGGGAGATTCCCATTTACGGTTGCAGATACTACGTTCCCAGACCGTGTTATCGTTGCGATAGTTGCCCCCATACTGAGGAACCCGGATGTCTGGTTCATGACTCCAACCACAGGGGTCGTTCCGCCAGCGTAGTACAGTCCGGTCGCGGAGGTTGTCCCAACTACAGGGAATAGCTGACGAATGCCGCCCACTGTATCGACGGTTTGCTCCAAGCCGTAACCACACAGCCCTCCAAATGCCAACGTAGCCAGAATCTGGTGCGGCTTGTTCAGCGTCATCTGAAGGTGCGTCGCATCGACGATGGTGTAGGGTGCCATCTCATAGTTGTCTGGAGCGTAGCCGGCGGTCTGATCGACAACGCAAGCCAGGCCGCTCGAAGCTCCAATCGCTGCGGTATTGGTCGAATATCCCGACGGCACGCCGCTGGTAGCGATCGGGAAAGTGACTGTTCCGGGTGCCATGTTACCCACTTGCGATGGAATGACCTGCCCGGTACTCAGAAATACGCTTACTGGGAAATTCGTTCCGTTGAACTGTGCGGTTGCATGAGGACCCCCTGAGGTCCCGCTGACAATCTCCCCTCCCGTGCTGCCACTTGTTATCGTCTTCGCGGGGTTTGTGTCTATCAGAAAGCGACCGTCGCCTTGCGTCCCGCCGCCGGAGTTCTGCGTAAGATTTACTGTCGTTGAACCGGTCGTGCAGCCACTGACGCATGTTCCCACAAATACCCTGTAATCCTCATGGGTCTGTAGATCGAAGGGATGCGCTCCTTCATCCGCGGAGTCGCGAATGCCGCCGGAAGCATAGATTGTGTGCGAGCCGATCAGACAGTCCCCTACGCCAAAGCAGTTGATCGACTCTGGGGCCAGATTGTGCTGCCCCTGGGTGTTGTAGGTGCCATTCACTGTCAACGCGCTATAACCCATCTTGAAGTAGGGGCCGGGACTTTCGATCTGTTCGGGAAATAGGTTAGAGCCTCCGGCAAGACCTTCCTGTGAGATTGACAGCCCGATTGCGCCTGGGATGGTGTTGCCCGTCTGCTGAACAATGCTCGCCTCGCTCTGCGTGGACACATCGTCGACCGCCTGGGCGGTGGAAAGACCGTGATTCACTACGTCGAGCGGGTTGTTGTAACTGTCAACCTGTCTTCCGCCGCGTGTGTCCTTCACATGAGTCTGGTTATTGAAGGATTCGGTGGAATACGGTTCATTCGTGTAGTCCTGTTCCGCCTTTACTTCGCATCCGTTCGTGCAGTTCGTACTGGCGAGGACGTTGGCGATCCCATTGTTCCCACGTCCGTTCACATATTGACTGGCGTACTCCACATCGTTCAGGTCGTTGACCGACAATTGGGTCCCCGTAGGCTGTGCAACAACTTGGGTTGCCGATGGCAGGGTGGATACCATCTCTCCCAGTCCGCCCGATACTGACGCGATGTTCGTATCGACATAATTCTTGTCCGCCGCTTGGAGCGCCGACACAGGGTCTCCTGGCAGCACAAGCGGTCCGGTCATCGTGTCTCCAGCCTTCAGGACATAAGGAGAGGAGTCCAGAGGATGTCCTGACACAGCGGCCGCGATCGCAGTATCCACATAACTCTTGCTCACCGTCTGCATCGCCACCGAGGTTGGCAGTACAGTGCTTTCGATAGCACTCACCGTTACCGCCGACGTGCTCGCCGGTACGACCCAGTACTCACGGCTCACGCTGCCATCGTCCAGATGGAAGACCGCGGTATAGTAACTCCCGATCGGCGTAGAGCCTGCATTCGGGATGAGCTGTATGCTGAGCGTCCCACCCGCTGCGATGACCGCCGACGTACTGCCACTCGGCACCGAATCGCCGTTGCTTGTGGTAAACGCAGGCCAACTGATGAGCACTGTCCCAGTGGCCACCGTTCCATCCGCATGGTAGATTGTGTCCGCCACCTGGGTGGTTGCCACCTGTGCCACCCCAGACACGGTCAGCACCGTCAGCAGTACTCCAATCAACATCCAACTTCTCCGTATCCGATGCATCGCACTCTCCTCATATCCGCAATCGCGCATTCAAATCCCCCGCAACGCCGCCGGCAGATAGCTCCGGAAGCACAAAACTGTCTCTCCATCGTTGGCATCTTTCACCGGCAGCGCGCGAAATGCCCCCGTCAGACGTACCTTCTCCAGGGGGGCCGTCAACGCCTCTTCTACCTCCGCCGAGCCTTGCATCGCCTGTAAGCGCGGATAGTGATACAGAACCCGGTCCCCCTGGGTGCCCGGCATTACAAAGAGCGCAGACCACTCCTGAAAGAAGCTCGCGCCCTCGCGATCGCAAAAGCCGACGAGCTGGCTCACCTGCATCCCCGTTGCCGGAACCCCTGCCGGTAACGGGCTAGCAAGCTCCAGTACGCCAGCCGAGATTGCGACCACCATCCCCACATTCAGCGTTACTCGGCGTACATAATTCACATCGCTGCCCACCGCACTTGCGGATTTCACATAGGCCGAACTCACACCCGTGCCGACATATCCAAGTTGACTGGTGTAATCGACATCCACCGCAACCAGGCTGCCAACACTGAACCCGGCTGCGGCAGTGGAACCTACGTTCAAGCTGGTTGCGGTAGATGCAGGCCCAGTTCCGGTCACAAGTGGAGTCGGCGCCGTAGCCACACCACCGCTTCCGTTGAGAGCGGAACCCATTGCCGTCGTCAACAGGTTGGTCTGTTGCGATCCCGATGCTAGCGTTAGCTGTAGCTTCCCCCATGTGTCGAATTCAAACGACACCGTCGCATCTACCTCCGAACGGACCTGCCCTATGGTCATTGCAGGAGCGCCCGCAAGAAGCGGAACGACTTTGGTGGACGATTTCCGTGCGAACTTAGATATCCAACCGAGATCGACCCAAGGTGCAGGTGGTGCAGACAGATCGAACCCCCCAAACTGTGCCGCGTCGAAGAGTGTTGGCACTCCGGCCGACCTGTTCACCGGAGCGAAATATGCGCGCATACGTCTCGTTACTGGAGCCACGGATGCCACGACTCCCACTCCTGTCGTCGTTGTACTCACAGTTCACCCGCCTCCTGGTACGCAAATACCTGCACTATTGCCGTCCGCTCCAGGCGCTCGTCTACCGTTTTGCACGTGCCGAATACCGGATCTGCCCAGAACACGTTCGTTCCCATTGCCGCGGGCGCGATGCCAGCCCCCGCCGCCGCATAATTCATCTTTAAGACTGTGTGCGGCTCGGCCCCAAGCGCGGAGGCCAACTCTGCATCCATCGCCGCCAGCAGGCGTCCGCGATCCATACCGCCATTCCCCGGGGTCCCATCCGTGGCGTACTGAATGGAGCACTCCATCTCCACCATCGTCAGCGGTTCTTCGCTATTCACCGCCAGCCCCGTCCATTGCAGGCGGAATGCATCCACCGGAACCCACGCTGACGGCAGCTCGTTCTCTTCTACCAGCGTTCCCGGCCGCAGCACGCCGCGCACTACAATCGTCCGCGCTGGGTTCAATGTCGCCAGCCGACTCTGCAACGTCGTATAAAACGTGTCTTTCGCGTTCTGCATTATCCCTCGCTCTCACGCCCAGCCCATTTCGCAAAATCGATAGTCCCTCGGCCGGCTAGACCATCTGATCCAGCGGCGCGCGTAGCACCAGCCGGTAGACATATGGCCGGCCAAAGATCTGCTCTTCTGTAGCAGACTCGATCGCCAGCAGTTCATCGTCGGACAGAACACCGTAAGCAGATGCAAACAGCACGCTCGCCGAGGCATACGCCAGCGATCCCACCAGGTCTTCCACCACAGTCGCCGATACCAGCAGTTCCCACTTCGCGGCCTTCCCCTCGGATACACTTGCACGCGCGCGGCGGTACACAACCGGTGCCAGCGGAAGGTCCTGAAACGCAGGCGTCGCAAGCCCCAACTGCTCGGTTGCATCGGCGGGGACCGCTGGCGCAGGCATCCGCAGCATCACCGACCGTCCACCCATCGCTCGCAGAAGAACCTCCGCCGTCCTCGTCGCCGCGCCTGTTGCACACACCAGATCGCTCATCGCGTCACCCGACCCTTTGCGCCACATAGGGCGCCAGCATCATCTGTATATTCACGTCGATCAACGACCCGGAGAAGTACTGCATCTGCAGTGTGTCCATCTTGCTGCCCTTTACGTTCATGGCTGGGGTCGCCTGCGCGTTCTTCACAATCTGCGCGCACGCAGCCATTACCGCCGACGGCACAGCAGTCACTCCAGCGGTATAGGAGACCTCAACTTCGTTGTAGTTCAACCCAAGAAGGTTCATGGGGAACGTCAGGTATCCCGTGTCCACATTCAAGTCCACGCTGCTCAGGTCCAGCGCGCTCCAACTGCCCGGGATGCTGAACGCCCACGCCACCTGCGCCAGCATTGGGTCCGGCAGCTCGCCTCGTCTCGGTCGCCCATACCGTACCTGAATGCTGACCAGCGGCGAGGTCGCCGTGCCCATCGGGGTCAGCGGAAGATAACTCAACAGAACCGCCTGTGAGCCTGCCGTCAACCGCATTCGTTCCACATATTGAGTCACCATCAGACTCGGCCGGCGGCAATGCGCCTCAATCAACGCGGATGCCATCGTCACCCAGTCGTCGGTCGTATCCGCCGCCAATCCATATTCGACATACTGCGTTGGATCCAAGTAACCCATTGCGTTCCGCCTCCAGACTCTCCAAGAAAAGAGGGGGCTGGCCACCACTGCCAGCCCCACTCTCAAATGCGCGACGACGGGTCGATGATGCAACCCAGGGACTGGTCAGCCCCCCGACCGTCGCTGCGTCCTCGCGTAAACCCAGCGACGGAAGCAGCCATCCACGAGCGCGTCGGTGTCGTCGCGCGTTGTTGCGGCCAGCCGACGCCCCATCGGCCAGCCGCAGACTTATACTGCCAACCATGCAGGCCCATGCAACCTAGCGGTCGACCAGTACCTGGTAGTGTGCATAGCTCGCGCCCTTTACCACCACAGCGCCGAACTTTACGACCACATACTGCGAGGCCAGAGAACCTGGGACCCCAAGCTGGAAGATCCGTGGGTTCGGATCGCTCAGCCAGTGGTACTCGATCAGGTCCTCGGTCACGATATACGCCGGCAGCACCGCGCTCCCCGAACCGGGTGTCCCCGTATACGGCAACGTCCATTCAGGGATCAGCGGCAGATCGCCCGCCTGCGTCGAAAGAGTCTTCACCGTGAATCCGGCGCCGATGTCCTTTGTCTGCAGGACCACATTGAACTCGGTCTTCATCTCACGATCGATCAGGTCCAGAAGGACAGGGTTCGCATAGATCGCCGTCGGACGGACTCCGAAGGAGCTGTTCGATACCATATCCGCAATCGTCGATTTGAAGCCGTCCACAATGCTGGCCGTCGTTCCAATCGTCACCGTGTTGCCACCGCCTACGATCTGTGCCGCTGCGCCGAAATACTCCGCCGTAGTCGGTGAACTCATACTTGTGTCCGTGCCGTTCCACAGTGCGACATCATGCGTCCGCAGAACGCCGTCCACCGTATCGGCGAGGTCCTTCGCCTGCAAATACGCAAACTGGGTCTGCTGCTGGCCCAGTTCCATATCGAACAGGTTGTAGTTGATCTGTGCCACCAGCGCCTTCAACGGCACGCTGTTCTCGACCCGGGTCGGGCTGACGATTGGCGCAACGATGTTGCGCGGATCGACAAAGCCCGAACTGGCGGCGGGGGCCGGGATCGCCGTCTCCTCGAAGTACCGTGAAGGATGGCCGGTCGCAGGGACCTGCTTGATCCTTTGTCCGAAAATACCGCGACGGCGCACAATGTCCAGGATCTCCGTTTGGTACAACGGGACTTCAATCGCTCCAGGTCCTATGTAATCTGCCGCCGCATGAATCTGAGTAAAGTTTGCGTTCATCCTCATCCCCTTTAACTTCAAAAGACGCGGCCTTGGCCACGTCTTCTCTTCCATCGTTTTGTCACTGCCAGCCTCACGACTGAAATCAATATCAGTCCGGCTGCAATCGACGAAGCACTCGGTTTTCCTGGTTCCCTAACCCAGTACTCCCGCCCGCATCAGTTGTGACTTCACGGCGATCCTCTGCTCCAGGCTGAGGCTCACCAGCGCAGCGTCGAGCGATCCGGCCTCCAGGGAGTCCACCGTCACGCCCTGCTTGGCCAGAAGATTTGTCATCGCCGTCGGCAATGTCTTGCGGCCAACCGTAACGCCAGTGCTCCCTCGTGCCTGCAACTCCGCAATCTTCAACTCAGCCGCAGCCAGCTTCTGCTCAAGTTCCGCCTCGCGTCGAGCTTCAACCGTCGCTACTATGCGACCGATGCTCGCCTCCGCATCCTCGGCAAACGCGCTCTGCCTCTGGGCCAGCCGTTCCACTGCCTGCTCCAACAGGCTGGCTGCAGCTGCCAGCCGATCCACCGTCATACCCAACTCGTCCTTCATCTCCATCTCCATGCTGTCTCCATTTCTTCCCCGTTGACAGACTTCCTATCGACGTTTTTCGCTACCGCAGGTTTTATCCGTTGCTCACACACCAGCAATACAAGCGTGCCGGGACAGATCGCTCCGCCCTGCCACTTTGTTCAAGCGCTGGTTGCAGTCGGCATTGCCTGCACATTGAGGATGGCCACCACGGCGGAGACCAGACCCTGAACATACGACGTGCTAGCCGAGACGCCAGCCTGTGTCAGCAGTGTCGTAACCGCGGATCCGGCCAGCGTCATCACCTCTGCCAGCTTCTGCCTTCCCGTTCCACTCTGCACGCCAGATGCTGCGTATTTCTGTTCCACTTCGAGCACCGCATTCTGGATCAAGGTTGTTGCGTCGGCCAGGGTGGTCGCCGCCGGGGCCGCCGCAGGGAATATCAGCGCGACCAGCTTCTCAACAGGGACGGCATACTGGACTGCCCACGCCAACCCCTTCTCAAATTCCTTGCCGATTGCTTCTAAAACACCAGTAAATGTCACGTTCACCCTTTCGATTGCAAGCCTGTTTGTCTTCACCCATACCACACAGCTAACGCTGCGAACCCGCGAGCCGTGACGCAGCGGTTCGTTCTCCCGCCACTACGCACCCAAGACGAAAGCTCGTTCCTCGGTACGCCGCCTTCTCCCGCAGCAGAATTGCTGCCCCGGTAAATGTCGCCCGCGTCAAGGTCCACACCTGCGCCCGCATATCCGCTACGTGCGCCTCCGCAAGCTCGTAGCTCATACCCATCGAGCCTTCGATTCCCAGCCGGTGCTCGATCTCAGGAAAGTCTCTGCTGAAGACAAATCCCGCCACCGTCAGTCGTCTTCCGTCCAGCTCGGCGGAGGTGATGATGCCGCACTTCTGCCGCGCATCATGCCCATCCCAACCCTCCTTGTAGTCCACCGCCATGCCCAACAGACTTGGCAGAGCCGCCTGCGCGGCAGTTCTCGTTAGCAGTACGCGATGACCTCTGGCCCCGCTTGGGGCTTTGTCGCTTGCCACGTCCACGAGCGTCAGAACACCTTCGAACGGCAGCCGGTTAGGATGCCCATGCACCAAGGGAAAATCCACCGCCATAGCATGCATCGTCAACTCACCCAGATTACGCAGCCGGACATTGCTTCCCACTGACCGAACTCTCGCTACACTGGCACAACGCCGTTGCAGTTCCGCCGCATACTCCATGCCACCTCCTCGATTGCCTTTGTACGTCGCCTCGTCTGCAAATACACGCCGGTCGAAGTTACCCGCCCCTTCCCATTCCGCTGACGCACTTACGCTAGTTCCCAAACAGATGTGCGCAAATCCTTCGCCCCTGTATACTGCTTGGTCTTTCATGCCACACTGTTTCTGAATACAAATAGAGCAAACATATCCACCGTCCGGCTCTCCCCATCGCAGTACCAAAAAAACGAAACGGGAGCGGCAGCCTCTCGGCACCCTCCCGTTTCCTTTAACTCACATATACAGAATAGCAGATCGACCATAACTACTATGCCAACTATTTTAATTTTATTAATCCATTTATTTCAGTTGTTTGCGGAAAAATCCCCCATTCCACCCCCTTGACAACATTTCAAAGGTTCAAGCATTTTAACGCCGAGAAAGACTCTAGTTAGGCAATCGACTGCCTGGCCATACCGACGCACCACAGTTCTCGGCTTCAACCCCATCAACTCCGCAGTCTCGCCCAGCGTGTACTGCTGTAGGGCAATCCGAGAAATCAGATGTTGTTGCTCCACGTCCAACCTCTCCAGGCATTTCCCAACGTCGTGAAGAAAAATCACAACATCCTCAAAGCTATCGATTCGATAACTGGTTACCCGCCCACGAAACATCTCCTGCCCCAGTAACGACGGCACTTTGCCTGCCTCCATGGACATCCGTACATACCGCTGTAACATTGCTTCCGTGTACTTCCGGTAAAACGCCATCTCGGGCTCAACCGGCTTCTGCGGAACTGCAATGTGCCTTTGCAGAAGAACTTGCTCGTTCTCCACGGCCCAGACAACCGGTAGAACTGCCGCAGCCGCGCTCATCGCACACCTCTTGTACACCTACGACTCGCAAAACAGGCAGAAACCCGCGCTAACCGGCGCGGTCGTCCTCCCGGATGCTTCCCTTTCGCTGTTGGAAAATTCGATAGATGGCAGTAACATGTTGAGCAATACACTCCATCCATTACTCCCGTTCGGAGCCAAAGCGCTCCACACCCTTCGCAAACCTTCAGTTCTAAGCGCAAGTGATTCATTTTATAATCTCCAAGGCACAGTCATCCCCCGGCAAGCCTCAATATTTTTCTGCGGTCGGAGGGGCTCACTCAGGTTGCTATGAAGCGCCGATACTCCCTCCGCGAAGCTCTTCCGGCCCCATCGGTGCAGTGTCGACACCTATTTGTCGTCGTTCTACCCGCCTTCTTGCCTACCTAGGAAAAATCCGCTTCCACCCTTTAATCCCATTTCCACTCATACCGAGAGGCTCCGGGGCACGAAATCCAGCCGAGTCTTAGACCCTTCCCGATACAGGAATAGAAAGCTTCAAATTTATAGCTTTAGACAACTTTTATGTCAACTCCAATCTTAAACTCTACTAAAATATGGTCGAACCATTCAAAATATCACAAATATGTAGAAAATACATTGCAAAAAGAGATACTTCGCTCTATATTCGCCTTGCAGGATGATATGGTTCGGCAACAGGGAAGCCCTACTCTATGAATTTTCAAGATCTCCACGAACTTCTTCGACTCGAACTCCTCCGCCGTATCGAACTCGGCACCCTAACTGGAACTGGCCTCGCACGACAAGCTGGTTTCCGTCAGGCACACATCTCCAACTTCCTCAACCGCAAGCGCTCGCTCTCTCTCGACGGACTCGACCGTGTCCTCGCTGCTCAAAACCTCACGGTGGATCAAATCATGCCTCTTGAGCTCAGCGCAGCGTCGTCTCCCCCGACGACCGAACCCATCGACGCAGTCCCCGTCGTCTCGGCCTCCACTGCGATGGATGAAGCACACGTTCGGCCCTCCGCGGTCATCGAGACCATTCACGTCTCAGCATCCCGCCTCCAGGACAATCGTTCCCGGCCATCCCCGAAGTGCGCACACTGGCAGCGATTCCTTGCTGTCCGCGCCGACGCACAGCAGACTGCCGCCATGGATCCCATGATCGCTGCAGGGGCCATCGTCGTCCTGGATCGTCACTACACTTCGCTCGCGCCTTACCGCGCTCAGCAACGGACCCTCTACGCAGTCCGCTGCTGTGCCGGACTCGTCCTCCGGTATGTCGAATTCGACGATGGAAGACTCATCCTCCGTCCGCTCTCGCTCGCTTTCCCCGTGCAACTTCTCCCGCTCGGATCTCATGAAACGCCGGCGGACTACATTGTTGGCCGCGTGTGCCTTGTCATCTCCGAACTTTAAAGCCTGTTCGAAAATTCGCTTCAGGCACTTAGGTTCATACTCGTTTTGATTATCAGCCCGGCTTCCCTGGCCGGATCACACCGGTGCCAATATCCTGCTCCACGACGGACACCGGCAGGGCATAGGCGCGAACCGCGCGCAACCGTGCAGGCCACCGCCCATCTACTGCATCGCTTCGATCGCGAGGGCACCCGCACGCTCACCGTCGACGTCTGGCGCTAAGTAGTCACGCGCACATTCCTGAACCCGTGTGAAAAGGAAATAACATGTTACGCCCAAGCGAGCTATGGTGCCGCTCGCAGTTGCTCTTCACGCCAAGCTGCAGAGCGCACCGAACATTGATGAGTGTCTAAACCCAGCCTGGGTTCAGACACTCATCGCGCAAGCCGCCGCGGAAGCTTTCGACGTGTCCGTTTGGGGCCAGATGGTTGCGGGTGGTCCCAGGTGTCGAGCTAAGTCAGGCCCGGTAAATGCCCGGAGTGGGTGATTCAGGGCGTGGCCCGCAGACACGGTTGGTCAAAACGAAAGAGATGGATCTGACCCTCCTCCCAGTTGTTGGGGCGCGGCTTATTGCTCCGGGTGAAGGTTCGCTTTGAGGAACTGGACGTAGATGTCGTAGTCTGTGGGAACCATGCCGTGCGGGCCCTCGTGCATGTAGTAGTTGAGTCCATTGCTGAAGAGGGGCGTCTTCGCCGTGGGCCAAACATCGGTGCCGAGATCCTGTTTGCCGAGCAGCTTGTAGACCGGCCCAGCCGCAACCGCCGCCAGGAACTCGCCCTTCGGATCGGACCAGTAGTCGGTGCTGCCGGTCTGTAGCAGCACCGGGCGCGGCGCGATGAGGGCGAGAAGCATGTGGGAGTCGAAGGGGGCAGTGTCCGGAAAGCCCGCGTACTTCGCGTAGTTTATGGCGAACTGGTAGGGATAGCGGCTGGGGGCAACCAGGTGCGCGATGGACTCGCCATAGTCGCGGTGGCTGAGATCGGCTCCGCCTTCTCCGCCGCAACTGGCGATGACAGCGGCGAAGCGTTGGTCGTACGCGCCCGCCCAGGTGACGGTCTTGCCCAGGCGCGAGACGCCGTGGATGGCGACGCGCTTGGCGTCTACGGATTTGTCAGTCTCGAAGTAGTCCTCGACGCGGCTCATGCCCCAGGCCCATGCGGAGATGGAGCCCCAGTCGTCGCCGGCACGGCCCTCGTTCGTGTCAGCCTGGCCGGGCTTGATGTATTTGGCGCGGATGCCGTGGGAGAATCCGTCGATCGTGTCGGGGTCGAGCTCGGCGTAGTTGAAGGTGGCGACGCCGATACCGGCGTCGAGGAACACCTCGACGTTGATGGCCCCGAAGCCCCGGCCTCCAGACACCGGGGCGACCAGCTCATTGGTCTTGTTGTCGCGGACCTTCTGCGGCGTGATGCCTGGGTCATTGACAGCGGCCTGGACAGCGCCGAAGTTAATGTCGAAGTACATCGGAACGGGCTTTTTGGCATCTGCGGGAATGTATTCGAGGAGGTGGATGGTTGGCCAGCTCGGGTCCTTGGAAAGATGGATGGTGACCTGTTTGCGGATCGCCTTGCCGTTCAGCGCGAGCGTGCCGTTGTCGGTGACTTCAAAGCTCTCGTCCGCGGGGCGACCGGGCATGACGCCGAATTGCTGGGTTTCGATCATCTTGAGTATCTCGGGGCGTCGCTTCTCCGTCCATGTCTTTGCGTTGCGCACGGGCTTGCCGTTGTCCAGCTTCAGCGGGTCGGGCAGCGTGTACGTCCCAACCTTCGACTCGTCGTAGTTCACCGGGATTCCGGCGGCGACGCTGGGGGGCGGCCCGGGCGCAGGCCGGGCAGCGCGGCTTGCCGCCGGTATTGCCGGTACCGCGGGCGTCGCAGGAGGTGCCTGTGCATGGAGCGCAAGCGCAAACAAAACAGGCAGAAACGCGGACGACGCATATTGGGATGACATGGGGATTGCTCCGAGGAAGCAGGATTCTACTTGCTTCAGGAATGAAACAAATTGCTGCCTGAAACCTAGTTTCATGCTGCATGAGTTGTCAAGACAATGCGCAGGGTGGCGGAGCGTATACTGCGCCGCAGCGTACTCGCGCTCTTGCATCCACTTGATCAGCAGCTCCGGCCACACGCTCAACTGCGGATTCGTCGTCGACGACGGCCTGCGTTCACAACTGTACGCAGTTCATCCCGCCCAAACGCAACCGCAAAGTGCCGTACGAGTATGACAAAGCCTTCTACAAGCAACGCAATCGTATTGAACGCTGCCTCTCCCGTCTCAAACACTTCTGCCGCTTCGAGAAGAACAAAAACTTCCAAGCCCGCGTTGCGCGCCTGCGTCGCTCGCCGTGGCACCTCTTATAACGGCTCGGGGAACGAAACAAGTGTGACCGCGGTCACAGTGGATTTGTTGACCAAATGTGACCATGCTCACAGTGGACTTGCATCCGGCGTACTGCCTATTCTGCGATAGCTTGTTTGGTGAACCGCACCCGGTGCATCCCAAGATTGCCAGATTGACGAAAACCTCTTTATGCGAGCCCCGGCGGCATGTCGGGAATCGTCGGCTGTATACTGCGTGAGTCGGAAGGCAGGATTATGAAACGGAACTTCTTATTTTGTGTGCTTGCATTGTTTACCGGATTCTTGGGGCTGGCTCCCAGCGCAATGGCGCTTCCCAGTTATGCGCGTCAGACCGGACTGCCCTGTAGCGGCTGCCATACCACGCCGCCGGAGTTGAACGCCGCAGGGCGGCAGTTTAAACTGATGGGGTATATTGATAGGGCAAAGGGGCCGGACATCACCTCTGAGCCAAGCTCCCACAATGCGGGCCTCAACATTCTGGGTTCGCTGCCACTGGGTGTCATGCTGGAGACCTCGCTGACGGGGACTCAAGCTGCCCAGCCCACCACCCAGAACTGGAACTTTGAGTTCCCGCAGGACATCTCGCTCTTCCTCGCCGGAGCCTGGGCCGACCATCTGGGCAGCTTTCTCCAGATCACCTATAGCGCGCAGAACGACCATTTCGGCATGGACAACACCGACATCCGCTATGCCAACAAGCGACAGCTTGATGGGAAAGAGCTGGTCTACGGTCTGACCCTGAACAACAACCCGACCATAGAAGACCTGTGGAACAGCACGCCGGGATGGGGCTATCCGTTCATCGCCAGCGACTCGGCCCCGACCCCCACCGCCAAGCCGATTATCGACGGCGCTCTTGGGCAGGATGTGGCGGGAATCGGCGGCTATACGATGTGGAACCAGCATCTGTATGCGGTTGCATCGATCTATCGTACCGACCACATCGGCAGCTCACAGCCCACGGACGGTTCGGGCGCCTCCTACAACATCCGCGGCGTGGCCCCCTACTGGCGGGTTGCGTGGCAGCAGAACGGGGCAAAGGACAGCCTTGAGATCGGGGCCTACGGCATCCATATGAAGTCGACGCCTGGGACAATCACCGGGCCGGAGGATGGCTATACGGACTTTGGTCCGGACGTTCAGTATGACCGGACGATCCACCGGAAAGATGTTCTTTCCCTGCGCGGCAGCTTCGTCCGGGAGAACTCATCACTGGTGGCAAGTGCGGCAAACGGAGCAGCGAATCCGGGTGCGCATCATCTGAACTCGGGGAATGCCAACGTCGAGTATCACCTGGGCAATCGTTACTCTGGAGCGTTTGGATGGTTCATGACCACAGGGACGTCCGATACCACCTTTTACTCCCAAAGTCCGCTTTCAGGCAGCGCCAATGGCAGCCCGAGAAGCGCCGGATACTCTGCAAACCTTTCCTACTGGCCGCTGCAAAATGTAGACTTGGCCTTGCAATACACTGGTTACACCCGGTTCAATGGTGCGGGCAACAACTACGACGGAGCTGGGCGCAACGCAAGCGACAACGACACCGTTTATCTACTCGCGCGATTCCTTTTCTGATGTGGGCTGAAACGCCCACTCGCGCATCCTTCGCAACTTACGTTTTTCAGGAGAAGATATGAAACGAACCACACTGGTACTACTCGCTGCAATGACCGCATTCGGCACGACAGCCTTTGCCGGCACGCTTCACGGCAAGGTCTCCGGGGTCAAGGGAGTCTCCGTCGTCTATGTGAATGCCATTGCGGGCAAGACCTTTCCCGCACCCACGCAGCACGTCACCATCGACCAGAAGGGCCTGATGTTCATGCCGCACATCGTAGCGGTGCAGCAGGGCACGACGGTCGAGTTCCTCAACAGCGACAGCGTCGCGCACAACGTCTTCTGGCCCTCCATCAGCGGAAACAAGAAGCTGGGCCATAACATGGGCACCTGGCCACAGGGGCAGCATCAGTCCTTCAAATTCGACAATCCGGGAGTTATCCCATTGCTGTGCAATGTACATCCGGATATGGCGGGATACCTGATCGTCTCTCCGACTCCGTACTTCGCCGTGACGGACAAGACGGGCGCATACAAGATCGAGAATGTTCCCGATGGAGCCTATACCGTCACCGCGTGGAACGAAGGCGCCAAGAGCAAGTCCGACCCGGTAAAGGTAGCCGGAGACACAACCGAAAACTACACCCTCTCGAAGTAAGTAGAACGCAGTGCGGCGGCGACCGATTGCGGTTGCCGCCGCACAACTGACAGATAGCCAAGGACGGCCTCTCATGCTGCATCGTTTTCTCGAGAAAAAAGTGGACAGGGACTGGTTGAACACCAACTTCCCGTGCATGATGGCCTGCCCCGCGCATACCAATGCCGGACGTTATGTCGAGCTGATTGCTGAAGGAAATTTTGAAGACGCGTACCGTTCTGCGCGCGGGCCGAACCCGTTGGCAAGCATCTGCGGACGCGTCTGCGCGCACCCATGCGAGACCGCGTGCCGCCGCGGCGCGATCGACAAGCCGATCGCCATCCGCGCGCTCAAGCGCTTCCTTACCGAGCGCCACGGTCCGGAATCGAAGCACCCCATCGATGTAAACGAAGGCCGGGTCCAGCCCGCGCTGCCCTTCCGTATTGCGATTGTGGGAGCAGGCCCAGTCGGACTCTCCGCTGCGCACGATCTTGCGTTGATGGGATACTCCGTCACCTTGTATGAGGCCTCGCAGGTGGCCGGGGGAATGCTTTATCTCGGCCTGCCCGAGTACCGTCTCTCGCGCGATGTCGTCGAGGCCCAGGTGCGAGAGATTCTTGCCACCGGAGACATCGAGCTGAAGTTGAACTGCGCCGCGGGCCGCGACTTCAGCATTGCAGACCTGCGCCGGGACTACGACGCGGTGCTGATCGCAGTGGGCGCGCATCGCAGTCGCGACCTGGCCATTCCAGGCGTCGATCTGGACGGCGTGTACAAGGGCATCGACTTTCTGCTCAATGTGAATCTCGGCTATCGCTTCACGATTGGAAAGAAGGTGCTGGTCATCGGCGGTGGAAATGTGGCGATGGATGTGGCGCGCTCCGCCGCCCGCGAGGTGCTTCGTCAGCACGCTGGCGGCGTGGAAAATATCGAGCCTTCGCAGGAGAATGTAGACGCCGTTGCGGCGCGCGAGATGATGGACGTCTCCCTCTCCGCGCTGCGGCTTGGCGCGCAGGAGGTTCATCTGGTCTGCCTGGAGAACCGCGCGGAGATGCCAGCGTCCCTGGAAGAGATTGAAGAGGCGGAAGAAGAAGGAATCCACATTCACGCAGGACTGGGGCCGAAGCGGATCGTCGGCAAGGACGGCCACGTTGTGGCATTGGAGGCGTTGAAGACCAAGTCCGTCTTCGATGCGAACCGCCGCTTCAGTCCCACCTTTTACGAGAACAGCGAGACGCAGATCGAGTGCGACACCATCATCATGGCGATCGGGCAGGCGGCCAAGCTGGACTTCCTACAGCCGGACGATGGCGTGGAGATCTCGCCGCGTGGACTGATTGCCGTCAATCCACAGACTCTGATGACCACTGCGGCTGGCGTCTTTGCCGGCGGCGACTGCGTCTTCGGGCCGCGTCTCATCATCGACAGTGTGGCGGATGGCAAGCGCGCCGCGGTGGGGATCGACGAGTTTCTGCGCGGCGGCAAGCATCCCGAGCCGATTGTGGAAGTGGAAGTGATGGACCGCTACCGGATGCCGCTGGACCTGCTCGACCTGGTGCGGCAGCCGATCCCCATGCTTCCGCTGAACCGACGGACGGGAGTGACTGAGGTGGAGATCGGTTACGACGAAGCCTCCGCCATGGCCGAGGCGCAGCGCTGTCTGCACTGCTGGGTCAACACGGTCTTCGAGGGCACTCCGCAGGATGGGACCATGTGCATCCTCTGCGGCGGCTGCGTCGATGTCTGCCCGGAGAACTGCCTGCAGCTCGTCTCGCTCGACCGCATCGGGTTCAGCGACGAGACCACCGCGCGGATCGCCGACATCCGCGATCTGATGGGCTTCGAGCTGGACGACATCAAGGCCGATGAACTCGGAGTCATCGCCGGCTCCGCCATGCTCAAGGACGAATCGCGATGCATCCGCTGCGGACTCTGCGCCGCGCGATGCCCCGCCGGCACCATCACCATGGAATCCTACAACCTGCTGTCCGGTGAGACGACCGGACTGATCTCGGTCGATGCAATCGACCGGTCGTTCAGACCCGCTCCCCCAGTCGCAATTCCAAGCGCGAGGTAAAAGATGTCCGACGAGAAAAAACACGAACCGCCCCCGCAGACTGGAGAGTTGAACCGGCGCGCCTTCTTCGCCAAGATCGGCCTCGGCTCGCTTGGTATCGCCGCAGCCGGCACCGCTGGCTTCGCCTACCAGTTCCTGTCGCCCAACGTCCTCTACGAGCCTTCGCCGATCGTCAACATGGGCAAGCCGGAGGCCTTCGCCATAGACTCCGTTACGATGGACTCCGATTCAGCCATCTATGTCGTGCATACTGCCGAGGGGTTCTTTGCGCTGAGCGAAATCTGCACCCACCTCGGATGCATGACCGTCTGGAACCAAGAACTGGGCATCATCAAATGTCCCTGTCACGGCAGTCAGTTCACGCAGGACGGGGTCGTGATCGCAGGCCCCGCTCCCAAGCCGCTGCCTTGGCTCAGGACCTGGGTCAGCGATGAAGGCGACCTGATGGTCGATCGCTCCACCACGATCCAGCCAATGCAGTTTCTGAGGATATGAGCATGCCCGGACAAACCGACAAGATACTGGAGCAGGTGGAGCGCAGCCGGGTGTGGCGTTCCATCTTCCGCAGCGGTCGAGGCAGCAGCCCCCTGCATCGAGCACTTGCGATTCAACAGAATGTCTTTCTCCACCTCTTCTCCACCAAGGTGCGCAAACGGATGCTCGGGTTCAGCGCGACTTGGTATCTGGGTGCGCTGACACTGGGGACGTTCCTCATCCTGATCGTCACCGGCGTGCTCCTCATGCTGTACTACCATCCGTCGGTGCCGCAGGCCTACGCAGACATGAAGGACCTGCAGTTCGTCGTCTCCTCCGGACTGTTTCTGCGCAACCTGCATCGCTGGTCGGCGCAGGCCATGGTCTTTCTCGTCTTCGCGCACATGTTCCGGGTGTTCTATCGCGGGGCCTACCGCCCGCCGCGCGAGTTCAACTGGGTCGTCGGCATTGTGCTTCTTCTGATCACGCTGCTGCTCAGCTACACCGGCTATCTGCTGCCATGGGACCAACTGGCCTACTGGGCCATCACGGTCGGATCGAACCTCTCCAAGGCGGTGCCCCTAGTGGGTGACAAGATCCATTTCCTGCTGCTTGGCGGCAACGAGGTCAACGCCAACGCACTGCTTCGGTTCTATGTGCTGCACTGCCTCATCCTGCCGCTTGCTGCGCTGCTCTTCATCGCGGTCCACTTCTGGCGCATTCGCAAGGATGGCGGCCTCTATGTACACCAGAGCGACCCGAAGACACTCGCAGCGTCGAAAGAAGCCGCGTCTACCAAGGAGGCCAAATGAGCGACCCCAAGGAATTCACCGCCGGCTTCGACTCCGACCAACGGCGGTCTCCCACGCGCGTTGTGTTCGTCACCCGCCGCACCTCCGCGCAGGTGAAGGTCAACTACGAGGAGCAGGTTCAGACCTATCCCGAAGTGCTCTTCCGCGTGGTCCTCGCAATCGAGCTGTTGGCGATCGTGCTGGTGGTTCTGTCGCTGCTGTTCAACGCTCCGCTCGAAGGCATCGCAGACGCAACCCACACGCCCAACCCCGCGAAGGCCCCGTGGTACTTCCTCGGGCTACAGGAGCTGCTGCATTATTTTCCGCCCGTCGTCGCAGGCGTTCTGGCGCCCACCATGCTGATCGTGTCGCTGATTATCATCCCCTACTTCAACATCAACATCGAAGCGGAGGGACTGTTTTTAAATGATCGCCAGAGGCGATTGCAACTCTTCTACCTCATCGCCATCGGCCTGCTCGTCTTTCTGGTTGCGTTCCATGTGTATGTGGCTGTCGTACCTACCTTGCTGGTTGCCATCGCAATGGTGGTTGCGGCCTACAGCTCACCGCAATCCACCTCGACCGCGCGACGGTACCTCGCAAACAAGCCGCTCGCCTGGTGGGTGATGACCTGGTTTCTTTTTGAACTCATCGTGCTGACCGCGGTTGGCACCTTCTTCCGCGGCCCCGGATGGTCGTGGGTACTGCCCTGGGGGAGTTAAGTGAAGGCCATCGGAAAATACCTCTCTTCTCTATGGCGCGCCCTCTTTGGGGACACCATGCGCGCCTTCGGCGCGGTCAGCGTCGTTCTGCTGATCGCCCTTGCCATCGCGCCGGCAAAGGACCACTTCAGCCAGTGGCACGGCTATCAGAACGGCTACCTCTCGCTGATCCACGACCGCAGTGACGCGGTCAGTCTGCGTCGCCACTTCACTCCGGGCATACAGCAGATATGGCTGCCGGAGCTGGGCGTCGTCGATCGCTGCGCCACCTGCCATCTGGGGCTGAAGGAAGCCAGCCTCGCCGATGTCACCATCCAACCGTACCGCAAGCATCCCGTCATTCCCCATCCGCTCGACAGCTACGGTTGTGTCATCTGCCATCGCGGGCAGGGCCCGGCGACCACGGTCGCGGAAGCGCATTACAGTCGGCAAGCTGGCGTGGATCCCATCCTTCCCGACCGCTACATCGGGTCGGGCTGCGGACAGTGCCACCAGAACGAACTGACCGGTACGCCGCAGCTCAATCTCGGACGCAAGATGCTGGCGCAGTACGGCTGCGTCAACTGCCACACCGTCAAAACGCCCGACGGCAGGATCATGAAGGGCACCGACGATCCGCCATCGCTCGAGCACATCGCCGACAAGACCACCCGCGAATGGGTATTCTCCTGGCTCAAGGACCCGCAGGCCTATGCGGTCTCCGCCACCATGCCCAACTACAACCTCAGCGACGCCGATGCAAGCGACATCTCGGCGTTCCTGATGAGCAGCAGCACGCCGCGAGCGGGCGACAACGACGCGGTCCTCATTCCCGTCGCTAAGAACGCCGACCCAACCGCAGGTGCCAGCCTCTACGGAGAGTCCTTCTGCGCCACATGCCACGCCGTGCAGAATGGCGCGGGCAATCTGGTCGGGGGCAACGTAGGCCCGGAGCTGACGCGCATCGGCAACAAGGCGAAGCCGGGTTGGTTGCAGGCCTGGGTCGAGAACCCGCACACCTACAACCCGAATACGTTGATGCCGCACTATCGCTTCACGTCGCAGCAGGTCGCCCTGCTGATGGGATACCTGATGAACCGGTCGGACTCCGACTACGGCGCGAACGTCCAACTGAGCGCCGCAACTCCGGCGCAGATCGCGCACGGCAGAAGGCTGGTCGCTGAACTCGGTTGCGCCTCCTGCCACAAGATCAACGGTGTCGGCAAGCCGGACAACTTCGCGCCCGATCTCAGCCGCATCGGCAGCAAACCTCTCGCGCAGCTCATCTTCCTGCCGGGCATGGAGCACACACTGCCCAGCTACATCGCGAGCAAGATCAAACAGCCGCAGGCGTTTGGCCCCGGACTGAAGATGCCCGTGTTCGCGCTGACCGACTTGCAGCGGGACGCGCTGACCACCGCTCTGCTGTCGCTCGACGACCGCAGTCAGACAATGCCCGACAAACTCCGCATCGCGGGCTTCCAGCAGACGACGTATGAACCCGCAGGGCAAGCCGGAAAGCTGATGGAAGACCTGGCCTGCTTCAGTTGCCACCGCATTAACGGACACGGCAGCGATCTGGCGCCCGATCTCTCCTTCGAGGGCAGCGCCGTGCAAAGCCAATGGCTGGACGGTTTCCTCAAGAACCCCAACACCCTGCGACCGGCGCTCACACGCCGCATGCCCCGCTTCAACCTCTCCGACGCGGACCGCAAGATCCTCACCGACTACATCATGGTCGCTTATCAGTCGCCTGACATCGACCCAGACACAGCCCCGCCCGCGGTCAATCCTCCCGCGTTGGTGGAGCATGGACGCCAACTGTTCTACTCCAAGTACGCCTGCCAGTCCTGCCACATCGCCAATACCAAGACCGACAAGGGATACATTGGGCCTACGTTGACACAGGTCGGATCGCGACTGAACCCAGCGTGGATCTACGCGTGGTTGAAGGACCCGCAGGCGCTACGGCCGGGTACACTCGAACCGGACCAGAAGATCGGCGATGACGATGCCCGCGCCCTGACGGCCTTCCTTATGACGTTGAAGAGTTCTGGCGGACAGGAGGCAAAGCGATGACAAGGCGTTCCGTTGCATGCGCAGTGCTGTTGCTGATGGGTGCGGTTGCAGGATGCAAACGCCACCCCGCGTCCTCATCCGGGTTGATGCCGACCGGGGTTGGCGCGGCCATCGTCGAATCGAGCGGCGGAAAACAGGTCGGGCCCACCGGAATGGAGCTTGCCGATCCGCTGGTCGTGCAGGTGAACGACGACCAGGGCAACGCGCTCACCGGGGCACTCGTGGAGTTCCACGGCCCGGCGGGCGTTCGCTTCAACCCGGCTGCCGTCCTCACCGATTCCAACGGTGATGCCACCACCGCTGTCACCCTTGGCGCCATCACCGGCCGCTACCAGCTCACCGCCACTACACCCGGCAAGTCGCAGACCTTCACCCTTCCGATTGTCGAGACGGCCCTCGGCTACCAGCAAGAGCTGGGCTATATCGTCGCGGACAAGTACTGCAACCGATGCCACGACCCGGAATCGTCGGCCGAGCGGGTCTCGAACTACGACAACCTGGAGGTGAAGCCGCATCCCTTCAACGACGGTACCACCCTGAACAAGATGAGCGATGCGGACTTGACCGCCATCATCCAGCACGGCGGCCCGGCGCTCAACCGCTCCGCGTTGATGCCGCCGTACGGCAATACCCTCAGTGCCGCGGACGTGGCGGCCATCGTCGCATACATCCGCGCAGTGGCCGTCCCTCCCTATCAGTCGGTAGGCACGGTCTACGAACAGAAATAGGTCGATCGCCGCCAGTCGTGCGCGATGACGAAAAGCAGTGCAGTACGCGAATGTCAGAGTCGGCACGGTAAGAAGTTCATCGCCTCAATGGAGTCCCGGTGGCTGCTCGGAAAGTCGCCCAACGCTTTGCTGACCAGGATTTCGAGGGGCCTTTTCTGAGCGGTAGATAATAGTAGATCGTTGCCGATATAGGGGCTGAAGCATTCTCCCCGGCATCAACAGGTGCCTTCAAACAACTATGAGACCAAGTTATCCTTATCGTCAAAAGACATGGAGTTGTGCAGCGGTATATGATTTGGCTATCGGGATGCGGTTGAGGTGCGTCTAATCCCAACTGGCGGCCGGGGAAGAACTGGGTTTGCGGAAGAGACCGGCCCTGTGGAGATGCTGCGACTTATGCCTAAAATTTCAAAGATTCTGCTGCTCGCGGCCTCGGTTGGCCTGGTGCTGACGGTCTTTCTGGGCGTGGATTCAAACGGCGTGCGCGCTGCCTCGGCGGGGCAGGATGGCGCGTACCGCCAGATCGATGTGTACACCGAGGTGCTGCGGCACATTCAAACGGACTATGTGACGGACCCGAACATTCCGGCGGTGACCAACGGGGCGCTGCGTGGGCTGCTGGAGTCGCTGGATGCGGATTCGAACTATCTGACGCCCGAGGACTACAAGGCGTACGCGACGGGTTTGAAGGTGGACAAGTCCAGCAAGGCGCAGGTGGGGATCAACGTCTCCAAGCGCTATGGCTATGCGACCGTGGTGTCGGTGGTCCCGGGGAGCGCGGCGGACAAGGCCGGGCTGGTGGATGGCGACATTCTGGAGGCGATCGAAGGTAAAGACACGCGCAATACCTCGCTGGCCATGATCCGGCTGATGCTGGAGGGTGCCCCAGGGAGCACGCTGACGGTTGGCGTGGTGCGTTCGAGCAAGGCCGAGCCGGACAAGATCACCATGACGCGCAGTCTGACGGTGGAACCCCCAGTGGGCGAATCGCAGTATGAGGACGCATCGATTCTCGATCTGAAACCGGAGATTCTGGACCACGAACACGTCTCGGAGGTCGAGACCAAGTTGCACGAGATGCAAAAGGCAGGCAACAAGAAGGTGCTTCTGGACCTGCGCGATGTCTCCGCGGGCGACATGACGGAGGCGGTGCGGCTGGCAAACTTTCTGCTGAAGAGCGGGACGATCGCGACGCTGGAGGGGCAGAGGTTCCCCAAGCAGGAGTTTACGGCCGACCCGGCGAAGGTCGTTCAGGCGACGGCCCCGGTGGTGGTATTGGTCAATCACGGGACAGCGGGGCCGGCTGAGTTGGTGGCCGCGGCGCTCGATGACAACAAGCGCGCCGAGGTGGTGGGCGAGAGGACGTTTGGCGAAGGCGCACAGCAGAAGACATTCATGTTGCCGGATGGAGCGGCGCTGATCCTGTCGGTGGCCAAGTACGAGTCCCCGTCGGGCAAGATCATCCAGGACACCGGGGTGACGCCAGACGTGCTGGTGGAATCGGAGCAGGACCAGGAAGCTGCCCTGGACGAGGAGTCGGCACCGGTGGCCGCGTCCCCGGCTCCCGTGGTGAAGAAGCCGGGCGTGCAGGTAGATGAGCAGTTAACCAAGGCGCTGGAGATTCTCAAGGCAAAACCGGCTTAGGAACTCATGCCGCACTAAGAGCCTGTTCACGATCTTTTTGGTGCAGGCGGTCATCCAGATGGATATATG
>VFSW01002096.1_pt1 | contig 30236 bp, 33 predicted proteins | sample 5358111 | NCBI WGS metagenome assembly VFSW01 (sample SAMN11554181, study PRJNA540505) | mine drainage metagenome | isolation source: sediment from site ElyBrook_90M | place: USA: Ely Copper Mine, Vershire, VT | collected 2017 | reverse complement strand
GACATAGCTTCGATGCGCGGAGAATTTACTATAGCTGCGGATGCAAGAATTATATTTGAGAATTTTCTAAAGCAGAATCGTATTGCAGGACAAAAGGATGATAACGAAGCGATAGCTAATTTTAGAGCTAGAGTCAAAGCGCATACACTAAAGCTTGCTATGGTGCTGAGTGCGTCTAAAAGTAGCAATCTAGTAATAGACCAATTCGATATGGCAAATGCAGTGCATGAAATTCAAAGAATCACACAAACTCTAGAGCAACTCTTTAGAGGCGCGGGCGATTCAATGGATGCGGAGAATGTAGCAAGAGTACAAGCATATATTGAGAAGCATGGGATGGCTTCGAAGAATGGATTGCTACGAGCATTATGGAGGCATTTTAGCGCGGAGACTTTAGATAGGATTCTTAATTTACTTGTGATGATTGAGTTTTGTGAAGTTATTTCGCAGAACAAAGTTACATACTACAAACACATACCAAAGCTACAAGGAAGGATTAAGCCATGAGTGGTGAGATTGTGAATGAAGATGCCCAAGAAATTGTTCTTGACGGCTCAAATAAAGTAAGTTTTCCTGATTATCCGTACTTCTTCGAGGCGCTGAATGAGAAGATTCTCGTCTCGCTCGATCAGTATAAGAGTGGATATGAGTGCAGGACTTGTAAGGGGAAAGGCACAGTAATTAAGAAATGTGAGTGTACTAAGCATGATAGCCCTGGTTATAAGTATTCAACTAAACAAATTGAAGACATTGGGATTGCTCTAGGAACGACTGTCGCTAATGAGCGGAGCCATTTAGTATGTCCAGAGTGTGTAGGTGAACCTTCGTCAGTGGAAACAGTAATAACTTGTCCCGACTGCAATGGCAAAACTGGTCTGCTTGTAATTCCCGATACCGCCAAAGTAATTGCAAGCAGCGGTGTCGTAGTTTCGATGGGTAGAATTGCTAGAGAGAAGGCAGATTATAAGATCGGAGATCGTATTCTCTTTAGCGTTCATGCTGGCTCGATGATTCCTACTAAGAGTGGTTTGATGTTTAAGCAACTCGACTGGTATCAAGCATGGATTAGGGTAGAAGGAGCTGAAGAACTTGGCGCGTTTGATTTTATTGTAGCGCCAGAAGAAGATCAAGTATAAAGCACTTTAAAGCATAAGAAAAGGCTCCCCGATAAAGGGAGCCTTTTTACTTAGCTTTAACTTATTCACCTGTGTGCAGATCAATAACTCTCGCCGCACTGGCTACCTGCTGCGTCATGCTAACTTTCGGCAGGGGCGCTCCGTCAGCTTTTGCTACAGTTGGCGAACCAATAGCAGGTGCTACTGGCGTTTGCGGTACTGTTGCTGTTGTCACATTCGATGGCCCAGAGTTCTCATTACCCTGTACTGTTTCCACGGTATAGGAGTATGTTGTCCCACCGCTAATTGTTAAGTCCTGATAGCTCACCCCGCTCGGTCTAGTGCTTGCCGTGGTTACCTCAGTCCAGGCAGTACTAGAGAGAGTGCCGCAAACCGTAGTGGTTCCTGTGCAGCGATAGACCGCATATACGCACGGCGCAGTCGTCGTGCACCCACCCCACGTAGAAGTAGAAGATGGCGCTGTCCAAGTTAGATTAACAGCATGAGTTGTAGCAGGCGGAACCTGCGGGTGAGCGCAGGCAATCGCTGCCAGCGCAAGGATCGTTGCTGCGAAAATCTTCTTCATCGGTGATTGCTCCTTATGGGTTTGTTATTTTCCAGCTTTGAACGACAGTCCCTGTAGCCACAGCCCCCGCCGTGTCGCCGTCCTCAATACACGGCCCAAGGAGAGACAGGTAGGTGCTGTAGGCGGAACGCGACAGCGTATTAAGAAGGGAGAAAACCACTCCGTCAGACGACCCGTAAAAATAGAGATTCGTGCCATCGTCCTTCAGCCGGACCCACACGTTACCCATCGCAATATTGATCCGAGACAGAAGAGCTGCATTGTGCGCGGTCGGGCTCGTCCAGGTATCTGACTGCCACTGCCATAGCCCTGGGGTGGTCCCCCACAGGGGTCCAAAGGACAGCATGGCACCACTTGTTGATGCCGCCACGCAAACTCCGATGTTCTGGTAGTTCTGGCCGCCCACTGGGAGCGACACAAGTTCCGTCAAGGTGAATGCCGTAGCAGGATAGGTCGCGAGGACACCCTCCCAATAACTCCCAGAGTACGCGGCGGTATCGACCAGGGAAATTCCGTTTGCTATGTTTGATGCGCTGAAGGTTCCGGACTGGTTGTACGCAGTGGTAAGGGACGCTCCAGCAAGTGTAGGCACTGTAAGGATGCCGCTGAACAAGCCCGGCAATCCACCGCCTCCGCACGGCGCTCCAGTATTCGTCACGCTCCCCGTCGAGCTGATCTGCAAGCAATCCGGTCCGCCGCTAGCTGGTGCCTGGTTCGGCAAGTCGAATTCGCCTGTTGCAATGTACCTAAAAATTGGCTTGGCAGCTCCGCCCATCCAAAAGTTGAAGTAGTTCGATGTACTCCCGTTTGCTGTGTTCACAAACTGGAATTGCACGGAATCATTTGTACCGCTATCTGTTCCGAAGTTATGGTCCAAGGTGAAGGTTGGAGAATAATTTGACACATATTCGTTGATTGACGTACCCGACTGTCCACCGATACCATTTGATACAAAAGTAAAATAATTAGGATTATGACTCGATTCATTGATAGACGCCAGGTCAACTTTTTTGTTGACTGTGTCCACCTGCACAAGAACATTGGCGCGCGCATTGTCCGTGATTACGAATGCCGCGTTACTGTCGCTGCCAGGAGTGTAGATATACCCTGGACTGTTTCCGCCGTCTATCTCTCCCCATCCTTGCCACGGTGTATGCTGCACTGTCGGAGTACCCTGTGTGGCAAGCGATTGATTGACCAAGTTGGCGTAGATATTCGCGCCGCCTAAAGCGAGTTGTCCAAGTTGACTATTGAAGAGGGTACTGGTTGCATCTGGCAGAGAACCTAATGCATCCATAACGATGTCCGCATAAGCACCGCTGGAAAGATTCGTATAATTCTTAGATGCCAAACTGCTCCAAATCCATTCCCGTACTTGAAAGAGCGCAAGATTCCCGTTGGTCATGGAACCATTGATAATTTGCCCTGACATATTGGACACCACGACCGTTCCGCCGTCTGTATGCCACTTTTCTACAAGATCGGTATAGGTTGTTTCGATGCTCGAAACTGTCGCGCTTGAAACGTTGTAATCGTTGTGGCAGTCCAGAATAATGAGATACGCAGGATTGCCCGTTACAGCGGGACTCAGAGGATGCAACATTGTTGTATAGTTTGTATCGAGGTCAGAACACAACGGCCCCGTTCCCATAACCAACTTAGGGTTGCCGTGACCATTCAAAAATGGCAGTTTCGATGCTTTGTAAATGACCCAGGAGTTAGCACCATACGCGTTGCCGCCTGTGATTGTCGCGGCTCCTAGAGTTGAGTTGAATGAAAAGCTAGTGGCAGTCGCGGCTGTGACCTGAAAGCTACCGTATCCTGTAGAATACGGGCCATAGGGAGAAGGAATAGCAGGCCAGCCCGTCAACGCACCAACATAGACCCAGTCTCCCACGCTGAGACCATTTGAGCCGGAATTTGTGATAGAACAAGACGAGGTTGAACACGTTCCGCTTGTCACGGTGATCGTTTGCCCTAGCACGTGATTATCGTCACCGTTGACGGATGAACCAATGTAGATATAGGAGGTCGTAGACGGGTTGTACTGCACACCGCTCCCGCCCGCTCCCGTCGCATGGAGGTTGATATTCTGCCCGCTCGGCGTCACCGTGATTGTCGAGTCGCCTAAGATATTAACGGCTCCCGTTTCATTATTAAGACTAGTTACAGCGCTAAGATATGCACTTACACTAGAACTCGTCACTTGCCAAATAACATTCGTATACCCAGCAGGAGCGGCTGGAGTAGTAGCATTGAAGTTAGGATTTGTAACCGCAGAGCCATTTACATTAACTGTAGAAGACCCAAGTTGGCCTCCAATCTGAATGCCGCTACCGCCAATCTGAGTTTGAGCTAAAGCTACAGAAGTACTAAATAAAAATAAAAGCCAGAATTTTTTCACAATCAATTCTCCTTAGTTATGGTGCACGTGAATATAAACTGTATTTGAAGTAGAAACGCTGCAGTTATATGTGCAGGTTATTTGATATGGAATTGTGGTTGTGGTTAAAGCTCCGTAAATAGTAGGATACAAATATGCTCCCGCTGTAGAATTAAGTGTGAAGTATACATAGTAACTTGTATCTGGTTCTGTTGTAGGAATTGTAAAAGTTCCAGAGCAAACTCCATCGGTTGAGTTTGGGGTATTACATCCCGCGGCAGAAAAGTATTGATCTGTCCATGTAGTAGAAGGCAAAGTTGCACAAGGTCCAGCAGCATTTCCTAGATCTCCACTAGCTGCCCACTGAGCACAATCTCCAGAAGTTCCAGCAGAAGGAGCAGTAACAGCTTTAGCTCCAGTACCAGTAGCATTAAGTGCGATGTTTATTGTTCCATTACTTGTAATAGGACTTCCAGTAATAGTAAACTGTGCCGAACCAGACAGCCCAACTGAAGTTACCGAACCAGCTCCTCCACAAGCAGTGGTTGTGATTAAAGCTGGAGAAGCTCCATTCCATACTAAGCATAATGTACTACCATTTGGACCAGTTATCTGTGTATACGGAATCGGTCCAAGACTAGCTTCAGCAGTAGCTGGAGTTGTAACATCAAAAGTCCAAGTCCCAGGAATTACCTGAAGATTAGTAAGAATAAAATGCGGCGTTGGTAAAGGACCACCTACGTTAATAGTGTGATTTGTAGTGCTTACTGTAATAAGCGAATCACTTATAAAACCATTAAGCGCAGTATTTGCGGCTTGGATAGAATATGCTGGCGGATTAGGCGTCCCACCTCCACCACCACTTCCTAGAGTAAACCAAGCAGTACCATTCCAAGCTCTGAAGTTTTCAACCGTGTTATTGAAGTACAGATTCCCAGGTGCTAATTGCAGAGTTGCTTCTACATCAGCATACCCAAAAGTATTCGCGGTAGCATAAAACCGCGGAGCTTGGATATTAGCCTCAATATTTGAGGTAATATCCTGAGCACTAGTAATCGGAAGTGTTACTGCTCCACACTTAGAAGAAGCATCTGGACAAGTAGTAAATTTCCACTGCGAACCGGCGGGGCATACGGCGGAGTTATCATACACAGTTACTGAGAATGAAGCTCCACTTCCAATAGAAGTCGGTCCCTGATTAAGAATCGCAGAACTAAGTGGTGCCCCAGTAGAACACAAGGTATAAAGCCCAGGATTAGGCTGCGAAGGATTAGGAACAAAGTTAATAACTTCAGTCCCATTAGCCCAGAGTACCCCATCTGAGTCAGTAATACCCGTACCTGTTACAGTATAAGTCTGAGCTTTTGCATACATAGCTAGGAACAAAAACAGAAAAGAAATTAGTTTCTTCATGCTACTCTCCTAAAGCCAGCTATTATCCATAAGGAAGTTGTATCGTTTAGATACAGACTTTTCTGTATCTGTCCTATGCTGCATGTTAGGGACTTGGATTTTTTCGAGTAACTTGGTACAAGCAGCGAAAGCTTCTCCAATAGATTCTCCAATGCCCATAGGAGCACCGATGTAGCCATAGTTTCCACTTGTAATAAGAGATTTCTTATCCTTAGAAAGCTTCACATCATAAAGATACATAGAGCAAAGTTGCTCTACATCTTCAGGATCAATACCTTCGATTGGAATATCTTTAGCTTTAGGAATCCGTATCTCAGTCGGATATGGTGGGATTGAGATTGTTACTCCTACGGAGAAAGGAGCTTCCCACTTAATTACTGGAGCTTTTTCTGTAGCAATCCGCTGAAGCATCTCGCCAAATCCTTTACCATACATCATAGCAATACAAGAATCCGCAATATATCCAAACCGAGGTGTCCACTCTAGACCGTATAGCTTATCCTGAGTAACGATTGCATTAAGATCAATCATTCCTCTGTAGCCGATGTTCTTGAGAAATGGTGCGGCTTTCTTAAGTCCTTGTGTATAGAGACGGCTGGTTTCTTTAAGTGCAAAGACTAGGTTTCCCGAAGCTCCAGTATTCGGACCTTTATCCCCATCCATAAACTTTTTATCTTCTAGAGTGCTTGTTAGAAGATAGAAATCTTCACCGTTGAAATATCCCATGCAGGAAGCTTCAGTACCTTTAATAAACTCCTGAAGCAGAAACGGCGCCTGCCGACTCATCGAGAAAAGCTTATCTATACACTTTAGCAAATCCTCCGCACTCTTCGCTACATAAGTCAAAGACTTATCATCAACTCCATATCCTTCAAAGGGCTTGTATACATATCGCTTGTCGTTCTTCTTTATAAACGCCTTAGCTTCTCCAATCGCAGTAAACTTCTGCCACGGTGGAACTTCAATTCCCGACTCCTCCATAGCTTGAATTCCAGCTTCTCTATCATCCTCAAGCATATGATTAATCGAACCATCCCCTAGCGTCGGCGTATCCATAGCTGAAGCATCTGCTTGCTTTGCTACTCCAGTAAGATCAAAAAGACTAAGATCATATCCTTTGTATGAAGGATACCCAAAGCCCTGGACTTTCCTTCTATGATCTAGCGATAGCTTCTTGGGGGACGGGATAAGTCCCCCAAGAACATCCTCATAATCTGGTTTGGAAAGATAGTAGTCTACATCATGGCCTTCTGCAAGGAGACGTAGCACCCACCACGCTCCCATACCGGAAAAAGAGGACATTGCTATCTTCATTGTAGAATCCTTTACTTGGATTTCTTAGACATCTTAGGTGCTTTAACCGCTGGACCTTTGCTCATGCAGATTCTTTCCTGCATAGCCTTGGCTTCTTTGAGAGAGAGTGTGGCAGACTGACCGCTCATTGTATTCTACCTCCTTTCTTTAGGAAATATTTTATGGGCTGCAATATTACCAGCCCCAGGAATAAGTTGCTGAAGTAGATCACGTCCTAAAGGTGCTACATTATGAGTACCAGACTTAGTGGATTTTGTAATGAGATTAATAGCATCTTGAGCAGTTCTAATAGCATCTCCACCAGTAGGTCCGATAAGAGCTAAAGCTAGTCTATCTCCATGCGCCGCAGTAACAAACGAATGCATTACACCCCAGGAGCCAAAGTAAGAAAGCATATCAAGATATTCCGAAGTAAAACCCTCAAGATTCTCTGGATGTTCTAAAGCGGTATAGTCTTGTTCAACTCCTTGCACTGCTGTAGCAGGAGAAGCAGTACGCGCAAAAACTTCCGCTCCTTTTAGCATAGGAGCCACGGCTGGGAAAAGTAATCCTACTGTACCTGCGAAGCGTGCGATACCTACATAGTCTCCGGCTTGATACATCTTAGCAAGCTCTCTACGCATAAACCGCTGCTGTGAAGTAACATACCCATGAAACATTGTAAGCATTCTAGTCCAAGGACTTCGAGTAGCAGTAAGTGAACGATCTAGAGGACGTGAGATGAAAGTACGATTATTTACAAAATGCCAAATTGCTTTTACTTTATCATTTTCTGATAACTTACCACCTTGCTTAAGTATAATCGCAGGGTCAAGTCCCATCTCTTTCAACTCTATTAAAGCACGCTTATCACCTTTAAAAGCTGCGTCAGCCCAGTACAAAGCTGAGTGATACCCAATAGCTGCTCCGAGTTTAAGTTGTGCGTTACGAATGAAATTAAATCCGGGATTATGGAACATCTTTCCATAAAGTCTAGCTACTTCAGGGCGTCCTGTTGCACTGGAAAATTTACCGCTCTCAAGATTTAACTCATCTGATAACATGCTAAAATGTTGCGAAGTAAGAATCGCAGAAGCATCAGCAAGTTGTTTAATCTCATCATTCCCTGCAGAAGCTAAACCTTTATAAATTGCTTCAAGCGGGGCTTGCGAATAGTTAAAAAATGTACTCATATGATTAATAGCAATCATAGGAGCAAGAAAATAACGTACCCGTCTTGATGTAAAACGCTCCAGAGCATTACTTTTCTCATGCACATTCATTGTATCAAACTTGTTAACATCCACAGGAAGTGGCTCAAGATGTTGAATCTCTCGAATTTTATTCTCAAGTACAAGAGCTTTCTTTACATCAAGTTTTGCTTTAGAATGTACAAGCTGAAGATCAGGAAGAAAACCTTCTTTAGAAATTGTATGGATACTTGAAGCATCATGAAATTGATTAGAAGCAATATCTAGAATTGCCTTTGCATGAGCATGATCTCTGGGGTCAGCACTCTCATACAAAGGCATTATATCCCCTACAAGATTCTCATTGTCCTCCCCAAAAACTTGAGCGTGAGCTGCCATACGAGCTTGTCCCCATAGCTTTTGAGTGTAAGCTTTTAAAGTAAGCTCAGCATTTTTAGGATCAGAAGCTATAATACGTTCAGTAGCACTTGCCGCTGGATGGGAAGTAGCTGCGAATTGCTGATGAAGTTGCCCGATAGAAGAATGAAGTTGCTTAGGATCATTCTTAATAACTGCATGTACTGTATCAGGATCTTTTACCAAACTATTAAGAATTTGATTACGTTTAAGATTGAAAGCATCTAGTCGAGCTTTGACTCTTAATCCTTCTGGAGAGCGAGAAAGTTCATCCGCTTGAGAAAATAAAGTCGAACCTACTACTGGAATATCTTTTAAATCTCTGAACTTCTCTGCTACTGCGGAACCTGCATCCTTAGCAAGACTTGCAGCTGCATCTATAAAACCACCCATTATTCTACATCCTCTCCTGCCGCAGCAGCTTCGATCTTAGCTTTCACTTGGCTCATGATCTTAGCTACCTTGGCATGATCTCCCTTGATGTAACTAGCAAGTTCTTTAGCTTGTAAGGTTTGAAGTGTACTAATGTATTGAGCACGCGCTTCTTGCATAGCTGCACTTCTTCCAGGATAAAAGACTGAAGCCCAAGCAAGATCATTTCGATGAGTGCTTTCAATAAGTTTCCTATCTGCTTGCCATTTAGAAAGTGAACTACTGCCTGAAATCCCAGGAGAAGAACTACTAAAGATATTACGTTTACCTTTCTTAGCGTACCAATCAGAACGTAAAAATATAGCCACATGATTTTGCATAGCTTGAGCAAAAGTCTCAAGTTTTTTAATAGTCGGGCGACTCCCAAGGAGCGCACTCATCTTAGGACTATTCATAAGAATTTCTTCCAGCCGATCTCGCACAGGAGCAGGAAGGCTATCTTTATGTGAATACATATACCCTAAAAAATTAGTCCAATCTCCGCCACCAGTATTAGACTTCTCAAACTGAAGCCCAAACTTCTTAGTAGGGTTGAAATATTCCCTAAGATCCTCAGTAAGTATTTGTGCCCCAAGTACATCATCATCATTTTTGCCGGTAAGTGTTTCAATATATTCTTTCCAAAACTTAGCAGAATTCTCTCCGCCTTTAGCTTTTGCAGCTTTCTCAGCGGAGGCAATCCAATCATACCTGATAGAAAGTGTATAACCTGTAATTTTACCTTTAGCATCGCGCTCATAACGTGAATCTACTATGCGGCGAGCCAAGGCAGGGTCTAGAGTTTTTGTAGGAGTAGTCGATCCTACACGTAGAATTTTCTTCCCATTTTCATCATTCCAGTTTCTAGCTTGCTGTTTTATTGCATCTCTAACTCTTGCACCGTGGTCTGCAATTTGAGTAGAAGTAGCATTTGGAAATTGACGTTTATAATAATCTAAGAAATCTGAGTGCGCAGAACTCTTACCTTTATTTCCAAGTACATAAGCAGCCAGATCTCTAGGATCATCAAATTGCAAATCGAAACTATTATTAGGTCCATAGTTATATTTAGGTTTAGAACCTCGTAGTGAAGCAGGTAAAAGTTCAACTCCCTCTGGAGCTACCTGATTCGCTTTAGTATTCTCCGGCCCTACTACAACCTTAGCTTCTGCTGCTTTCTTAACAGCCTTAATTCTTCGCTTTATCATAGCATCCTCAGCCAGCAAAGGAGCTTTTTGTGCTGCCCCAGGATGTCCTTTTAATGTCTCAGTAGCTTTTTGAAGCTCTGCCTGATACTCCGCTTTTCCTTCAGGAGTCTTCATGTAGCCTTCGAGCAAAGACCTAGCTTTCATCTCTTGCACTTCAGGTACATGCAAGTCCATTTCTTCAGCCGCTTTATCAACCTGGCCATCTAAGAATCCTGTAAGATCAGCCCACTTACTATCATCAAGTTCAGAAATTTTCCAACCTTGCCTAGCTAAAAACTGCTTGATGATAGTCATATTAGCAAATACAGATTTCCATCCAACAGGATCTTCTTCCATCTTATCTTGACGAAAATGTAATTTATCAACATCGCTGATGTTTTCATCTTCACTCAAAGCTACATGAGCAAGGGCAGTTTCTAAAATAGAATGTACTGCTGGCCTACCTCCAGCAGCTAAAACAGATGCTATATGTTCGCGATAAGATTGTAAATACTCTTCAGGAGTAGCTTCTCGCTTACCTTGCATTCCAAGCCCAGCTCTTTTTTCCTCCGTTAATGCTGCTTCTTTCTCAGCTCCATCAGGAAGTAACTCAGTAAGTTTCTTCGCACTTCCTCCAGCAAGTGAGAACAGAGTCCCAAAAGCAGCAAATTGCAATGCATCCTTCCAAGCATTTTTCTTATCTTCAGTATCCTTAGTTAAATCTCCATAAATCAAACCCTCAGTTCCATGTACGAGCATCTTAGCTGCAATTTGGCCAGGTTTAGATGCTTGAAGAACTTGAGTTAGATTTTGTATATACGGCACACCTTCAGTTCCAGTTTTCACAAGTCCTATGCCAAGTTTAGTAGCTTCTCCGATTCCATCGAATAATGGAAGTAACATAGCATTCTCAACAGTAAAAGAAGCAGCTTTTTCAGTAAAGGTTTTCTCTGGGGATACATTCTTCCAAAATTCTTCTGAAGAAGCTATATCGTGCAGCCACTTAGAACTACCAAAACCAAGTACATTTTTCTCACCAGTGTCTTCAATAGTCTTAGCTATCCCTGTCGTCACTCCCTCTCGTGCTACTCGATTGTGCATATTAACATAAAGATTATAAAATCCAGTAAGGCCAGTGTAGTCTCCATGTTTTACTGAATCCGCATAACCTACAATAGGCATTCGGCCTATATTTGTTAATGTGCGCCCTACATTTGCAACTTCTGAAATAGCTGAGTCAGCACCTTCTAGAATACCTTTAAGAAGTGGGGCTCTGTAAGTTTGTTTTGTATCATAAGTAAGAGCTGTACCCCACGCATTATGAAGCCAATTCTCCTTAGAAAGAGGAGTAGCGCCTCCATGTTCATAGAGGGGCTTGAGTACTTCGTCGTAGTATCTAGAAGCAACCGCTTCTTTTTCAGCTTGAGATTTAGAAGCAAAAGCTGGAGCTTCCTGTTTCCAACGCCACATACTATTTGCTAACCCATCTGAAGTATCTTCAAAAAGAAAAGGATTTAGACTAGTATCCTTAACCGCTTCTATTTTTTCAGATGCCTTCAGGGAGTTAAAATTATGATACTTCTGCTTAAGCTCCGCAACTTGAGACTGTTGAAGAAATCCTCCTATAGCCTCTCTAGCTGCTTGGAGTCCGCGTTCTCTAATTGGATTGGTCAGTTGAACCAAAGAATTGCTTGACGCTCTTTGTCTCCCTGTTGATGTTACCGAGGATACGGGACGCTCCAATTCCTGCTTCACCAAGTTCGTGGTGTGCTCTAATAAGGATTCGGTCTGCTGTTGGAACGTGGGAGCCGAAGGGTTTTCCGGTCCTTGGGTCGATATCGGCACTGTTCCCTGCACTTGAGGAGGTACTAGACTTGGCGGCATTAGAATCTACTCCATCTCCTACATGAACAGTAGGCACAGCTACTTTGAAATTATCAATACTTAAACCAGTCATTTTAGCTGCATATTGAGTAGCAGCATTAAAAGCATTAGTAGCAGTTGTTTGTTGCTGGTCAAGATTCTCAAGCTGCCGCCGAAGTTCTACTGCTCGACTAGCAGAGTTAGAGCCATAACTTGAAGTTTCTTTGTCAAGCTCTGTATTTAGTGACTGCCTTGTTTTTTGAATATCTGAAAGTTGCTTTTGATAAGAATCCGAAGCAGTTGTAAAACTCTTCATGATATTTGTAGGATTAGCAGTGTCTACAGACTTGACCCAAGCATCTAAGTTAGCTTTATAAGCAGCAAGATTCCGAGCAGCTGCATTGTCAATATTATGCTGCTTATTAATAAGTAATTGCTTATCAATTTCTCCTTGCTTAGTTATGGCTGCCACTCTAAGTTTGACTTGAGCCTCTCGATCAGCTTTAGAAAGATCAGCCCCAGCTTTAATTTGGGCACTCCACACAGGAGCCAAAGCTCGAATACTATCTACCATATTCTTCTGAGCAGTCATCTTAGCTTGAAGCTGCGCTTGTGCTTGAGTATTCGGAGACAATCCTACCGGCTGCGCTTTAGCATACGCAGCCCCAGCAGCCTGACCCGCTGCGGCATTCTGTTTCTGTCTTAATGCTTGAATCGCCGCCATCTTTTCTTGACGTGTCTTAGCACCTTTGATTGCTTCTTGTACAGCAGCATGTTCAGAAGTTTTGTTCTGTGAAGGATCGACATAGTTGATATTGAATCCTTTAGCTAATGCTTTACGCATCTTAGGATCTGCAAATACTCCATCCCTAACACCAGTGTTCTGGTGAATAAGGTCCTTCATTTTAGCTACCGTAGCAGTATCTCCACTTTGTGTAGCCATATCAAGTTGCTGCTGTGCTTCATCAATAGCTTGTTGGGCAGTAATAACTTTAGTAGCTGCATCCCTAACTTGGTTCTGTTTATTCTGTGCCTCTGCTGTGACTACTCTTCCTAGACCATTCATCACTGAAGTAAGAGTATTCGCTATTCCTCTACCCCGCGCATTTCCAGCACCAACCACAGGACGATTATCAAGTGGCATATCCTGATGTGGCGTGATAGGAGTAGTCATGCTTGAAGGCATCTGCGCTGCATGAGGCCCAGTAATAGGAGTCATTGCAGCTTGGATTTCTTTCTCAGTAATCTGAGGTCCCATCTGAGCCATTAGCTGAGCCATAGGATCGGACGCAGGAGCAGCACCCGCTGAGGGTACAGTAGCAGCTGACTGCGGTGTATAACTTCCCCATTCTGGACCCATTTTTAATCTCCTTAGAATAAATTACCAAATCCGCCAGCTTTTCCTGCCGCACCGAACATATCTCCAGCAACGTTTCCTACTGCTCCTAGTATTGGAGCTGCAAAATCCCAGCCACTCTGGGCTACTTCTTGAGAAGCTGTGTTCTGCATTTCCCCAAGTATATTAGCTTGGAGCTGCTGGCCGCTTTGAGTAAGATTCGCACTTTCTCCTGCAATCGTAGCAAATTCTTGGGCTTGAAGATTTGAATTTGCAATAGCACTTACAGAACTATTAGCCCCAACTCCAGAAGCTCCAAGTCCAGCATCTAAAGTTGCTTGAGAGGAAGCTTCTTGAGGAACGAGACTTTTAATATACTCTTGCAAGGTAGCAGAGTCTACGCCGCCAATAGAATTAAGCAGCGATGATAAATCTCCACCTACACCTTTACCATAAATGTCATTAAGCTGTTTATTCAATGCTCCAGTAGTACCAAAAGTATTAGCAGAACTTTGTATTAATGAACTTGGATCTGCAACTGTAGCAGGACCACCAATTACTGAGGTAGGAGTTACTGGAACAAAACTATTTGGCTGTGCTGGCGGAGTAGTACTTGTAGGAGCTGCCGCTCCCGGAACCGAGCCTCCACTATTTGGAAGCTGCATGATAGGCTTAGCACTCACACTCATAGGTGAAGTTTGATTATTTCCAGCCACATTAGAAACTGGTACAGTAGAAGTCGCCATTATACGCCACCCATTCTCAGACGCAACCGCCGAGTAGTAGTTTGTTGATCTCTATTACGTTGTGAGGTACGCTGGAAAATAAGCCCAGGCGCTCCTTCAATTCCGCCAGAAGTCTGGAATTTCTGATCTCCATACAAAGCTGTATAAAGCTCATTCTTCTTATCCGCAAGATTAATTGTCGGAGCAATTCGCATCGCAGCAGCATACTCAACAATCTCTTGCCAGGTATCCGCTACCATAATCTGAGTAGCATTTGTAAACCCATTCACAACATTAGAATTCGGATGCTGTTTCTGGTAGCGCATGTACAGATAGTACGCTTGATCTGGCATTGAACCGAAGTAAAGCTGGTTGTTATTTCTACTCCAGTAAATCGGAAGTCCAGGAATATTAAGAAGAACTTCAATATCCTTAATAGCACTAAACTTCATATCATAACCTGCATTTGTAATCGAACTCGAAGGAGTCGGCGGGCCAGAGTAGCTATTGTAGATAAAGAATGAATTTACCTTGCTCACGTCTAGCCCAGCATCAGTAGGCTCTAGGAAATAATCTGGAGTGTAGTTATTCTGAAGCACCGTGAGTTGTACCGTCGGCCCTGTAGCCTCAAGCAGCGGATGTTTATAATCCTCGGTTAATTCTAAAACAGTCTTCCTTATTGCTTCAAGCATAAGTGTCGAAGCAATAGTTCTATTCATTAGAAGTTGCTGTATTCCAGTAAAACAATCACCAGCTTGAAAACTCATTCTAGACTCCTAGAACACATACACAGTTACAGAAGCAGTATTATCAGATGATGCTAAAGTTATTGTCTGATCTGTAGGAGGTGCGGTCCTGTAAACTTGAACAGCTTTGTCCTGATCTACCACATGAAATCCAATAGGCTGCCGTTGCAAGCCATGATTGATAGCTACTCCTGTACCTGTTGCAGCCCAGTTGTAAGATGCTCCAGTACTAAGATCTCCATTCGCTGCAATCCGAATTAGAATTCCAGAGCCATTTCCTTGTTTGAACTGAGTATAAACTCCCGCATTAACTCCTGCTGAAGCGGGGGCATTCCCAACAGGAGCCCCCATATCTACATTACCCGTCAAAGTCTGCTGCACATCCTGAATCCATTGCCTATGCACTGTAGGAAGTGAAGGAGCAAACGTATTAGGATCGTAGGGTTTCATCTTTTACACTGGCCTTTGAGAAGCATCAATCGAGCCAAACATTGCAATTTTAGTAAACCGTGCTTGAGAATTCTGCACTCCAGCAGCATTTAAAAGCTCAAGCCTTAACTGCGGAGAGTGCCCGGTATTAATTCCTGTACCTGTCGCTGGGAAAATCTGAAGCTCAGTAGGATTCGCATTTATATTTGTAAATGAGGCTGCTTGTAAAGAATAAGAAGCATAGAGAATCCCATTCACATAAGCATTCAAAGTTACATTACTCTGAAGCTGTGCTTGTAAAGCAATATACAGCGCATCAATAGTAACATCCCTGCCAAAAAGAACTTCTTCTTGTGGAAAGCTTACTTCAAAAGTATTTGAGCCACCATTACTGTCTAAGATTTGCTCCTGTATAATAAAGAACTGCGGTACTTGAATCACCCCAGCTACTGTTTGTTGGATAGCTAATCCTACAAGAGCTTGAGAATACTGTCCAATATTAGGCGCTGTAAACACTGTACTCAAGGTAGTCCCAATCATCCTTGTGATGTTAGGACCAAGCGTACTAAGTGAAAGCGTCGTCCATGTACCATTAGAAGTGTTAAATATGTATAAGGTCGTCCCAATCGCAAACACCGCAACTGGATACTCATCTCCGCCAATAAATACCGCTCCAGAAGTAGCTGTAAGCTGTGCATCAGGATTTGTCTGCGCATCTATGGCAGCGAAGATAGCTTGTCGAATCTTCTGCCCAATAGCAGAAATCCCTCCGCTAAGTTGCCATACGTCACTATTTCCTACATAGCATCCTACTGAGTCATACTGTGTTACTAGATTCGGAGTCTGTGTTCCTTCACCTTGTGGGCCTAAGCCGATATGATTTACATTGAATGGTACGAGTCCATTTCCAGTAGGTGTAGCGTATGAAACACCTTCTTTTCTGAGAATATAAGCGGTACCATTACTTACAATAAGTCCTGAAAGAAACTCTCCAATATCTGCAAGTTGCTCGAATCCAGCTCCAGTAACATTTCCACTTCCATTCAGCGGTGCCCATATATCAAGCTCTCCATCTGGAGTCCAAGCAAAGATCATATCTTGATCTTGAACTTCAAAACCAAGCTGCGGAATAACTCCTACCCCGATTAAGGAACCTGCAAACTTACTAAGTGTAGAAACTCCTTGATACATTGAAGAGATTGCGAATAATCCTGGCCCACTATACTTAAGAATTATAGGACCAAGATTTGCAAAGTATACAGTCCCACCTACTGAAGTCGTAGAAACATTATGAAAACTCGCAGGCGAATTACTCGCTGTAGCATCTGTGCCACCTTGAAGAGTTACTTGGGTTCTAGCAGGAAAATAATATGGCGGTGGATTCGTGGGTACATTAGCCGTCGAAGAATCTAGTACTGTAATAGCATTCCCAGCAGAACCAGGAGTTAAGGCAGTAATGATGATTGAATTCCCATCTATAGATGGAGAAGCTGAAACTACAGTACTTCCACTAACCGCAGTAGCCATCGCAGCAACTATCGAAGCTACAGTAGAACCGCCAGTATAAGCATTCGTAGTAAAATGCACTCCATTTATCGAAAGCTCGATAGTCGAACTAGACTCTGTAGCTCCTGCATTTACTGTCCCAGTAGAGTATCCTGAACCAGTATTGGGAGCAAGAGTAACTGTAGTAATCGAACCTCCAGCTCCAACCGCAGTTACAATCACCCAGGCATAGTCTGAAGGAGTATATCCTACAGGTACAAGTTGCACATACTCATTAACCGCATAGCCAGTTCCACCAGTCAAAGTAGCAGCGGTAACGGTACCATTAAGTCCAACTCCTGTTACAGAACCAGCAGCTCCAGTGCCAGCCGAAGGATTACTTGAACTCGAAGGAATGCATGGGAGTGTGATTGAAGCCGCGGTAGCAAGAGACACTGAATCATAAAGATCAAGCGTCAAAGTATCATTATATACCGTGCCTGAGTTAAGAACACTCCAAGAAGTAATATAAAATGTATAAGTAGACCCACTCGGTGGACCTGCAAAAGGAGTCCTGATATAACCAAGCGCGTAGTTTAATTCTCCGTAAAGCGAATTATAAAACGTCCCACACCCAATCAGTGTTACTCCAACAGTACTACTCCATAATGCAGGAACCGCAAAACTCTCAAGTGCTATAGCGCAAAGTTTATTATTTGCTACAATCGCTCCATCTGCTGAAGCAAAAGCTCTTGGATCAATATAAGCTGGAGGCGCGGATTTATCCACGCCCCCAAAAGGTGAAGACGCTCCGCCATAGGTAATCTCAAGTTGTAGATTACCATTAGCGAGTTCTTTCGTCTGCACCTGACCCATTATCTACCACCCGCAAGATACAGCAGCACTTCTCCTGTGAAGGTACCACCAAAAGTAAGCGGCCCCGAAAGCCAACCAAGCTCATCAAAGTTTACACCTCCAGCATCCAAAGTAGATGCTGTGGCTGTCCAAGTGTAAGTTCTACCTGCTACATCAGTAATTGTAAAAGTCTGCCCCGTAGCTGTCATTCCAGTCCACGAACCACCTTTTACTTTAATATTCTGAGTACCAAAAGGAGTAGAGCCAGCCGAGTCGATTTTCCAAATACGTCCACTAAAATCATTAGCCATTTCGTACTCCTTTCTTAGTTGAAGTTAAAGCTGCACCGCGCTACAATACCATAAAGTACAGCAGTACCACCCGCCGCAGTAGTAAGATCAAGTTCGATAATAGGTTCTGCGTCCTGATTTATAATGAATGCTGGTGTAGGAATCGGCACATTCGTCACATAAGGATTCGCTTGTACTGCTGTCGGAAGTCCGTTAGCAGCATTTGCAAGTAACACATTAACAACTGGAACTGCATTATTTGCAAACACTGTACTTGTAAGTCCAACAGTAGCTGTAGTAAGAGCTGCCCCAGTCACGGTATAGATCACATCAAGCGAGTTAATCTGAATACCCTTTGGAATTGGTCCACGCTGGATATTTCCAAGAGTAGCCATATTAGCAGCTAAAATCGGAGGGAACCCAGGTGTCAATCCAAGCGGCCCTGAAGTATTAGGAACAGTCGAAGGCCCAGGCTGTGATGCAGCTGTACCAAATTGTTGCTGATCCAGCGCGGGTGTAGCATACATTCCCGTACGAAGATTAGGTGTAAAAGACGCTTCAAACACGCACACTTCTGAGGCAGCGATAGCAAGATTAACTAATCCCGCTCCACTACGAGTTAACGTTGCAGCTCCTGAAGCTACCCAAATATGATGCGGATCAATAAAGATCTGCATATCATTAGGAGCTGTATTCTGTTGCCAGATTCCTTCTGTAGTAGGCATTTCTAAGAACCTTTCCTGTTCGCGTTTACGAACTGTTTAGACCAGAAAGTCTTCTAATTCTTCTGCAAATACTGGATGCCGAATTTTCTCTACTGGAGTAAGTTCATGCTCACTCTTACCATCCTCTAGGACTTGTGCTACTTTAACATCTCTTTCTCCTAGAAGTCCCGGTCCTGCATAGCTGTTACTATCTTGGCATCTCTGACAAAGTAGTAATCCACGCTCCCACTTCATTTGTGCGATCTTTGTCTTATGATCACACCGATCGCAATAATGCCAAGGACCAGTCCAGAATGTATGTCGAAGCCCAGGATTTCCATAGAACATCTAGTTTACCTCTTTCTAAGAAGCCTAGTTACCGGGGAGCAGCGCCGGTAACTGAGGCTTCTTATATTTGCTCAATGCTTGGAAGAACATGAGCAAACACTTACTACGGTCCCTGAGTGCCCCACACTCCCTGCCAACGCGGGCACCATGCGCTCATACGGAAGCGGGTCTTCTGCTTGATGGCGTCAGTGTCAAAATCGTCATCAAAGTCAGTATAAGGCCGCTCCCTATGCAGCACTTGGAGCGCATGATCCTTCTTCTCAGTAGTAAGGAACCACGCACTAGGAGAATTAAGCCACGGCACTTCGAGGTTCTTATAATCTTCCGGCAGCAGTGAGTTAATCGTGTTGTCAGAAGTATAAGGCTTACCCGGAGAACCGAGGATTTCACGAACAAGGAACCGCAGTTCAGGAGGAGTAATCAGGCCAGTCCACTTGAACCCAATCGGGAAGCCGGTATTATCAATCATACGCGCGGCATGATTCGTAGCGAGCTGGAGTCCAGCAACGCTAAAATCAATATCAACCGACGGACGATTAGGATAAGTACCTGGAGCACTAATAACTCCCGCAACACCAGGCGCAATCTGAGTAGCCTGAGCGCCCCAGAGCAGATTGTGCTGGTTGTAGAAGAGAGGATTACCGTCGAATGTAGTAACCGCGCTTGTAAAGCCGAGGTTAAAGATATTCCACGCAATCATCTCCTGAGTAAATGCAGCGGAACGCCCAAGAAGCTGCGGTCCCTTCTGTACCAACCCGTACTTATCATCCTCCCAGAGTTCCTTGGAAGTACGAATTCCAAGTGAATAGGTCAGATGCGTAACACGCTTGGAAGCGCCTTGCTTCATCTCCGTATAGTACGTAGATGAGTTCTCAGGCTTTTCAAGAAGCTGCTGCACACCGGCCATTTCAAGATCCTGTTCATACTCAGAATCTGAATCAGCTTCATTAAAAATCTTTGGATAATCCGAGGACTTAAGTTGATATTCAAAACTATCAAACCAAATCTTCTTAAGTCCCGCCTGCATTAGTTGCGGATATTTCGCACGTACTTGGGGCATTTAATAACTCCTTATTAGATCACCTGCACAGCGGCGGCCAAGAAGATGAATGTAACAGGTGCATTCAAGTAAGAACCATCGGGCAGCCCAACTACTTGAAGCACCGCATTTGCTCCAGTCTTTCCCTTATCGACATACCAAAAACCATTAGCATCCTTGGTAAGTCCATAATCTACACCGATATCAGTCTGTACCGGAGTCCAATCTGCTGCAACGTTGCCAGCAGAATTATCAAACAATGCCTGAAACACATTGTCAGAATTAGGCTCCATGTACAAAGTTCTACCATCCGACATTGGAGTAGCAAGTGCGATATTCACACCGAGCGGCTGGTTAGGAACTGAGCCGTAGGTCTGAATAACTTGCGTGCCAGTAATCTGTCCAAACGGAGGAGTAGGAGCACCCAAGCCATTAGAAGCCAGATTAAGGCCAAATGACTCAGATACTCCTAGAATCCCCGCTGCAGTAGTAACACCATCCCACTGTTGCACATAACCTGCGTTAAGCTGTACAGGCGATCCAATTTGAAAAGTCTGCCCCGCCTTTTCCGGTTGGGCACTGGTATATGGCGTGGTGTTCGCCTTATTCAGTACCTGTAGAATCGGCAGATGCGTTGTAAGATTCGCTCCAGCCATATACTGATCCTTTCTTCTAAAATAATACTACGTTAAGGTTAAACCCTAAGACTTACTGAGCTTCGTAAAAGCCCATCCCAGGATCAAGTTGAATTTCGTCATCAGCAGTGAAACGACTACGAGGTGGCTTGTTTACAGTTGCAAGTTGCCTCATAGAAATCTCAAACGCCTTTCGACGTTTTGAGAGAATAATGCGCTTGTGAACGCGCATACAAACTGTATCAGCATACTCATAAGTCCCCTCACTCGACCACATAAGAGGGATTTTAAATTCTGGATGCACATGCTCTTTTTTGAGCATTTCATATCCTTCAGCAAGAAGTGCTCCAAGTCTACGCTGGTCTTTATTAGCCCATACGCAGACATACTCCTGATCCTTGAGCTTCATGTTCATATAATCAGGAATATCATGGTTAAGTACAGGAATATAAACATCCGCTTTATAAGCATCCGCTTCAGAAAGCTCCGCCCAGTTAGGTTCTTTAGGCTCCGCTGCCTTCTCGCGCTCTGCTTTCTTGCGATTAAGAACTTCAAGAATCTTAGTCTCAAGATCCTCAGACTTAATACCTTCCGAAGCAATAGCTTGAGCAACCTTGGTAACTGTAGCAGCGGTAGCAGGATCTTTATGATTAATCTCAGGCATAACCAATTCCTTCCTCGTCTAGCATCTTAGCATACTCTTCTGGCTTGAAACCGAGTCCTTTAGCAATCTTACGAATATCATCCGTAATAACTACTTGCTTCTTCTCGGCAGTCCCACTATCTCCAGCAGAACCACTAGAAGTACTCCTACCACTAGACTCAGAAGCCGCGAACCGATCCTTCAGCTTACCTTCCATGATCTCATCATGGTGCCTACCAACCACGGTAAGATAAGCATTCTCAATCACAGAAGGATCATTACGCGCAGTAAGCGGCTGCCCAGCGATAAGCTTATCAACTTCGGATTTAATATCCCCGTGATAATATCGAAACTTCTTTGTATCCTCAAAAGTCTCGCGCCTAAGACTATCCGCTCTGAGTGTAAGCAGTGCTTGCTGAGTAGGTTGAAGTGCCATACTCATAGCACGCTTCGGATCAGTAAGCATCAACTCCTCAAATTCTTCTTCGTTCTGAATTTGAGTTTCCTTCTGCTTTGTAATTGCAAGCTTCTGCTTCTCAGCTTCCTTCTCAGCCTTAAAAGCGTCAATAAACTCATTAATCTTATCAAGCCCAGAAAGCTTTTCCTTAATCGCAGGAAGCTCCTCGGCAGCCTTAGCTGCTTTATCCATACGTTTCTGGTCTTCTTCTGAAAGAGCAAGCTCTTCAGTACCATCTTCCTTCTGCTTCTTCTGCCAACTAAACAATGCCATTAGAGTGTTCCTCCTTCCTGCGATTGCTTAAATGCTTGGACTTTCTGTTTATTCTGCTCTACAATCGCTTCGTGATCTTTAATTGCTTGTGGAAGATTCTCAAACAAATGAGCTAGATTATACTGTGTCCTAAGCACTCCAGCTCTTGCTTTACAATCTTCTCCATTCTGTTGAAGATCAAAACTTCTCAATCCATCCACTGCTTCTTGTTTTAACTGCTTAAGAAGCCCCACTACCGGATGGAACTCCTCCGACGCCCACAGATCCTTGAGGGACTGTTGGTACGGCACTAGGTCCAGAATGCTGTTGATTTGCATTGGCTACCTGCTCCTGTTGTTGCTGCGCTTGTACGGTTGCGATAACATGATCAATATCAGGAATGATAACGTCCACATTATCTTTGTTAAAGTTACGAAGCAGCGCCATCATCATGGCACGGCTTCCAAGAAGTACATCTGTATAATACTTTTGAAGCGGGGGAGGTATATTTGGAGTGTTAATTGCTTGGATCATCTGCGCTTCTTGCTGATAAAAAGCATTAACTTGCTGCGAAAGCATTACATCATTCTGACGCTCAAGTTCCTTATTCATCGAAGCACTAGAAGGTCGCAATCTAAGCCCAAGCTGCCCACTCTTATAAAGATCAAGAGCTTTCTTAAGCTTTTCTGCATTAGAGCCATACTTCCTAAGCTTATCCCCGATTCCAAAATGTGCATACATCGTAAGAAACTTCAAACCAAGCTTAACATGCGCCGAGCGCATATCAGAAGTACGAAGATTATTCCGATTATTCTGCTGCGCCATTACCATCGAAGTACCCGCGGCGCTATAGATACCACGTTTAGGATTTACAATCCCTCCTCCAGTACCGCCCATCGAAGGATCTACACCAGCACGTTCCTTAGAAATAGCAAGATGAAACTGATCTGGAGCATCCGAATAGCCTAGATCGGCTCCAGCTTTAATATACTCAAGCTCATTCTGCCGCGCTGGGATACCAACTCCAGGGTACATATCAAGCATCGAACCTAGCTTGCTCTCTGGATCAATTCTCCATACCCCAAGCATAGCATAGTTACGATTGTTTGTACGCCAGTTGTTATTATTTGATACTTCCTTCTGAGCCATATGAAGCATCTCAGCAAATCCCATGCCAAGAAAGCTCTCATCATCATATGCTAAACGGGAAGTCTCATATGGGAGCATGTTCTTTGGATAGCGATTAAAGCATATCCAAAAGATAGTTTTGCTACGCATATGATAAGCAGCTTCAAAAGAATATTCTTTACCTCTAAGATAGAACTTAAACCAAAGCTTATAGATATACCATCTAGCCGCACCATCATCTACACCTGCGGCATCGAAGCCCTTGGACTCTACAAGTTCTCTTTCCATCTCAGTATCCTGAATCGCATCAGGATTCTGCTTGATAGCTTCGATATCCTTCTCTGTATAATACGGATTCTTTGAAGGAAGATCCCGAAGTTCCCAGTAGTCATACTTCTCAATATGCCCAAAGAGCTTCATATCCTCAAGCTTCGGAATCTCCGGCTCGAAGATAAAACGATTCAGCGGTACAAAAGAAGGCCGCGGCCCATCAATAGCTACGTATTCTTCATCATGCGATGTGACTTTTGAATTATCATCTACTCCACCGCTATCATAAATACGCTGTACCTTCTTCTGATACTCATACGGCGAATAGATAACTCCAGTCCCATACTTTGTAGCAGAGTGAAAGAATGCTTGCTCTGTCTGGTATAATGCAAGCTCTTCCGGCGAATAAGCCATGTCCATCATAAAATCCTGAACAATAAGCTTCAGCTCTTCGCCATCCTTTGAAGGTATATCTCCACTAAGAGTAGTAGACCATAGAGGATCATACATCCAAATTCCGCCCATAATACGAGCGAGTAGTTCGTCACTATAAGTAGCAATAATAGGAATAACAAGATTAGCCGCACCAGGCCACGGCCAATCGACATTTTCTGTTTTAGGTCTTGCTTTATAAAGTCTAACATACTCAGGAAGTTTCTGCGATCTAAAATTTTCCAACCGCCTATCAAGATGCTCGCACTTCTTTTTGATAAAACTACACAACTCTGCGTAGTTATCCTCACCTACAATAGCTGAAGTAACAAGTGTCGGCGGCTGGAATGGCATTCTAGAGTCCTTTACTTAATATGTCCTGAAATAATCTCCGCAATCATACTTACTGTAGCAGCTACGATAATCCATTTCCAGCTTTTAAGTTGTGCAAGCACTTGCTCAATTCTATCAAGACGAGTTACTACGGGAGGATCGTACTTTCCACTTCCAAGATACATATCTCTAAACAACCTTTGCACCATATCTTCTTGGGTTTGAAATTCTTCTGTGGGCATCTAGCTCAACCTTTAGGCAACTGCGGCTTGGATTCTACGAATAAACTGAGCCTTCTGCTTCCGCATAAACTCATCAATTTCGGGCTTTGAAACTTTATCAAACTTTGCTATTTGAGGAATGTAGCTTAGCACATCAAGCATATCAATAAGTCCCTTGCGCTGGCCAAACATTTCAGCTTCTTCTTTAGTCTCAGCGCAGTTATTAACATCAAGCCACAGTTCATGTCGCTCGATAATCGGAATAAAATTCTCAATTCTTTCTTGCTTTGCTCCGGCGGCATTAGAGCTTTTAAGCTCTACAATCCTTATACCTGAAAGTTCTGGCTTTGTATGCTTGTACTGCTCGATGAAATAATTGAGATGGTAGAGCAGATATTTTTGTGATGCCACAGCCTCCACGTGTATTTCTCTGAGCTTCCACTTAACTGCGCAGAAGAAGATCTTAGCCACAAATTCGTCAATAGGGCAGGCTTTTGCCCACTGATCGAGTAGATATACTCTACGTGGGTCGGTAGACCAACCAATAACTGCAATAGCATGTCGGCATCTTCCATTTTTACCAACTTCTTTTCCAAGATGGCTACCTCCATGATTAGGGTCTACGATCATTGCCCTAGGAATATTCCTAGGGAAAATATCCGCTTCTACATCTCCTTCGTCAACATGGTGTCTGACTGCAATTCTGTATTGCTGCGGAATTGCGCTATCAAAGACTCTGGCAGTTCTACTGTAAGCAGGGAGTTCTTTCGGAATTGAAAGCGCTCCTGTAACTTTTTCAAAATGAAAATATCTGAAATCCCCAAGATTAATTCGTGCTTTAGATGGATCAATAGGAAAATTAAGGAACTGACAAGAAAAGTGATAGCTACCCAACCGACGCTTCCATCGAAGAAGCTTTTCCCTAGTAAATGCCTCAGGAAATATAGGCTCCCCAAAAGTATGAAGAGCACAGCACCCTCCGAGAGCACTGTGAGTAGTCCAGCTAAAATAGGGTTCTTCCTTGCGGATGTGGGAATTAAGATCATCATGGCTCCATCGGTTTCCTACTACGATTTCATCGAAATCTTTACCGGGATTGTCGGGATCATTGTCAGTGGCACCAACCAGTATTTGATGATAATCAATGGTATCCGCCATAACAATGCTACTCTTGCGCGCTTCTCTTCCAACCAAATCATCTTGTATAACCAAATCGTAGTGCCTAGACTGAAGCGCAGCTCCAACTCCGATAAAGTCGTAGGTTCCTTCTCCCTGTCCTCTACCGGCTGGTGTTCTACGCTGATGCAAGGATTCATTAGTCCAAGTCTCCTTCTCAGTAGGAATAATCTCAGGAAAAAGCTCCCGCAACAACTCAGTATTCTCATAATGATTTGAGATTCTAGTACCAAGTTTTATCGCGTTTTTGATAGTTTCTGAAACGAGGAGGATACGAATATCCTGCCGATGTACTCGTTGCATCCACTTGATATAAAGGTCGGAGTAGCCCAGGTTCGAGAAAAGATCCTCTTCACGCTTGGCAAACGGGAGAGCCCTCCAGATTGGAAAACACTCACTGTAGACCGTACTTTTAAAGTGATCACGGGGAATTTCGATTCCTTCTTTGAGGCCATCTTTCATCACCGTAAGACACATTTGAAAGTGAAGGTTCTTTGTTTTATCAGGATTCTTAGAGAAGCGATTCTTACCTAGTACTACGGTGCTGAAGTAGTACAAATCCATCAGAGCATTAGCCCTGAATGCTACACGCTTTGCCGCCCCAGTAAGGGCGGCAGTGGGAATAAGATTATACCCAAGAATAACCGAACGAGGTACGAGAGTCTCCCCAAGTTCTCCTACTTCGAGAACTTTAGCCTGGAGTGAATCTCGTACCTGTTGTTCGGTTTGGGTCATCTAATTATTTAGAAATTTATCTATCATTGTTATAGTAGTTTCGTCAAGTTGACTTCTAAGGTACTTTGCTTCTGTAACTGCGCGAACATAATCTGCAATCCGCGCAGTCATAGGATGATCTGGAGAGATAAATTCTAGCGTTCTATCAAGCACATATGCGATCTTCTGCTTTAATCCATGCGCTTCTTGGTCATCAATACCAGAAGTTGTCGAGATTGTCTGATCGGTCTTACCTCCTAGTAAAACATTTCCCGCTTCATCAAGTTCTACTAAAGTACGATGTACTCGTCCTTCTGCAAGATCTTCCTTAACTTGCTCAGCAATTTGAGCGTCTGTAAGCGGTTGTACAGGACTAGTATCCATCTTAATATCCTTTATACTTCCTAAGCAAGCGGAACCGCCGCAGTAGTAGGAGTAGCAGTGCTTGTGCTGCTTGACGCAGAAGCAGCCGCTGTCGCGGTGGTGGTAGAACCAGCAGGAACAACCTTCAACTCATTAAGCAAGTTGAAGACATTCTGTAGAATACTCTGAACCGCAGCAGGTTCCTGCGTGAGGCCATTCTGAGCGGCCCAAGTATTATAAGTGTTTTGGAAGAGTGCTACCGCAGTTGCCATCTTAGCAACTCCAGTTCCACTCTGCATTCCAGCAGCCGCAGCAGAAGTCTCAGCACTAATGATTGCTGAAGCTGCACTGTTAATAAGTGGTGAAAATTCAGGAAGCACAATATCCGCCAGTCCAGCTACAAGAGTCAAAGCTTTTGGATCAGTGAATACTTTCTTAAAGAAATGCCCAATATCCGAGAGAAACTTCATACATTGCTCCTTTGTGAATTTACTTTCTAAGTTCTGTATCTGTGGGGTTCCTAGAATCTGCTTTAATCTGGAAGAGACTTTCGATTTTAGCAGAATATGCCATCCAGTCAACACCAAGTTCAGCAGCAATAAGCCGCTCAATAGAAGTAGCAAAGAAGTGTTCATATCTATATGGTGCATCTGGATGATCTCCTGGCTCGTCGATAGAATCTGTGGTGCGAGCCGCTTCAAAGGCTACATCGAAGGCAGTAATTTCATCCTCAGAAATACCACGCATCCTAGTAAGATGCGCCTCAATAAGTTCATGAATCGCTACTAGGAATTCGTAGTCTTCATTTCCCATGTCACTAACACGAACTTCAAGCCGTTCAGTCATACCTGTACGCTGTACAGGAGGCCACCAGTAGTCTCCGACGGTCGAATATCGCTGCTCGGAATGCGGAATCGTATCAATATATATGTGCAGTGCCATCGAAGTCTACTTTTGCCCTTTGCCGTACTTTTTCGAAAGTCGTTGTTGCCCTGATGTGTGAGTAGTTGTAGGCTTAGGCTTTGAAAATGAAGCAGTTGCCTGCTGCACCATTTCATCATGCCACGAAGTATCAGGCTTCGGAGTGGTATATCCGGGCGTAGGAGTCTTGTTGATAAGGCTTCCAATTTTAGAAACTTTATCATATATATTCTCTGCCATCTTACCAAGCCCGGAAGCGACAGTTCCTTCTAATGGATTTTGTGCCATCTTAGTTCACCTTATCAGAAAGTATGGGCATGTCTTCTAGAAGCTCTGTAGCTTCTAGGGAATCTAAAGCTGCTTGCTGATCTACTACACTAAGTGTGTGAGAATTTGAGAACTTCTCATTTGCTTCGATAGCTTCATTACTATGCTGCACATGATGAATTGTAGCACCTTTAAGCGCTGTAATCACAGCCATAGATTCCGCATCCGCTTTTTCAAAATCAAAGCTATCTACAGGCTTAATCTCAGTCCTAGAAACTTTGGCGAAAGTTCCTTCACGGTCCAGTAGGTCTTGAGTGAGGGATAGCTTATGCTTCCGCTCAGCAAGTGTTTGAGCTGGCCTTTGGATTTCTTCCGCCAAAAATTGCCACGCATTAGGAAGTAGCTGCGTGAGATATTCTTTACGTTGTTCTTTGATTTCAGAGAGACGAGAGTCTCGATCTAGGATGATACCGTGGGTAATGCGGATGCGAGCTTCTAGGTAGGCGGGAGTAGTTTTAAGTTGTACAACTCTACGTGCAGAGATACAGAGCATCGCTCCGATTGCTGGCGGTGCAAAGCCAGCATTTTCAAGCCGTATAATATCCTCAAGCCGTCGCTGAGTCTTGAACTGGCGTTTCTGATTAGGTTTAATACTCAATACACCACGTGAACTGACAGAACCGCCATAATATAAGTGTCCTTGCTGTGCTTCGCGAAGTTTTCTTTTATCCCCAAGTGCCATTAGAGATCATCCCTTTGAGGTCCGATGCGAGGTTCTACGAGGCCGCTGTAAGAATCTAAGTGTTCCAGAAGTACTCGGTAGAGCGGGCTGCTTTGCCGCGGCTCCGTAGCTAGCTGTGCTAGCTGCTGCGAAGGAGACGGCTTCTTTAGGAGCGTCTGCTCTACTAATACACTTTGCCCTGCATTGCCCATGCTTTAAGCCTACCATGCCTTATGGCGGAAGTCAATCTATTTTTAGACATTTAGAAGCCCAAAAATACCTTCTTTTCAGGTGTACACCCCTCGCCTGCGGCGCCTTCTACTACATCTCCCATCTCTAATAATACCTTTCCTGCCGCTTGCGCGGCGGCTGCCACTATAGCCTCCACTATTACTATAGCTTAGAACTCAGAATTTTGGAAAAAATTAGTAGGAGTGCTCCCCCCGTTTTATCTTCAGAAATGAATTTTTTGAGGCGGCCTTCATATGAGTATGTGAGTGCGTGAGTACATGAGTATGAACACTAGAGCGCGGCTGCTATAGCATAGAAGGGTTTGAGTTGTCAATACAACTTTTGTTGTATTGTAGTGAGCGAGGATAGGAGTAGACTGAATGTGTAAGGCGAAATGCCTACAGAATAACTGGCAGGATTTGGCAACTGAGCTATAGCGTAGCGTGACAGACTACGCACACAAGTGAGCATACCTTGTGTTAAGCCGCATTTAATATGCGCATTAGTTGTACCATGCGCTGCGGCTTAATACAGGGTATGCCCTGTAGAGGAGAATGAATATGTCAAACGATATGAAGCAAGCAATCGAAGCGGCTGCTCCGACAGTCAAGCATGAAACTTTCAACCCATTCGCAGACTTGACTCCCAGGCAGCGTATCGCCCTCGCTAGCAAGTGGGCAATGCTCAAGCAAGGCGAGCAGGATACGCTAGCAGAGTATGCAGCAAAGGGATACGATGCTGCTACGTTGTTCGCGCTGTACGCGCTCCGGTCGGATGCTGATAGCAAGATCTTCAGCGACAACCGCGCGAAGTATATCGCCACAATGAATCAATGGTATCCCTCGCTGATCAGCACCGAGCAGACGATCAAGCAATATGCAGAGCAGGAACTAGCGACTGTTGGTACAGAGACTAGCGCGTCACAGCAATTAGCCTTGCTTAGCGCTGTAAAGGCCGGGCTGCTGAAGGGCCGTACATTCCTGCCAGAGGTGATGGAGAAAGGATTTCGCGCATTATGCAGGCTGTACGGGTATGACATTAGCGCGGTGAAGTAAGCGGGCAGTTGCACTGAAGAACCTAGCACCCAAGGCTTGAATGCTCACGGGTGCTAGGGTTCTTCTTACGAGAGCATAAGAACAGAATGTTTTCTCTCTCTGTATAGCTTATGCTCTCTTAAGGAGAATAACATGTCAAAGAAACTCACAGTTGAAGTTAAGCTTCTGAAACTCTACCATACTATTTCTCACACTTGGACGAAGAAGCAGCGGAAAGAATTCACAAAAACAATTCAGAAAGCGGTGAAACATGGCAAATACAAACAGTAACAACGACTACGGCTATGGTGAGTTACCGGATTATACGGTAATGGCGCTAGAGGATCATTTCTCTAGAATAACTATCTCTCTGCACTCTGCACGAGTGAGTGATAGCGAGATAATGGGTGTGTTTGTGTGTAAGTCTTATTCTGGAGGAATGACAGCGCAGGAGAATGTGGGTGTGAGTGAGTGACTCCTCTATCCGGTCCCTCCACAAGTGCGTGAGTTTAAACGGGTTGTGGGAGGGTGCCCCCGATGGGTTGTACAGAGGTGGGGGGTGTGGAGAGGGCGCCTTCGGCGAGGGCGGCAAAGCCTGCACAAGCTAAAGCAGAGTGAGAGAG
>VFSW01002095.1_pt1 | contig 30254 bp, 40 predicted proteins | sample 5358111 | NCBI WGS metagenome assembly VFSW01 (sample SAMN11554181, study PRJNA540505) | mine drainage metagenome | isolation source: sediment from site ElyBrook_90M | place: USA: Ely Copper Mine, Vershire, VT | collected 2017 | reverse complement strand
CTTCCTTGTGCGCGCTGTGCGGCGCGCCTTCTTTGCAGGATTGCGGACGGAATCCTCCATAAATCTCGCCGGAAATCGTCGTGCCAGTACGCGGATTGATCTGGAACTTCACACCATCGGCAACCATTAAGGCTTGCAGTTTTGCGCACGCCGCAATGAGGCGCTCCGCCTGCGCGCTGCGTTCGTCTGTCCAGTCCGGGGAATCGGCATGTGGCCCAACATAATCGGTCAAGGTAAACATTATTTTTTATCTTCCTTTCTATCGATTTTTTCGTCGATACGGGTGAGCAACGCCTCGATGCGCGAAATGCTGTCCCGCACCTGCTGCTCGATGCGCGCATTGGCCTCGTGCGAATGCGTGACTTCTGCCTCTACCAGCACCAGCCGCGTCTCCATGTGCAAGCCCCAGGCGATCAGCGAGACCGCCACCATCATCGTGGTGATGATGTGGCCGATGCTGATGTTCTTGTCCAAATGCCACTGGCGGCGGCTTGTCTTTTCGTCGTCATCATCGCGGAGCATTTTTTTATTTTCCTATCGAGTTTTTACAGTGATCTTTTTGTAGCCAATCTAGGAACTTGCACAAATAACAAGCCCAGCCGCGCTCATTTCTCAACCGGCCGGCGCGGCTGGAAATCGTTTCGCCATCCGCGCCACCGGTTGTAGCATTGCCCAACTGATCGAGCGCGATGACGATGCGCCAGGCACGCTGGCCGCCCGGCGCGAAGAGGATGCAAGCCAGCAACCAGCAAGCCGCGATCACCGCACCGACCATGCCGACGAACAGGAACACCAGCAGCAATAAACGGCGTTTGAGCGCGGCTACCATACAACCGCCTGCACCTTGGCAACGGTGTCGGTCGTGCTCGCGCGGATCGTCGCCTTTTGATTTTGTGCATGCCAAAAAAACGGCTGATTGCGTGCCAGAATCGCGTTGGCCAGACCCTGCAACTGCGCGTTGGTCATCGCCACCGCGACATTGTTTTTATCTGCCCAGGCAAACCCCGCAGGCGACGTGCCTCCGAGCGCGGCCAGCACTTTGCTGATCAAAGTTTGGCTCGCATCATCCGCCTGGAAGGTGGTGGACATATACACGATGTCGGCCTGCTCGGCGGCGGCGTAGCAGCTATCCATTAACGCGCTCTGCGCCGCTTTGGCGTTCGCGAGCACCAGGCTTTGATTCAAAGCCACCGCACCGTTGAGATACTGGTATTGCGCGAAGCCCGTTTTGAGCAGGTCGGCATCCGCCTGGCTCACCGGCAGCGCACCGGTTGGCGGCGCGGCGTAGCCGGGCGCATCGGTGTAAAACCCGGTGATATTGTTGGAGGCATCAATCGTTATAAAATAATTCATCAACGTGCTCCTAGCGCTAACAATGCGGGCGCCACCAACAGTTTTTCTGCACCCGAAGTGCCGAACTGAATGCTATATATGGTCGCACCGTCGCCCGGCATGGGGCTCGCATATGCAAATACCTGCAATGTATCGCCAGCCGCAAAATACAAGTCCTCAGTCCAGCCCGCCGCAACGCCGGTAGAACTCAACGGCACGCCTAAGCCTCTCAACGTTCCATACGCCACACCGTTTTTATAAATCTGCCCATAAATAGTGCCGCCATTGATCGAACTCGCATCCGAGCCATGCAGCGCAAAATAACAACGGTAAACTCCGCTCGATTGGATTAACGCGTTGGCTATTTCGGTGTTCCCTGTGGTTAGCGCGAACGAGGCCTGACTGGTCGGTGAGAAGTATCGGGTGCCCGCCAACACGGGCGGGAGCAATAGATCGATGGCCTGAAAAACACAGCCATCCACATAAATCGTGCCGACCGCCGTGCCTTGCGCGGGGACGCCGCCATAGGCGCGGGCTTGCGCATAGGCCGCGCCTGCCGGAGCGATCGCGCCGGAGCCGAGCAGGGTTTCTACGGTCGGCGTATTGACGTTCAAAAAAGTGGACAAACTGATCTGTGCTTTGGCGGCGTTGTACCAGACGATCTCCACTTGGCTGGAGATATTCGCCACGGATGCCTTGAACAACGCTGATGCAAAATACGAGCGCCCCGGCGAGACCGGCAGATATTCGTTCGACTGCGCCAGCCCGCCGCCGTTGGCCAGCACCGTGCTGGTGATCGCCAAACAATTCGCGCCGTGCATCGCGCCGGTCGGCCCAACGGCCAGCGTGCCGCCGGTGTAGGTAGTCAGCGTCCAGCTGGTCGAGCCGCTCTCGAATGAGCCGTTGCGCAGCATGTTGCCGCCGACTTCCATGAGAGCCGCACTCACACCGTCGTGGACGTGGTTTTGCGTGGGCGTGTAATCTTTACCAATCCACTCTTGCAGGTTCACCAAGTTGTCGCGGATCTCCGTCATCAGCGTCTGGTCGATGGGCTTGCCCGAGGCGATCTGCGCATCGAGGATAGCTGTCCAGTTTTTGGATGGTGCGGTCATGTAGTCCCCTTATAAAATTAAGTAACCCGGGTTGCCGTCGCTCATCGCGCCGCCCGGATTGGCGATATGTGCATAAACGGTATCTGTCGGGTAATCCGCAGTGCCGGGCGGCGCGATGAGCGCATAGCGATCGTTAAAATTCATCGAGCGTGCCTGCACCTCAATGTGTGTGCCCCTATCAATAGACTGGGTGATCATGCACACCTCGCTCTTGGGCGCACCGGTCGCGTCAACATTGCGCCGGGTCTGGATCGCCACCAGCGAGCCGATGGCGAGCGTGTAGTCCTTCGGGTCAATGCGCACCGAAAACAGCTTGGGCACATCGCGCAAGCGCGACACCAGCCGGTTGACCACTGCGGCCATCGCCGTGCTGTTGGCTTGAGTAAACCACCGCGAGAATATCGCCTTGGGCCGGATGTCGTTGTATTCGAGCGCGGATTGCGCGGCCGCATCGACGTACACGTTGGTGCGCAAAAAATTGATCGGTTGGGTGAGATTTGCGGTGGCATCTTTAAGCGCGTAAGCGATGCTGGCCTGCGTGATGCGCAGCGTGTCCAGATTGCTGATGGTCGTGCCGCCCTGAATCAGATTCGCATCGTCAGCCCAGGTCGGATAGGTCGCTGACCCGGGCATGATGGCTTTGAATTCCAGCGTTTGTGTCTGCGGGCTCCACCACAACACCGCACCGATCTGTTTGAGCAGGTCGGCCAGCAATGCGCTGGGCGCGGTGGGCGCGCTGATGCAGGCGTTGACATTAAATGCCGCGCTATACCACGCGCCGCACTCCGTGCCCAAACTCGCGCCGATGTAGCTCGCCGCGATGCCGTTCTCGGTGATCAGCGAGGTCAACACCTGCCAAATCGTTTGATTGATGAACGCGCGACACAACTGCACCCCGTCGCTCACCTTATGGTCGGCGACCGTCGAGCCGAACGCGCCGCGATAGGTGGCATCCGGCCAGGACAATTTGTCACCAGACTTGACCGTATATTGGATTATTTCTGAGCCGATGCGGATGTATTCAGATTTGCCGGAAGTGGCCGGATCGTTGTATTGCACACCCAGCCCGGTGTCTACCGTGACCGACAAGCCGCTGATCTGGTAACCGGATGTGGTGTCCGGGATCACCGTCCACGCGGCGGTGAGCGTGGCTACGCGCGTTGCGCCCACATAGCCAGACACCACGCGCCGCTGGCCCGCGCCGGTGTTCGCGGTGATGTACACCTCCATGCCGTTGTAATAGCCGTCCACCGCCGAGGCGGCTGCGGGCAACGTAATTGTGGTCGTGGTCGCGGCAACAGCCGTCCCGGCGTTTTCGATGGCCTTGAGCACGCCTTGGCACGTCCCGCTCGTGGCTAGAGGGAACATGCTGTTATCAACAAATTTTAGAGGGTCTTTGAGGGTGAGTTTGACCTGCCCGTTGCCGTCCATCGCCGCGCTATCGATGATGTACAGCTCGTCCAAAAACAGCGTCCAATCCCAGGGATTGGCAACAAAACCACGGCGCAGTTTGGCGTAGCGACCAAAATAATTTTTGTTGCGCGCGAAAAACCGCGCCCAGTACGTGCCTGCGGCAGGTGTGGCGCGAGTGGCGTAATATGGGTCGGAATCCGAGTCGTTGTCGGTCTCATCCGCGAGTTGTACCGAGATCGCGCTGCGCGCCGCAAGCCCCGCTTCCAGATCCAGTGTAACCGGCGCACTGTTGCTGGCGAGCAAATAAGGGCGCAGCGTCTCGGTGAGCGGCGACTGCACACCTCGCGACACGAAGCGGAGGACCTGCGAGCCTTTGACGTAAGCGAGCTTGGCCTGACAAGTCGCATAGGTGTTGTAGCACGCGCTTGACCGGTCGATCAGGTCGTAGACCGATGTCGCATCTGGCTGGGTGACCCAGGGAGTATCGACTTCGATAGCGACACCTAAGGCGGGAGTTGCCAAAGTGACCAGCGGCTCGTCGCCAGCGGTGTCCGACAAGTGCGCGATATACGCAAACATTGAACAATTTGAATTATAGCTAACGCCATTTGCAGATGTAGGCGCAAAAATGCAAAATGCGCTGGCTGTCGCAACTTTCTTCCGTGCAGAGCATTTATAGAATCCATTCCCGGCGGGAGCAATAGATGCTGTGAGATTTGAGCCAACAAAACCAACCGTCCCAGTCAATAAATTAAACCAAGCAACCTCGGTTCCTGCTGAGTAGCTCTGAAACGTCATCAGCGCCCAGCCCGTTGAGTTAGCTTTTGCGTAAAACGTCAGCTCATCTTGTGCCAAGGGCTGATTAAGATGGTCGATATATCCTTGAGTCGCTCCAATCGAATAATTCCAGCCTTTTGTTCCACCAAATGGGTCAAGCTGACCGGGTAATAGTGTCGAGTTTGTGTTCACCCATGCAGCGTTAGTAAATGAATTTGAGTATGAGAGCTTGTTCTTTCTGCTCATCAATACCATGCGCTCTTGTCCTGCACCCGTCCCACCCACGATGCGCACCGCCATGTTGGCATAGGCATCTGGTACTGCCGAGGCGGCAGCGGAGAGCGTCAGCGAGATGGGGGTGGCCGCTTGCGCCGTCTGCGCGGTCTGCACCTTACCCACCGTGCAAGGGGAAACACCAAACAGATTTGCGCACTTGTCGATGGTGAGCTCCAGCACCGTGCAGGGCTTGCGCTCCTGCCCAGCCAGTGCGGCGGCACGGTTCGTGGTGGTGGGCAACGCGCTCATGGCAGTGCCACTCCTTTGAGGGTGAATTGCACGTTGGACGCACCGGCGAACGCGGACGGCATCGCCAGATCACTGTCGGTCTGCACCAGGTAGAGCTCGTTCGGGTAGTTGGTCAGATCGTAGCCGAACAGGAACGGGTTGCCGCGCAGCGCGGCCTTCCATGCGGGCAATAGAGTGGAGCGGATCCAGCCGTTGTCCACGTAGGCGAACGAGAGCTGCTGCACCCACTGCTCGAACAGCACCGCTTTGCCCAGCGGCAAGCCCTGCTCGCTGATGTTGGTCTGTGCGAAGATTTTGCGGTCGAGCGGCGCGAAGCCGTAAGGCAAGCCGGTGGGGAATTGCAGCCCGACACCGAGCGCGGCGATGGTGAGCGTCGGCGCGGTGGCCCCGGTGATCGCGATGCGCCAGTATTGGTACGAGGCCAAGGCGAAGCTCAGCACGAAGGGCAGATTGGACGCGGGCGTGAGGCTGGCCAGCGCGATATCGCTGGTGGCGAAATTGTCGGTCGAGCCGTGGACGGCGATGGTGCAGCCGTTGCTGAACAAGTTGTGATTGAATACGCCCAGCGTGTCCGCGCTTTTGGCTGCGCCGCAATTGACCGTGACGGTCGCGGGCAGCGCGGCGGCCTGCCAGTTGGTGTACGGGCGAAAATCGGCGAGGTTGAGTGCCGCGCCCAGCGCAGTAGAACTCGCCACCGGAACGGCATCGGCGAAGCGGTTGTCCCAGCAGATGAAGGGCTTGGTCGGGCTCATGCCGCGCTCACGTTGATGGTCACGCCGTCGCCCGCCGCCGCGTTCAGCGCGGGGATGAGCTGGTTGCGGATCGAGTCGGCGGAATACAAATTCGCTCCGCCAGACATGACGATGTTGACGGTGCGCATCGACGCGGCAACTGCGGGCTGGGCGGCCGCTTGCGCGGCGGCGGGCACGCTGGGGTTGGTGGTCTGCCCCGGCAGCGCGCCCACGCCGACCGAGCCGCCGCCCGCCGGGGCGGAGCTCATCGAGCCGCCGAAGCTGGCCGACTGGATCGCGTTCATCTGCACCATCTGCGTGGCGAAGGCCATGGCGGCATAGGCCGCGCCGACCACGGGTCCAAACGGGCCGCCCGCAGCCATGCCAGACTCATACGCTTTCATCACCGTCGATGGCAGCGAGATCGCCGCTTCCGCGAGGCGCACCACCTTCATCATCTCGAATGCGGAGCGCGAGTGTTGCGCGGAGGCGTTGAGCATATTGCCGAGCAGGGCCACATGGGTTTGCAGTTGCTGGATGCCGGTCATGTTTTCAAAGTCGGCGCGCGTGACCGCGCCTTTCTGGATCAGGTTGGTCATCGCGACTTCGTGGTCTTGCTGCGCCGCCAGCATCATGTCGCGATACCGACCATCGGCCTCGCCGTTGTTTTTGCGGTAGGTCTCCGCGAGGTCGAGGCGGTCTTGGTAGGATTTCTTTTCGAGTTCCAGCGGCGACATCGAGGCCTTGTTGGCTTTCGCATCGTAGGCGGTCGGGCCGCTCGCCTCTTCGGCGGCGATTTTGTTGCGCTCCAAGCGGCCTTGAATTTCGATGGCCTTGAGCCGGTCGTTCTTGCTTTGCGCCAGCAGCAACTCTTCTTCGAGATAATTTTTTTCTTTATCGAGGTCTTGCAGGGTCAATGCCTGTTTCGCGGCAGAAAAATCCTTTTCCGAGATCAGCATATTGGCGAGCTGCATGTTGAGGTTATTCTGGTGCTTCTGGCCGTAGGTCACTGTGTCTTTGTACTCGGCTTCGAGCATCGCCAGCGCATTGATGTATTCCTGATCGCGCGCCTGTTTTGCGACCTTGGCTACTTTGGCCGCTTTGCTGCCGTAGCCATCGACGGTGGCTTTGGCGGATTCTTCGGCGGCATGAGTGATCGCGGGGGTGCTGTCAGTCCAGACTTTGGCGATGGATTCCATGTCGTGCGACATGTTGTCCACCATGTCGTGGCCCATATTCGCCAGCGCGTCTTTTGCGCCGGAAAAATCCCCATGCAAAGCCAATATCGCGGCGGCGGCCACGCCGCCGATAGCCGTTCCGACCTCGGCAAACACGTCCTTCAGGACGATGCCCGCCGTCACCAGCGATTTGATCGCGCCTTCCAGCACCGCGAATTTGTTTTTGAGGTTTTCTGTATCGGTCGCCTGATCGACGAACAGTTTGGAAATGTTATCAATAACCGGCAACAACTGCGTCATCGCCACGTTGGCCATGCCCTTGGCCGCTTGACCCATCAGCGTAAAACGGTCGTTGACTTTTTCCGCGCCGGCGGCGGTTTCTTTGCTCAGGGTGAGGCCGAGCTTGTCGGACATATCGGCGTTTTCCTTGAGGGCTGCACTGCCCTCGTTGAGCATCGGGATCATGCCCGCACCGGCTTTGCCGAAGATGTCCATCGCCAGTGCGGTTTTGCCCGCGCCATCCTGTAGCCCGGCGAATTTATCGGCGACCTCGGCCATGATCTGGTCGGAGTTTTTTAAGTGTCCGTGCGAATCTTTCGCGCTGATGCCCAAGTAGTCGAAGGCTTTGGCCGCTGTGCCGGTGCCGTCTGCCGCATCGCGGATGCCTTTGTCGAGCTTGCCTATGCTTTTGGCCAGGGTGTCCATGTCCACATCCGACAGCTTGGCCGAGAGCGACAAGCGCGACAGCGATTCCACCGAAACACCAGTCGATTGTGACATTTTGTTGAGCTGGTCGGCGGTCTCCATCGAGCTGTGGATCATCTCGGCAAACGCCCCCACGCCCAACGCTTCGACCAAGTGTGCGGTGCGGCTTTTCAAGCCTTCCAGCGCGTTGTTCACCGACTCGAAGCCTTCCGAGGTTTTGTCTTTTGCGGTGATGACGAGTTCGGCTACATTGAGGGTCATGACGGGTTGTTTACCTTGTCTAGTACTGCCAGCTCCATCGCGCGAACGTCTTCAAACACCTCGCGCTTACTCTTCACTTGATACATCCGCAGCACGCTTTCGACCGCCGCATAATCCAACCCGGTGATGCGGCTGGTGTCGCCGTGCTGCCGGTGCCGCCACTGCGTGGTGCAGCGTAAAAATACGCCCAGCGACACATCGTTTTCCGGCCAGATTTCAAACTCCTCCGGCACGACTTCGGCTGATGCCTGCAATAAGTCGAGCGGGATGCCGTAACGCGCTGCATCGTCCTCGAACTGCGCGCTTTGTTCTGCCGCGCTTGCCGCGCCGCCGCTCAACCAATGGAGGGCGGCGGCAATCAGTTTTTTATGCGCGCCCCCGCCAGGCTGGCAAAGAACGCCGCGATCACACATTGCTCGACCGGATGAATGTCCAGCAACGAATCAAGATTCGCGACCGAGAATGGCATGTCCCCGTCCGCGCCTTTGACACCAGCCCAGCCCAGCACGATGTCGTGGCAGATGTCGCGGTCAGTGGCCGCGCCGCTGCGGATGCGCTCGTTGAGGGCGATGATGTCGGTCTTGGTCAGACGCTTGAATTCCACATCGAAGGTCTGCTTGGCGGTTTCACCCGGCAAGGTGACTTCGACTGGGGCGGTGTAGCTGGGGGTTTGCGCGAGCTTGAACATGGTTACAGCACCGTGATAATGAGTTCGTCGTTACCCAAAACTGGGGTGAGGTCGCCTGGCATGGTCAGTGTCTCGACCCCGTTCGCGCTGCCCATCGCGGGCGCGCCGAGCTGCACTGCTGGCGCATCGACCTTGACCTTGTTGCCCGCGAGCGTGCCGTGCGTAAGCGTGAATGCACCGGTGATGCCGCCCACAGCGAGGCTGAAAAAGTCTTTGGCCGCCATCGATGGGCGTTCGAGATCGAACGAGCCGACCGGTTTGCGTTCGGTGAAGGTGATCTCCTCTAGCCCGATCAGGTTGCGGTACACGTTGGCGTTGGCGATGTCCAGGCTCGCGCTGGCGAAGTGGCCCGCATACCCGTGCAGCGACACCGGCGTGGTGTTGGACTGGGTGACGGCGACCGGCTTGGTCGCGCTGAAGGTGGGCGCAGGAAGTGCGGTGTCGGTCGGGGTGGTGTACAGCCCGATAAACTTGAAGGTGAGCAGCGGGATGCCGCCCTGGGTGAACTTCATCGCAAAACTGCCGCGTGCGCCAACCAGCGTGTGCTGCGCGCCATCCACACAGTAGTACAGACTCAGAGATTGTTCGCCTGCCGATATCGGGCTATATACGGCGGACACCCCCGCGTTGAGGGTTTCGGCCATCGCGCAGCCTTTGAGCAGCGCGCCCCATTGCGGCGCAGTGCCCGCCGCGCCCGCACCGGCCAGCTCGACTTCAAACGTGAGTTGCACATGCTTGCCCGCCACGATCTTGCCTTCGTTGGCAAAATACGGCAGCGCGAGATTGCGCGCATTCGCCGCCAGCACCAGCGGCGTGAGCTTGGGGTTGATCGCCAGAATGGCGTTCGCCGCGCCGGTGGGCAGCGCGTCTGTGCCGTAAGTGGTTTCGATTTTTGCTAACAGGACGATCTTTTTCGATTTTAATGCCATGTCACACCTCGGCGGTTGTTGGTTGGATCAGTTGTTCGGGCGGCGCAAGGGGTGCGTCGGGTGGTACTGCGATATTTTCCGGCGCGGCAGCTTGCCCGGCTGGCGCGGTGGTCTCGACGCGGACGCGCTTGCCGTCTTTGTCGATCAGGTAGCTGCCGCCCTGCCCCGCGTATTCGTCGTCGTACATGGTCATCATCCTTTCACGTCGGGCGTGGTATCCAGCACCCAGTATTCGATCTGGTAACTCATCGAGGCTTCGCCGGTTGGCTTTTCGCCGTCGCCCTTGAACTGGATGCGGGTGTCGGCCAGCGTGACGTTGACACTCAGCCCGCCCAGAAAACGATCCGCCGCGAGGGCTTTTTCGACTTCGAGGCAGATTTGATCGAGAGGGTCGTCTATCACTGCGCCGCGCACCACCGCCTGCACGGTGAGGTGCATGGTGCGGTTGACATCGCGCGGGGTATTGCCGACCACGCTGCCTTCGCTATAGCTGTTCACCACATCGGCATCGGTCGTCACCAGCAGGCACGGGAGCTCGGTGTCGTTCACCGGCCAGACGCGGGTCTGGAACACGTTCGCGCCGGTAGTGGGCAAGCCGGTGAGCTTGGTGATGACGGCGGCGCGGATCTGCGAGCGGATGGAACTCATACGGCACTCAGTTGCAGCGTGGTGATGCCGTTGCCATCCGGCTGGAATTCGCGCACTTTGAAGGTGCGCGCATTTACCACCAGCAGCGAGCCGTGCACTGCCGCGCTGGCGGTCACGTCGGTGGTTTTGGCGCGCGCGAACGGGTTCTGGTCTTCGACGATGCCGAACTGCTGCAAATAGGCTTCGTCAAAGATGATACTGATCGCCAAACCGTTGAGCGTGGCGGTCTTCCCGAAGTCTGGGAAGTACATGTCCAGCGGCTCGACGAAGCTCATGTTTAGGCAACGCTCGCGGCGATCGCCGCTTGTTGCGCCGCGTATTGCTTGGCGGCGGGTTTGGCGGCGGCGGCATCCAGCGTGCCGCGACCGGCGGACAGGATGGCGGCAACATCATCGACATCGGCATCGACAGAATCGCCGGGCATGACGACAGCACCGGCGTGCATGAAGGGTTCGGTTGCGTAGACTCTAGGCATGGTGCTCTCCTTAAAAATTTTAGATAAAAAACGGGGCGTGATCGGTCACGCCCCTGTGGGTTAGGCAGTCAACGCGTCGGTGAACACCGCGAAGCAAGCCGGATTGCGCACGCCGAAGTCGATGAACTGGTTGGCGGTCAGGCGGTATTGCCCGCTCGATGCCAGGGTGTACGGATCCACCACGATGTCCAATCCGCCAAACAGGGCGAGAATCAGATTCGACCAGTCCGAAGCGAAGGCCAACGTGCTGCAAATGCCAACCGCCGTGCCTTTGGTGCCGTTTGACACCTGGTTGTTGGTCACGCCGGTGCGGTAGCCGTTGAGTGGCTGCGCGCCTGAATCCCACAAGAAGTCCGGGAAAGTTGTGCCGATCTTGGGCGTGGTTTTGCACCAGCCGCGCGTGCGGGTGTTGACCACGTATCCGGCCAGCTCGTCCGGCTCGGCGTTGACGTTCGCGCAGGCGGATTCCAATCCCACCAGGTGCGCCCAGGCGATCTGCGCACCGTTGGCACCGCCAACGACTGCACCGATGCCGGACTGGTTGACCAGACCGCGCGGCTGCGGGGCTGTGCCCGTGCCATTGATGCCGAAGTTGTCGATCATCACCGCCAAACCCATCGACAAGTCGTTGTATAACATCGAATCGATGTCCAGGCTGGACTGGATCAAGGCTTGCTTGGAGTAGGGAATGGTGCCGCCGACGCGGTGCGGGGTCAGCGAGATCTGGGTGGTGCTGGGGTTGGTATCTGTCCAGGTCGCCAGTTCGGTCGCGTTTTGCAACACAGAGGCGGCGGTCTTGCGCGGGATGGCGATGTTGGCCGTCAATCCGCCCAGCACGCGCATGCCCATTTTGTTCAACACCAGCGCGTTACGCAGCACGTCCACGAATTCGCTGCCCATCACGGTGGTCTGGATCAGGTTGCCCGCGTTGCCTGCTGTGCCTGCGTCGAATGCGCGCTGCGCACGCGCCGCGCTCAGGCGGCTGGAAATTTCGGGCGGCACAAAGAAACCTTCGGGGTCTTTGCCCATGCGCTTGGCGACCGCCTCGCTCATCTCGCGTTCGAGCCCGGCTTCTTTCCAGTTGCCGGTCGCGGCAGCGACCACGGCACGCGACAACGAGTATAGCCGCTGCTCTTTTTCGCCCATGCCGACGGCGGTGTCGTTGGTGTTGCTGTGTTTGGTGACGATCTTGTCCATGATCGTGTTCTGGAATTCAGACGCGGATTTGCCGGACTTGATGTACTCGCCGACGAGCTTTTGAGCGTCGTATTTGGCATACGTCTCGGCCAGATTCAGCAGGTCGGCGACGCGTTTTTGTTCGGCTTGCAAACCTTGGTTTTCTTCAGCCATGATAGCTTTCCTTTCAATGATGATGACGGGTTCGGGTTTGGGTGCTGCCACTTGCTGCGCCACTTCCACCGGGCCAGGTGCTGCCGCGACTCCCGCCGCTGCCGCTCTGCCAACGCCGACCGAGGCATCCGCAGGGATAGATACGATTGAGATTTCAAACGGTGTCCACTTGGTCACACGGAACACCGGGTCGCTGTCGCCCGCGTCGCGCTGCGCGTTGCTCGCGCTGCGCGCTTGGTAACTTTCGCCATGCAATTCTTTTTGACGCGCTTCAAATTCTGCCCAGTTGAATTTGCGCAGCTTGCGGTCTTCGCCCTCGCCGTCGTCGGCTTCGAGTTCATCGATCATGTAGCCGACCGACACGAGCGAGCGGATGCCGTCTTGCACATCCTGAAAAATTTCATTCGCCAACTGCCCGCGCCCGAAGCGCACCACGGCGCGACCCACTTTATCGGGGTCGATTTGCGCGGAATCAATCACGCCGATCTGATCGTCGGTGTCGTGGTTGAGCAGCAACGGGTGACGGCCGTCGGCGAGGCGCGACAGGTCGCACGAGCCGGGCGCATGGTCGAGGATTTCGATGCCGAACCAGCGTTCGTAGGGGGCCTCGGAACTGAATGCCAGCGGCACGGTGCGGGCGGTCACGTCTATCGTGCCGTCGCGGGTGATTGCAAAGATGCGTTCGAATTTCATGGGCGTATCATCCTTCGTTGGTTGCAACATTTCCCCCCGCCGATGTTGCAAGTTGCGCGGCGGACGGATTGGCGGCGGGTGGTCCGGCAAGGTTGAGTTTCATTTCTTTCATTTCTTCTTCTTCGCGCGCCAGTTCGTTCCACACTTGCTCGCGGTCCAGACCCATCTCGGCGGCGATGCGGGTGCGGCTGGTGAGGCCGTTGTTCATCATCAGCACCTTGGCCTGCACGTCGCCCAGCGGATCGACCCAGCCCCAGCGGCGGCCCTGCCATTCGTGCGCGGCGAATTTGTCGTATTTGGTGGCGGGCAGCGGGAAGCCGGTCGGGCCGGTGATCGCGCCGAGGCCGAGTGCCATGAGCAGCCAGTCTTCGTATAGCGGGATCAGGAACGCGGAGGTGAGCCAGTCTTGCAGTTCCATCCAGAACTCGCGCTCTTCGAGCACGCCGGAACGGATCGAGCTGTAGTTCACGCCTTCGAGGTCGTTGGCCAGCCCGTTGTAGGCCACGCCGATGGCGGAGGCGACGGCGCGCAGCGCGGACTTGATGAACACCGGATAGACGTCGTTCGGATATTTGGAATCGAACGGGTGGAAGTCGTAGCCTTCGGGCAGCGTATCGAACGTGCCGGGGACGCTGACTTCGATGGCGGCAGCATCGCTGCCGGACGCGTCGGCATCGGGCGGCAGTCCGTTCGGGCTGGTGAAGAAGCCCAGCGAGTCTGCGCCCTTGCGCGCTGCGACCAGCGCGGATTGATCGAGCTCGCCGATGTGGTAGAGCCGCTCGATGGCGGCGTGCATCCACGGCACGCCGCGCCGTTGTTCCGGGCGCACCGGGATAAAAAAATGGAATATCTCGTCCGTCGGGATGCGCTCGATGATGGGCGCGCTGGACTGCGCGAACGGGTCGTAGGGATGCGTGCTGCATACCCAGTACGCGACGGGCTTGCCCTGCGTATTGATCTCGACCCCCATGCGCATCACGTTGCCGTTGTCGAATTTGCGCTGGTCTTGCACCATCAGCCGGTCGATGTCGAGTACCTGCAACGCATAACCGAATTTATTGACCCCTCGACCGCGCACTTTGCGGATCAGGACTTCGCCGTCGCACGCCACGGTGCGCATCACCAAGCGGCACAGCTCGGCAAAGGAAAGTTGCCCGGTGACATCGCAGACCCCGCGCCGCGACCACGCCGCGAAGGCAGTCTCGATGCTTTTGGCATCGACGGTATCGGGCTTTGCGCCATCCATGGCGCGGTTTTGCAGGGTGAAGCCCTGCCCGACGACGTTGCTGGCGACCATGCGCAGGAATTTCTGCCCGTAGGGGTTGTTCTGGGTGAGTTGGCGCGACCGCGCGCGCAGGGTGTTGAGCGCGGTGTACAGGTCGGCATCGAGGCTGGTGTTGAAGGCGTTGAAGCCGCTGGTCAGGCGCGACGGCAGCCCGCCGCTGAAGCTGCGCTGCTGTGCGGCTTTATGCGAGGCGACCCGGTTGGCGAACTCGCGCTGGTCCTGGCGATGCTTCAGCCATTGATTGAGGATGACGCTGCCGGGCTGTTTCACCCGCTCTTCGTTATACCAGGATGAATTTTTCGCCATGTCAGAACCTCAGATAAACTTTGCGGCCACCGTTCAGCCCGGCCTTGATGCGCTCGGCGCGCTGCTCGCGCGCGACTTCGCGCCGCCAGTAGTCCATCTCGGCGATCCACTCGGCGCGGGTGGTGAAGCGCATCATGCGGTCTCCGATCTTGTAGTCGAACACGAAGGCGCGGGTCGCCGAGGCGGTGACCCAGGCGGCTTCGAGCGCGTCGAGGATTTTTTTTGCGTTGGTGCGGGTATCCAGCCCGGCGACTTGCGCGGCCCAGTTGGCTTTGATCTCGAGGAGGCCGGTTTCGATGGTGTAGCGTTCGCCCGCCGAATTGGTCACGTAGGATTGCCAGTCGTAGAATCCTGCCAACCAGGTCGCGCTGGTGGCGGCGGGGACGTTGACCATAAAATCGCTGGCGGTGGCGGTGGCGGCGATGTCGTAGAAGGCCGCCGCGTTGATGAGTCGGTAATGCAGCGTCCATCCATCGCTGGCCGCATAATTGAGCAGGGTTTTAGTCCAGGCGAGCGTGTCGCCCGCGATGGCGGATGTCGGTTCGGTGGTGGGTGGAGTAGCCATGACCGCACCTTAGGCGGTCGGGTGTAACATTTTCACCCGCCGATGTTGCGTTTTTTGACGATTCGGTAAATGTGCTGGGTGGTGAGGCCGAATTTCTGGCTGAGGAATTTGACGTTATGGCCCGTAAAACAGTTGCGGATTAGCATGTCGCGCTCGGCGCGCTCCTTCATGCAGGTCGTCTTGCTGATGTAGATGTGCTCGCCGCCCGCTTCGACGCGCAGCTGCCGTTCCAGCTCGGCGGCGACTAGCTCGGTGAAGGTATCGAGAAAGGCTTGCGAGCGCACCAGGCGACGGGCGGCGCGGCGCACGATGTCAGACATTGAATCTCCCTTTTTGAATGACGCGCGGACGGCTGCGCGGATGGGTATCCGGCACAGGCTTGGGTGGTTGATTTTCCTGAATCCTGAATCCTGAATCCTGAATCCTGAATCCTGGATACTGCCTTCCGGTTCGAGCAGCTTTTCTAGCCGCTGCCAATAGGCCGGATCTGGCCGTCCCGTCCTGCCCCTGCCGATGTTCACCTCGCGGTGTTGCCCGACCGCCCAGGCATAGACCACCGTGTCCAGAGGCTCGTTGCGCTTGTACTTCGCGCCCAGCCTTTGAATGTAGCGTTTCTTCTCGGGATCGTAGGTCTCGGATAGCAGCCCGTTGAAGTATTCGTCGCCCAGCCCTTGTGGAAAATGGAAGGCGCGGACGGCTTCGCTGCGCTCGCTATCCGCCGCCAGATGCGCGTAGATGAAGTCTTTGCAATGCTCGGTGCCGACGTTCCAGACGCAATATCCCTTCTTGACGATCTGCCCGCGATATTTGGTAGGGTAGCTGCCGGTTTGCGCGATGGCACGCCCCATGCGCGAGGTGCTGCCTTGCAGCGAATAGACCGGAATCGCCAGTGTGGTGCGTATGACGAAGTTTTTGACCTGCTCGGTGCGGTGACCGCGACTATCAATGCCAACAGCACGGTATTTCATCGCGACCCCATAGCTGTTGACCAGCGGCGCGTTGAGAAAGGCTTCGAGTTCGTCCCACACCTGCAGGCTGGTGGTCTCGCCCTGCATCTCGAACCAGTTTTGCACCCAATGTTTGCCGTCTGCGCCCCAGCCCAACACTTGCACCGCAAGCCAACTATCTTGCGTGTCGATGCCGACGGTGAGCGCGAGGCAGCCGGGTGGAATCGTTCCGAGTTCATAGGGTTCGGCGCGCTTGGCCAGCTCGTTGGCTTTGAGTTTGTCGGTTTGATCTTCCCAGCTTTCGCCCAGGTGTCCATTGATGAACGGCTTGAGTGTGGTCGGGTCTTTGCACACGCTGCGGAATTCGCGCACCAGGTCTAACCAGGACGGCCCTAGACCGATGGGCGCGTACAGCGCGCTGATGTGATAGCCGCGCCGCTCGCACTCGGGATGCGCGGCGATCCATACGCCCGCCGCCAACAGCTTGGGCTTGTCGTGTTCGTGTATGGTGGCCGAGCATTCGGTGCAGACGTACCACGCCTCGGTGAGCTGCGGATTTGCCTGCACATGCTTCCAATCGAGCACCAGCAATTCGCCGCAATGTGGGCAAGGGACATGGTAGCGACGCTGATCGCTGGCTTCATACTCGCGCTCGATCAGCGACGCGCCCTTGATGGTGGGCGTGCTGGCGAACAGCAGCTTGTGACGCGGGAACGCTTTGACGCGCCCGCGCGCCAGACCGACCGGGTCGCCCTCGTCGCCGACGCGATGCGGGAAGCGGTCGAGATCGTCCAGCATCAGGAAGCGCACCGACTTTTGCGCATAGCTGTTGGGCGAATTGCCGCCCGCCAGGAACAGGATGCCACCGGGGAAGTCGATCATGTCTTTGCTGTTGGCTGCATCGCGGGAGCGGATGCCGCCGAGGATGTCGTGCACGCACGGCGTTTCCAGCATCAGCGGGTTGAGCTTTTGCGCCTTCCAGGTATCGCGCGCCTCGATGGTCGGCATCAGCACCATCGCTGCACTGGGCGCGTGTTCGATGATGTAGCCCAGCCAGTTGACCGACATCTCGGTCACGCCAACCTGCGAGGATTTCATCACCACTACCTCGCGCACCGGCGAATGCACCGAGAGCGCATCCATGATCTCGCGCAGCATCGGGTTGCGCGAGGTGCGCCACTTGCCCGCCTCGCCCGATTGCTTGCTGGACAAGATGCGGTGCCGGTCTGCCCATTGCGACACCAGCAGACGTTCGCGCGGACGCACCGCACGGGCTACGGCATCGGCCATCACAGAACGAGCAGAGAGCGGGAGCGGCGCGTTCATTTCACAGTCCGCGCTTGCGCGCCTGCGTCAGCCGATACTTGCACGCGGTACAGCAGCGACGCGTCTTGCCTTTCACCGTGGCGATGGTGGTCATCTCGGCTTCGGTCTTCATCTGCCGGCATTCGATGCACATCGTGGTTTTGCTTGGGCTGTCTAGCATTTTTTGCCTTTCGTTTCTTCGGTTTTTTTAGGACGGATCACCATTTGGTGGCCGTTGACGAACTTGGTCGGCTCGGTGAAGCGCGTGCCGACTTCCTGCCCGGCTTCGACCGCGTGGAAGGTCTGCGCGCCCTGCATGCCGAGCTTGATCTGCGTGTCGATGTGTTCTTTGCCGAACGCCTCGCGCAGCGCGTCGATGAACGCGGCGGTGTGCGGCATGGTTTCGCGGAGGGGCTTACTCATTCGATCATCTTCCCGATCTTGAGCGACAGGTCGCCCAGCAGTTGCTCGAAGGTATCGACCAGCACCGCGCGTACAGCATCGGCATCATGCAGCGGCACCAGCTCGTGCGCGAGGCGGTCGGGCAGTGATTCCAGCGCGGCGCGAAAGGTCGCGCCCAAGTCTGTGGCGAACAGGCGCACGTCTTCGGCGTTGAGCAGTTCTTTGCGCGCCTGGGCGAGTTTGATCTCGGCCATTTCCGCCTCGGCGGTCTCGCGCCGCGTTTTTGCCTCGTTAAAGCTCGCGGAGGATGTTTTTGAGGCTTGGGTATGTCCGCGCTCCATCGCGTGGCGTTCTGCCACGTCCTGACGCGCCGGGTCGGCTGTTTCGGCGATGCGTTGCTTGCTCAACAGCACATCAACCATGCCATTCTCCAAAATCACCAGCCGACCGGCTTGCTTCATGCGGGTCACATGGGACTTATGCACGCCGATGAGCTTGGCAAATTGGGATTGGGAGGCGGTTTGCATGGTCATTCCGGCAATAATCCTTCACCATCATGGATGAGTGCTTGAGATGCCACCCAGCCATCTGTTATTTTTCCATCACCATAATTCCTTCCATGTGGCGAAAAAGCTAATGCAATACCACCCGTAGGGCACCAGCCAATTTCAAGGAAGTCCGCAACCTCATTCACTAAATCAGTTACAACCGATTCCCGGTCTTCATGAAAACAATCAACAATCCAATATTTCATTTTTTTATCTTATTTAATTTTTTAAATGTGTGTGAGTAGAGAAATCGTGCGCGAGCGCACAGGGGCGCACACACTTACGCACACTGAATGCGCCTGCAACCCGCGTAACGCACGGGGCGCACGGGGCGCACGCATATTTATCGCGCACGTGAGAGTCTCTTGTGCGCACGCGTGGGCGTGTTGGTAGAGTAAATTCACATACACACGTGCGCGCTAGTGCGTGCGGTGTGTGCGCCCCGTGCGTTACGGGCTTTGCAAGCCATTTTGCTGTGCGTTCTGGTGTGCGGTGCGTGCGTTTTTTAATCATTATTCACCCCCAATGCGGCCCGAAATCCGAAAAAACAGCGGGTCGCCCACTTGATCGCGGTCTCTTCGTCGCGCTGGCGATGATCCGTACCCTTAGCTTTAATGTGCTTACCTATATCCACATCACTCGGTTCGATCATGCGTTGGCGTTTTTTGCTAAAAGGTACATCTACACTGTCCCAGCGATCACGATGCTGGGCCGCCCATCCTGTGCGCCGCGTAAGCGAGCCGATGAAGATGTTTTGCGCGCGCGGGCGGAATTCGCCCTGTTGTCGACACCATTTGAGATAAGCAGAATACAGATCTGTCGTGCCGCAGGCGCAAAATGGCAGCGTGCCATCTTGATCGCGAAAGCAAATATCACCATTCAGCCAATCAATCAGGAATCGTTCCTCGCTGGGGCGCGACAGGTCGATCAGGTTGCGCTTGGCTTGGGTGTCAGGTGGACGTTTCTTCGCATGGAATTTACTGCAATCTACCTTAAGCAGATAATCATAGAACGCGGCAACACCACCATCTTCGATTTCAGCGCGCACCTCATCGTAAAACTCCTGCCCAAGTTCCGGAGGCGTCCAGACTACACAATGGCGTCGATCATCATTTTCTAGCGGAAGCGGCTGACCTTCGTTCGAGAGGAACGCGGCATTGATGTGATTGCGCTGACGGTATGCACCCGCGAATTTTCCGTTCACGCGCACCCAATCGCCTGTGATGAGCTCTTTCAGTTCGTTTTTGATGTGCCACATCTCGGCACGGGTGACGACCTCTTCGGCGAGGATGAACAACTTGGCATCTACCCAGTCGGCATTAAATTTATCTTCAAGCCCGCGCTGATTCAGCACGGTGGCATACTCGCCATAGATACGCGCCAGCGTTTGGAAGACGGTAGATTTACCAGTGCCCTGTGGACCGTGCATGATCACCGCGCTGGACATTTTTGCGCCAGGGTTCTGTAACGGATAAGCCATCCAGCAAAGCAGCCATCTATACAACTCATCACTGTTAGTTTCTAGGCTGCATAAATATTGCAGTAATTCCAACAATAATTCGCACTTCCCCTGCTTGGGCTTAATTGGCCAGCCGCGCCAGGTATTCAGCTTGACGTTATCGTCCTCCCCAGCCGGATCAAATCCGACCTGATCGAGGTAATACGCGCCGCGATCCACCCAATAATAATGCCGTTTAACATCATCCCAGCGCACCCCAGCCGAAAGCAGGCTGATCATCTGTTTGGTTTTGACGATTTTATTTGTCCAACCATCAAACAACATCTCGCCGGTGCCATCATCTAGCGGAACAAAGCGCGCCACCGCATCATCAAGCGACATAACCGACACCGCAGCCTTGCGCTCAAATCCCCCGCCCCCCTGTTGCGCCAGCCCCGCGCTAGGCACACTCGCCACGCGCCACTTCAATTCATCGAGCCGCGCTTCGACCAGCGTGCGCACCGTGTGCAGACCTTCCGCGAGGTGCAGGTCGTTAAAATCAGTCAGCCCTTTCTTGCCAACCTCACGCGAAACGGTGAACACGGGCGCGACGACTGCGCCATTCACCGCCAGCGCGGCAGCACTCGCGGCACTCATGCCGGGATTGCCCTCGGACTTGAAATCATCGTCGGCGCAGATGAGGATTTTTACTGAACGATGCCGTTTTTTAATCGCTTCAGCGACTGGTGACAGATTGCCCGCATCGAAGGCGACGATGACCGGCAGTTGCGTGGCCTCGAATAGGCTGGCGGCAGTGGCATATCCCTCGGCGATCAGCACGATGTCGCGCACCGCGCCGAGCTGGAACCAGTGGCCTTTTTTAACCAGACCCTGCGGCCAGAAATCTTTGTTTCGCCCGGTCTGCTCGATGCGCTTGTGCCCTTTGGGCAGCAACACTTGCAGCCCGTGGACGTTGCCCTGAGCGTCCAGCATGGGCAGATACGCCACGCCTTCGTGGTAGCGCAACCCGTGACCTTGCACGCCCTTGGCTTCGAGGTATTGGCACGAGCCAGTCGGCGAGAGTTTGTTCCACATCACGCTGGCACGACGTGCGGCCTTGGTCGCTGTGGCCTTGCGCTCGGCATCGACGCGCGCCTTGTCCGCTGCCCAGCTTTTCTTGAGGGCGGCGATCTGATCGGGCGTGAGTTTGCGTTTGTTGAGTTCGATTTTTTGCGCGTTGTTCTCATTGCCGCGCCAGATTCCGTAGCTGCCCACCAGCACGGTGTCGCCATCATCGAGGCGCAGCTCGTGCAGCATGTACCAGCCGCGCTGCTCGCGGTCATTCTCAACTTTGCAGCGGCGCATCTTGCCAACCTCAAGATGCCGGACATCCAGCCCCAGCCCGCGCATCTGCATCAGCACTTCGTCGTAGTTTGACCAGGTCATCGCGCCCGATTCCTTTCGCGGATGTAGTCGATGGCGCGCTCGAATTCGACTGGTAGTTCACGGTTCACTCGATCCAGCACGCGCTGGGTGATCGCCTTGGTGCTGAACATCTGCGGCACACCGACGGTGCTCTTGGCCTCGATGGGCAGGCGTGATTTGCCGATTCGAATGAACACCGTTCGGCCATGATTACCGATGAAGGTGCCGGGTATCGGCTTGGCGGGTTCGTTGCGCTTGATTTTGAAATACAGCACCGGCAGCATCTGCCCGTTCGCGCCTCGCGTGAACAACGCACCAGCCCGTGCGCGCTTGCGCGCCACTGCCATCGACACTTTGCGCTCAAGAAAGTGAATGAGGTTCATCGACCGACCCCGGTGTCCTGACGCAAATGGGTCAAGCACCACGCGCAGATTGTTCACGCTTGCGCCCTTGAGCGAGAGCCTTGACACCACTTCGCTGCGCTGGATGTTGTACTCATCCGTGATCGCGCGCGTCATCTCGGTGCGCGCTTTCGGCCCGACTTTGTTCAGCGCGGCAACTGTGGCTTTGTCCACCAGCTCCAATCGGAGCGATTGGAGACTGTTCTGGATCTCACGAATACCTTTTATCTGGACGCTTAATTGCATATTTTCCCTATATCTCCAAACTTCGACCGGCAGTTGACTATGTTCAAAAACTCAATCCCTAACGCTTTTTCGCGTCTCTTAGTACCCGCAGCGGGAAAAGTCTGGGAAGTACCTTGAAGCCGGGGGGGGCTAGGCAATCCGAGGCACGTTGCAACTGCCATGCAACTGTTATCTGAAGCGCGTGCGGCCTGCCCTATTAGGGGGACGGGGATATAGGCTTGCATCAGCGATGGCCTTTACGGGCGGCGGCTTCCATGCTGGCAGTGATTGATTCGAGTTTGCCAGCGACGGCAATGAGTCTGGCCAACTCCGTGCGAATCTTGCGCAGCTCCAGTTTGGTGATCTTGCCGTCGCCAAGTGCCGATGTGACGGTATGCAGGAATTCGCCGAACTCTTTGCAGGTATCGGCAATCGCTTCGGTGGTTGTCTCGTTGGCAATGGTAGGTAGCGGCAGGGCCACATAACCAAACTCCAAACAGATCGAGTGCATGGCGCGCAGATCGCCGGTCATCGTCATGATCGCGATCAGGTCGCGCACAGACAGATGATGCTCGCTGTTGTTGGGATTGAGCTTATTGCTCAGTACGGCGGCATTTACGCCGAGGCGCAATGCCAGCGTCTTTGCGCCGCCAGGATAATCGTGCGCGGTCAGATAGGCCGCATCGAGAACTGAATTAGACATGTTGATGATGCCTCCGGTTTAACGTGGACTGACTATTCGTTCGCAGCCAATATCCACTCATGAATCAAAAAAACTTGGCCTCAAAAAAAATGACACCCCGCAATCAAGCGGGATGTCACCAACTGTCCAAGCGGACAGACTTCGCGGGGGCAGCGCAAAGAGGTTGTGGAAACGCGCATCATGGCGCGACCTCCGAATTTTGCGTGGAAACGGCGCCAAAGAAATCAGGGCGCAGCTCTTCGCGCGGGATGCCGGTGATGCGCTCGACATCCTTCACGCGGTTTAATGGAACGACTTCCCACTTATAAATTGCCTGGACGGAAATGCCGAGTTGCTTCGACATTTCCGATACTGTAATTTTTTCGTTAAAGAGATTGGTGATATTCATGGGATCTATTAAACCACAGGTTTATTTTAATTTCAACCATCAGTTGCTTCCTTCGCTAAATATATGCGCGGACAATCTGAGGATGAATAAAATAGGCTTAAAAATCAAAGCGGCTTTAACGTCAAAGGGACTTACTCAAATGTCTCTCGCCGAAAAGGTTGGCGTATCAAATAACGCTGTTACAAAGTGGATAAAAACAGGGAAAGTAGCAAAAGACAACATTCCGAAGATCGCCAAAATCCTAGATATGTCTATAACGGATTTTTTTGCAGATAATGACGATGAAATCATGCACGTGCTTTACTTGCTCCAAGACCCAAAATTGAAAGCTATATTGCTGGCAGCTGAGCCGTTGGCGGAATATAAAAAAGATGCGCTACTTCAAACCAGCATTGCACTTGCTGAACAGCCACGACAAAACGGAACAAAATAATGTAGTTCAGTTGCAAGTCCAGCTAAGTTTCAATTTCGAGGAAAAAAACTATGCCAATTCGACTGCGCAGGCGCATCAAAATACTTCCGGGCGTGTATATCAATTTAAGTAAGAGCGGGATCAGCACATCCGTTGGTGTGCGTGGTGCATCGGTCACGCTGGGGCATGGCAAAACGCGCACGAACGCCGGTATTCCGGGGTCAAGGATCAGCTACAACACCATCACCAAAAACGCCGATGAAACCCGCGCGAAAACCAACCCGAAAAAAGCAGGCTTGTCGATGGGGCAATTATTGGTTTATAGCATTTTAGGGCTGTTTTTTTCACTGCTTGTGCTGGGCTTTTTTGGGCTGATATGACGTTACAAAAACGCCTTTACGAAACGCTCTACAGCCTCAATCCGCAAAACAAAATCGCCCGTTCTTTTCGCATCGGCATGGCGTTACTCATCATCAGCAACGCAATCGCGGTGATGTTCGACACCGTTGAGCGCGTTCATGCCGAATATGCGAATTTGCTTGATATTTTCGAGTGGTTTTCCGTCACCATTTTCAGCGCGGAATATCTTGCGCGAATCTGGGTCGCCAAACTCAATCCGCACTACCAAACATCGTTTGGCCGATTACGCTACGCGCTCAGCCCGATGGCGATCGTTGACCTCATCGCCATTGTGCCGTCGTTGCTCGCGCTGGCCGGGCTTGATCTGCGCATTTTGCGTGTGTTGAGACTGTTGCGCTTGCTCAAACTCACCCGTTACGCCCGCGCACTAGACACACTCGCCAACGCATTGCGTTCGCGCAGCGAAGAGATCATGGTTTCCGCGCTATTTATGCTACTGCTGATGCTGCTGAGTTCCAGCCTGATCTACTACGCCGAACACGATGCCCAGCCCGATGTTTACACCAGCATTCCCGCCGCCTGGTGGTGGAGCGTCTCCACTCTGGCCACAATTGGTTATGGTGACATTTACCCGATCACAATCGCGGGTAAAATCACTGCCGCACTGACCGCGATTTTCGGCATCGGGCTATTCGCCCTGCCCGGCGGCATCATCGCCAGCGCGCTCATCGAAACCGCCAAGCCCAAACAGCACTGCCCGCACTGCGGAAAATAAAGCTACATCGACCCCGATAAATTAAACCGCTTCGGCGGTTTTTTTTCGTCCAATTAAAATAAATTAAACCTATGGTTGACAAATAAAATAAACTTGTGGTTTAATTCATTCCAGCCGCAACCGTCGTTATTTTTTAATGCGGAGCGACAAAGCAAACCCTAGATCACTGCGAGCGCATCGCACCGCCGGAATCCTGAGCAGTCCACAGGGCCAGTGATCGAACAGCGACAACACCGGGAAGACGTAGAGAGCAAGGGCGCGAAACCAGTAAAAAAGGAGAGCACCATGAATCAAATCGCAACTGCACTGGAAAGCCCAATCATCACCATTCCAACGCTCAGCGAAGGCGAGCTCTGGGCAGGTGTCTACATCGAGGACGGCAAGCCAAAACACCACGTCATCCTGCTGCCGGGCGAAGCGGCAGGCGTCACGTGGCAAGCCGCACTAAGCTGGGCTGAAAGCAACGGCGGCGTGTTACCCACCCGGTCCGAACAAGCCATGCTGTACGCCGTATTCGGATTTTCCGATCACCATTTTAAAAAAGACTGGTACTGGTCATGTGAGCAGCACGCCTCTTACGCAGAATATGCCTGGTGCCAGTATTTCTACGATGGCGACCAGTACTACGACCACACGTACGGCGAGCTCAGAGCGCGTGCCGTCCGCAGATCAGCCATTTAGCTATTTAGTTATTTTGGAAGCCGCGATGACCGAACACATTGTGCAAATCAGCAAGGCTGCCGAGATCACCGGCGAGGATCTGCGTCGCGCTTATTTGCTCGCCCAATTGCGCCGTCTGGGCATCAGCTATCAAAAAGCGATCATGACACCGAGCATCAACAAAGCCCTGCACTGCACCGCGCAGGAAATGAAGGTTCATAAACACGGCAACCCTGCGCCGACTTAGCAGGCTTTTACTTAGGAATTAAACATGGAATTTACTTTTGACGCTATAACAGTATTCGATGCCGCAGAGGATCTCAAAACAATCTGCCATGCCGCCGCAAAAAACTGGTGGAGGGACAACGAGGGAAAAGATATTCGCGAAAACCCACTGACGTTTAGCAACAAGCTGTTGCTAATTGTCACCGAAATTGCCGAGGCCTGCGAGGGCGATAGGAAAAATTTAATGGATGACCACCTACCACATCGTCCCATGCGCGAGGTAGAGCTCGCCGATGCCGTTATTCGAATTTTCGACCTCGCAGGTGGTTATGACATTGATATTGCGGGGGCAATTCTGGACAAACTGCAATACAACGCGCAGCGCTTAGACCATAAACCTGAAAATCGCAAAGCCGAAGGCGGCAAGGCATATTAGAGCAGAGCATCGATCGGGAGAAAAAATGCAGTGCGAAAACCAACAATGGGAATCTTGCCGAACTCGCGAACACCAGATCGCCGTCCTCATCAAGGCCGCGCAAGATGCGGCGGTCGCGCTCGATGAAGCCAAGAACGATTTACTGCCGGATTCTGCCCAGCAAAACAATGCCAAGCAGATCATCGAGCGCGTGCATGCCGCTTGCGAAGCACTGATGGCACAGGAGGAAATGCCCGCATGAAACATTACCTCATCATTCTGATCTACGGCGGCACTCGTCACGTGCGCAACATCATCGCGGCCAGCTCAGTGCAAGCGGGACGCATCGCCATCGGCACGATGCCAGATACCGATGAGGCTTGCACCTTGATCTGTAAACCGCTCAGGAGGCTGGCATGAACCCCAATATCTTGCTCCCGCGCCGCAATCCAAGCTGGCTCAAACGCATCGCGCGGCGCATCGGCCAATTGCGCCGCCAGTTTGCGTTGTATCGATTCTATCGCCGCCTCGGTTCGCGCCCGGCAGCTGCTTGGGATAAGGCCGGGAGGACGCTGTAATGCGCAAACGCACGCCCCGCCAAATCCGCGATCCGATGGCATGTGTCATGCAGCGCATGCCCCTGGCCGACGACCAGCAGCGCGACCTCGGCATCGCCTACCGAATGCAGCTTCAAGCCATGTTGCGCGGCTCAGGAAGCGAAGAGGCATGGTCAACGCTGGCGTGCAGTCTAAACATCGCCCTCATGCTGTGCGAACAACATATCTGCGGTGGTGCACTGGATACCATCAAGCTCGCGCAAGCTGCGCTGCTCACCTGCCGCGAACGGGCACACCGACTGAACCGCTGGGCATTCAACGGCGACGAAGCCAAGATCGTGATGCGCGCCTGCTCGATACACGACGAGCAACTGGAATTCGCCACTCGCGCGCAGGTGACACATGCGCTCAAGGAAGTGCATCGCAGGGTAAATGTCGGCGAGGTAATGGCATGACTGAACTCACCCTATTCGCCAGCACCTTCGTCCTGGTCTTCGCGCTCGGCCTGCAATCACTGAACGTCAATAACGGACACCACATCGCGGCCGCTGTCACCAGTTTTGCCATTGGCGCGATGCAGATGATCCTGTTCAAACTCGCCCCGAATGCGAGTTGGTCAGAGATCGCCGCATTTCTGATCGGCGGCCCGTTCGGCATCACCGCATCGATGTGGGCGCATCCACATCTGGTTCGCATCCTCATCAGGAGGAAACCATGACCAAATCCCGCAATATTTTGAAGCAGCGCGCGGTCTGGACTCAACAACAGGAAGCTATCGTGCTTGCCCGTTATCCACATGAAAAGACCGAGAAGATCGCGGCTGATATTGGCCAGACAGTTGAGGTGACATTCAGAAAAGCCAAGTCGCTAGGTCTTAAAAAAACACCAGAATATCTGGCCAGCCCGGATGCGTGTCGATTGCGCAGAGACAATCCGAGCAGTGTTGCGCATCGCTTCCCCAAGGGCCATGTGCCAGCTAACAAGGGCATCAAGGGCATCAGTTATCCAGGCATGAAGGCTACTCAATTCCAAAAAGGGCAGAAAACTCACAACTGGTTGCCGATCGGTGCCGAGCTGAAAAGCCCAGAAGGGTACTTGATGCGTAAGGTCACCGACACTGGCGTGACACGCAAAGATTATATCCCCGTGCATCGCCTATTGTGGATCGAACATCACGGAGCAATTCCGCACGGATATCGCCTGGCATTCAAGGATCTCAATAAGGGCAACATCACCCTAGACAATCTTGAACTGGTGACAGCGGCGGAAATGATGCGCCGAAACACCATTCATAACCTGCCCGAAGAGCTGAAGGAAGTTCTACAGCTCAAAGGCGCACTCAACCGGAGGATCACCTGCCATGAACGACATAACGGCACTAAGAAGTCACCTGTTTGACGCCATCCAGGGCATCAAGGACAAGAGCATGAGTATTGAACAGGCCAAAGCCATCGCTGACATCAGTCAAGTCGTGATCAACAGCGCAAAAGTCGAAGTGCAATACGCTGCGGCGACCAATGGCAAAGTCGGAAGCGGATTCATTCCAGACAAGCCTGCTGTGCCTGGGCTGAGATTACACAAGATGGGGGACTAATTGAAATTCCTAACCCACCAACGCAGCAAATAACACTAAAGGAGACATCATGAACTCAGCAACCCAACTCATAAAATTTGCAATGCCGGAAATCAATGCAGGCGAGATATACGCTGGCGCGATCATCAAACCGGACGGTACCGGACACCACGTCATCATCCTGCCGGGCGACCATAAAAGTGCCAACTGGGTGGACTCAATGGAATGGGCCCAGAACCTCGGCGGAGACCTGCCGGATCGAGTCGAGCAAGCGCTGTTCTACCAGCATCTGCCAGAACACTTCCAGAAAGACTGGTACTGGTCAAGCACCCAGCACGCCTCTCACGCAGAGTATGCCTGGTGCCAGGATTTCAGCGATGGCGGCCAGGACCACAGCTACGCGGGCTACGAGCTCTGCGCGCGTGCCGTCCGCAGATCAGTAATTTAATCATTTAACCATTTAGTTTTTATCAGCATGGCTATCCATTCAAGTTTGCCGATTTACAAGGTTGCTTATGACTTGCTCGATGCGGTTACCGACTTGGTCAAAAATATGCCGCGTGAATTTAAAACGTCGATCGGCAAAAAAGTCAGTGACGAATGTGTCGAGATCGTGGTGCTGATCTTCCGGGCGAATTGCGCCAGAGAAAAATCCACGCATCTTAGCGACTTGATCGAACGCTTGCAGGTGTGCGAGCTGTTGTTGCGCTTATCACGCGACAAGCGGCTGATCTCGACCGGCCAGTATGCCGGCGCGATCAAACTCACCGACAGCATCGGCAAACAGGCAAATGGATGGCGACGTTCCGCAACATCGCCCGCTGGATGATGGTCATGGCCAACATTCCTGTGCGACATTTTGATCTGGTTGAGCCGCTGGCGAAAGCCACCGACATGCGTGTCACAGATACCGCCGGGCTAGTCGCCCAGGTCAGGTCTGACGCAGTTCCTGCGCTGATCGGCGCAAGCCTTCGGCGTGGTGACGTAGATTGCTCGATACGACGCAGCACGCCTCTAACGCAGAATATGCCTGGTACCAGAATTTCAACAATGGCAACCAGAACAACAACAACACGAACAACAAGCTCAGAGCGCGTGCCGTCCGCAGAACAAACCGATCGCCCCCCTGCTGATTTTTCTTTCGAGGAGCTGGTGCAAGCGTATATGGATTGCCGTCGATCCAAACGCAACAGCACCAGCGCCTTGGCTTTCGAGCAACACCTTGAGCGCAACCTATGCCAACTGGATGACGATCTGCGCAGTGGCTCCTATCAACCCGGACGATCGATCTGTTTCGTTATCACGCGACCCAAGCCGCGCGAGGTATGGGCAGCAGACTTTCGCGATCGCATTGTGCACCACTTGCTTTACAACCGGATCTCGCCGCGCTTTTACGCCAGCTTTACTGCCGATAGTTGTGCCTGTATACCTGGGCGAGGCACGCTGTACGGTGCGCAACGGCTGGAAGCAAAAGTGCGCAGCATCACCCAGAATTGGAGCCAGCCCGCGTTTTACCTCAAGCTGGATCTGGCTAACTTTTTTGTCAGTATCGACAAGCACATCCTGCGCGAACTGATCGCCAAACGCGTCTCTGAGCCTTGGTGGATGCAACTGGCTGAGCAGATCCTATTCCACGATCCACGCCTCGATTATAAGCTGCGCGGCAAGCCCGTGATGCTGGACTTGGTGCCCGCACACAAACGCTTGGGTAATCATCCGGCGCATTTAGGTCTGCCGATCGGCAATCTGAGCAGCCAGTTCTTTGCCAATATTTATCTGGACACACTTGACCAGTTCATCAAACACCGCATCGGTGCGAAATATTACATCCGTTATGTCGATGACATGGTGATCCTGCATGAGTCGGCGCAATGGCTGAATGCGGCGAAGTGGGATATCGAGCAGTTTTTGGGCGACCGATTGAATGCCAGGCTAAATCCCAGTAAAACTATCCTGCAGCCACTCGATCGCGGCGTGGACTTCGTTGGCCAAGTCATCCGGCCATGGCATCGAGCCACCCGAAAACGCACCGTGATCGGTGCCATGCATCGGGTGCGCGACATCGATGCCGCAGATCTATTCGAGACGGCCAACAGCTATTTTGGGCTGCTCAGACAAACCAAAAGCCACCATCAACGCGCCAAGCTGGCCAACATCCTGCGTTATCGCGGCCACACCATTAGTGGCCATCTGACCAAGACCTATCGGAGATCGACATGACCGACCCACTTTGGACATCCGAAGATATTGCGCAAATACTCTGCGTGTCACCGCGCCAAGTCGCGGAACGATACGCGATGATGCCAGGATTTCCGCACCCGATCAGGTTGCCTTCACCAAAAGGCCAAGGTGTCTATCGGTGGAAAAAAGATGAGGTGCTGGCGTGGATTGATGGGCTACAAAAAGCCGCTTGATCACTCAAAAATCACACACGATGCCTTAATTCCTAGCAAATACGGACTCTATAAGTCCTCTTCTGGGCACCAAACATGAGATAGATCGCGCAAGCGGCCTATCTCTTT